>Ga0307991_1000523_pt1 | contig 27668 bp, 20 predicted proteins | sample EllFjometagen131_FD_203146 | JGI IMG/M metagenome (GOLD analysis project Ga0307991, IMG submission 203146) | Marine microbial communities from Ellis Fjord, Antarctic Ocean - #131 | ecosystem: Environmental > Aquatic > Marine > Unclassified | place: Southern Ocean | collected 2014-10-08 | reverse complement strand
ATCCAGAAACTCCCAGTTGTGAAATAAATAATAATTATTGTGCCAGTTATCTTACGTGTAGTCCTGATTCTTGTACCTGCGAAGGCTCTCCGGTTATTACTGCCATTAGTCCTGAGGGTGGTTTTTGTGAAGAGAATCAAGATAAAAGCTGTACTTCTGATGATGATTGCATTTTAACTTGCGATACCACTATTCCTAATGGAGCTGTTGATAATATAGTTACTATTAGCGGCAGTAATTTTGGTATTTATGATCCTTTAAATAGTAAAGTTGTTTTTAATGGTGATGTTACTGGCGTGATGCCTAGTGTGGTTAATCCGGAATGTGTAAATTCTTGGACAAATAATCAGATTATTGTAGTCATACCGGTGGGCATCCAGTCGGGACCAGTTAAGGTGATCAGTGCTGACAACAAATTTGACGTCACCAATGATGATTATGGTCCATTAGTGCCTGACTTTATGGTTAATGAGATTGCTCGACCCGGTTTGTGTTTATTAACTCCAGATGCAGGTTTATTAAGCCAGCAAGTTAATTATTATGGTATTAATCTTTATTCCGGCCAAGCTTTTTTTGGTAATTATAATAATAATGTAGCGGGTTTGAATTCTGTTTTTGTAAATTCAGCTGGTATTACCGGTACCAGCACAGTCCCAAACTTGCAAGAAGGTAAGATGAGTAGTTTTGTGTTGGCGCCTATTGCTGGTAATGAAGAAAAAAGTAATTATGTAAAATTTGTTAAGCAAGAAGAAGTTGACGCTGGTCCTTATATTAGTTATTTTGAGCCAGTTATTGGTCGGGCCGGGCAATATGTTAGCATTCATGGTGGTGGTTTCGGTGGAGCGCAAGGGTTTTCTAAAGTTTTCTTTGATGAGGTTGAAGCGAATTATGATTTTCCGGCTGTTTGTGCCAATTCAGTTTGGCGTGATCAGCAGATTATTGTTAAAGTACCAGCTGATATTGCTGATGGTGTTGTTGAAATAAGAATTGAACTTAATAATGAAGAAATAAATTCTCAAGATTCAAATCCTAATGTATTTAATGTTAGTGCAGATGAATCTCTAAAGACAAGTATTTGTAAAATTTCTCCGAGCAGAGGACAAATTGGCACCCCAGTTAGTATTTGGGGGGAGTATTTTGGTGATGTTGATAATAATGCTTTAGTTAATTTTACTTATAATAAAACTACCAGTGTTGTTATTGCCAGCGATCAAAATGATCAGTTGGCTCAGTTGTTAGAACCGAATGTACCTGATAATGCCGTTACTGGTCCGGTTAAAGTAATCAAAAATAATGAATGGGGTAATGATGTTAATTTTGAAATAGGTATTTGTGTGGTTGACAGTGATTGTGGTACCGAAGTTTGTTGTCCGGTTGGAACTTATAAGCAGGGGCGTTGTGAACCTGCCCTAGCTTCTTGTTATGTAAGCGTACCTAATTCTGTTTTTGAGTGGGGTTTTGCAACCGGTTATGGTAATAGCAGTAGTACTCCGGTTTATGATAGTTGTCAGGGAATGGCACAAGCTTTAGGCGCTTGTCAGATTGGCTCTTTCTGCCCTAACTCACCTGGCCTATGCTCACCTTATGCTGGTGGTACGCTTGATTTAGGTTCATGTGATTCTACTTGTGCTGGTGTGAGTGCTTGCATTGGACAGATTGCAGGTTGTACTTTTAACGGTAATTTAGATGCTTGTGTTTTAAATAATGTTACCTGTTCACCTGATTCAGTCTTTACTTATAATTTAAACGATTTAGAAATTAAAACCAATAAAGTTTGCAAAACATTTTCTCAATTTGGTAATCAAAATCACTTTGAGATAAAGACTTCTTCTTCTTGCCCTCAAGATTGGACTAGACTTAATGGTGGTCGCTGTGTGGATAGTGTTAGTGCTGTGGAATCAAGTTGTTTATTGTGTGCTGATGATTTTAGTTGTTATGCAGAAGATAATAGTGAGACTGGTGTTTGTGTTAGCCAGGAGTTGTGTGCTGGTGTTGCCAACTGTCAAGGACAAATTTGTGTTGGTACCGAATCTGCTTATTGTGATTGTTGTTGTGAAATTGACGAAGATGCTCGTGATTGTTGTACTCCTTTAACCTGTGATGGTACTTGTGGTAGCGATGTGATTGTTGGTGATGGTGGTTTTGGACAGTGTTCTGGTTGTAGTATTGTTAGTAATGGTGTTATTGATCAAGCTCAATCAGATCAGGCTTGTAATTGTATTAATCATTCTGGTAAATATTGTGACATTTCGGTGCCAGTTGGCGTCTGTGTAGATTGTAGTTTATTATCGGCTGAATCTTGTTTGGATCATAGCCAATCATGTTGTTTAGATTCTAAGGGGACAAGTAGTCCGAACGATGATATTTGTGTGGGTGGAGACGGACAGGCAATCACTAGCGATGAAAGTAACCCTGACTTTGGTTATTGTGCGCGTTATGATTGTGAAATTGATATAAATGATAGTAGGATTTGTGCTATAGAGACACCATTTAAATTAGGTTTTTTCAAGAATGTTAATACTTGTGTAAATGTTTGTGAAAATGGCGGTAATAATTCTATTTGCGGTCAGTATGACGGTAATTTAAGTGACTGTAGTGCTAATGACGATTGCTGCTTTAATTTCTCTGATCAGAAGTGTGAATCTGGAGATAAGACTGATGACGGTTATTGCACTTATTATGATTGCCAAGCGGCTCCCAATGAAGATCAATGTAATGCCACTGCTAGTGTTACCGGTACTTATGGCACGCTTTTAGCTTGTGATATTGCTTGTTCGCAACCACCTCTTGGCGGTTTAGGTAAAGATTGTCGCTCCATTAATACCACCTCTACTACCGATTGTAATCAGTCTTTTTGCAGTTCTCCGTTCGCTTGTTTAAATGATGTTGGATCTGTCGGTTTGCCTGGTGATTGCGGTGTTTGTTGTTGTCAGGTAGGTAATCCTTTGTCTTGTGCTGACATTGGCAATGGCGATTTGGTCTGTCAGCCAAATCAGACTCCTTGTTCAGGTAACGATCGTGGTTTATGTTGTGGTTGTTCTCAGGATAATGATTGCGGCAACGCAGAGGCTTTAGGTTGTGATTCAGGTACTTGTTGCCGAGCACGTCCCTTAGTCTTAACCGATCAGTTAAGTCCAGCTCACGGTGACAATAATGTTTGCCGTAATGTCACCCTACAAATTCCTTTTGATCAGTATATGGATGTAAATAGCTTATCCAGTAGTATTTTATTACTGGAAGAAATTAGTTATGGCGCTGGTGTGTGTCCGACCGGCACCTTTATTGCTTCAGCCGATGGTTTCAAGTATCAACCTCAAAATTGGTTGATTAGAAGCATAGCGAAAGTGAAAGTCAGTTTTAACAGTTTATTAGCTATGATTGGACTATCTTCAGATACCGTTTTAGCAGGCCTACCTGATCCTTCAAAATTATATTGTTCTGTGCCTGGTTCTATTTCTTTGCGTCAAAACGGTAATGGCAGTGAAGTTGAATTTGTACCGAAGATTTTACTTGCGACTGAAGCCAATTATTATTTAGTGGTGAAGGGGGACGAGGCTCTTGATAGTAATATGGGTGTTTTAAGTCAGTGGGGCCTTGGTTTTAATGGAGATGGATATCTTAATTTAGATTCCGGCGTTTATACTGAAGGCGTCAATTTATCCTTTAATAATCTTAATTTTGCTAATTCTTATATTGCTAATTTTACTACTTTATCAGAGCAGGGTGTCAACGCCGGCATTTGTGCGGTTGATTATGTTTCCAGCGAACCTGTTTCTTATCTTTTTCAAACAACCGACAATGATGTTAATGAAAATGATTCTGATATATTAGTGAGCAGTTTTGATACGGTCTCTGATAGAGACAAGCTATTTACCGCCAATGCTTATAGTAGTGATGGACAGGTATTACATCCAACCTCCGCTTATTATTGGGATTGGGATTGGAATATTGCTAAGCCAAGTTTAGCTAGCTTATTATCGGCTAGCGGTTTGGCGTCCAATCAAGTTTTAGTAGCAGCTAACGAGGGTGTGACTGATGATTCTAGTGTTTTATCCGCTCAAATTAATATGGATCGTTTCGCGGCTCCTAGCTGCAATGAAGCCTCAAATTGTGTTTGTGCGGAGCCGGGGTGCTTTAATAATTGTTGTAATCTTTATTATGATGGTGATGACGCTAAAATTAATGTACCTTTATTCGTTTTCTTATGTAAAAATCCTTGGCCCTCAGTTAATCCGGCTGATTTAAGTTGGTCTCCTTGGTATGATACTTGTATTGGTGCGAGTAGTCCTAATTGTAGTAATTATAATTATAAATTTTATTATTGTCGTGATGCTGGTACAGATTTATTAAGTGATGATTTACCAGCGATGATTAACCCGGCGGTGATTAAGGGTATAAGTGATGTTCTAACTTGTAGTGAGGGGCAGACTCCTTGCACAACTGTCAACGAGCCTTGTGGACCGGATAATAATTTTGATGGACAGGGTGACGGTTTTTGTATGTGGAGCGTGTTAAAGGAGTCATATTTCTTTAAGGATGAAGTACCGACTGTCGGTGCAATTTCAGCGGCAATTGATTTAGAAATCGGTGATGCTATTCGTTTAGAATGGTATGGTGATTCTAGTTTGATTTATAATACTGATGCTAATAAGCTTGGTAAATACCGAATTTACTATACACCTACAAGTTCTGGTAATACCGCTTTTATTGATGTTAAGCCAAATAGCCTCTTTAATGATAGTTTTACGACTATCTGCACTCCTATTAATCCGAGTAGTGGACAGAATTATTCTTGCCAGTATGTGATTACCAGCTTAAGTACTAACACAACTTATCAATTTAGAGTTTCGGCTATTTCTTTTACTCAGATAGAAAGCGCTTTGTCTGGTGAAAAATTAGGAACGCCGACCGACACCTTGGCTCCTAATAAACCTCTGGGCTTTGATGGCTCCATTGCCACTGATCAGCGGCTACATTTTAGCTGGTTGGCTAATAATGATGACACCTTATTTTATCGTCTATATCATGGTATCATTCCCGGACAATACGGAGAGTCTTTTGATTCGGATAATGGTGCCACCTCTTTAGATTTAGATAGTCGACAGTTTAATTCTGGGTCTCATTATTTTGCTTTATCGGCTCTTGATGCTTCCAATAATGAAGGTTTGAAGTCAGCAGAAATTTCCATTGTTATTCCAATTCAATAATGTTTAAAAATATTCATATATGAAATTAAAAATGAATTTTAAATTAATGGCCGGTGTAACAGCAGTCTTTTGTTTACTGGTTTTGCCAGCTGCCTTTGCTCAGGTTGATACGTTTGAGAGAAATACACCTGTTAATGATAATGGTATATTAGGCGGGGATAGTGATGCCATTGCCGTTAGAATTTTACCTAACCCAAATCATTATAGTGCTGCCCGCTGGTATCAAAGTCAAGGTTTTTCTGGTTCACCTCAGTCTTTATTGGTTGATTCCTATGATGCCGTTCGTGATGGCCGCAGTGTTTATGTTAATGCTGCTAATGTAGATTTAGCGAACAAGACAATTTATACTAATATATATTTAATTTCCTATAATCAAGATCCAAATCTAACTACGGTTGATGTTTTAGGTCAGATTGTTGATCATTGGCAATTTAATAGCAATCTTAATATGGTTGGTGGTTGTAGTATTTCTACACTCAATTGTAATAGTGACACAGATTGTATTCAGGATATGGTTTGTGTTAGCGCGAGTGATGAGCCTGGACGTTGCCAGTTAGTGGAAAATGATGCTTGTTATACTGATAATGATTGTAGCCAGGGACTCTATTGTGATAATTTAAGATCAAAAGTGGCTCGTGATGTTCGTCGCTTGGGTATGCTTGGTAATTTACGTGAAGCTTTGTCTGTTTTTAAGCAGGTAAATAATAAATATCCAATTTTAGAATCAGGCACCTATTTACCACTAAATTCAATTTCAGTATGGCCAAGCTGGCAATCATTATTTTTGCCTCAGTTGGGAGTTGGGCAATTGGCTCTTGATCCAATAAATAGTTTGGGTATTTGTGGCGGTTTTGATGCGGTTACTTGTTGGAATAAGGAGACCCAATCATTTGCCGATCCTCAACCGGGTAATGATAGTCTGGAGTTACCGGTACAAAGCTATGTTTTCTCTTACGCTAGTGACAACAATGGTTCTAACTATAGTTTGTGTGCGGCTATGGAAACCAAGAGTTTGGATTATGATACTGCCGAAGGACAATTATCAGATTTAGGTTGCATTGCCAGCGGCACAGGCTATACCGGTTCTGGTAATAATTTACCACCAGTATTAATCGATACTAATTTATATGGAGAACAGGATCAAAGTTTCAATGGTTTTATTAAAGTTATTGATCCGGAAAACAATCCCTTATCTTGGTCTATAGATACTAATAATGCTAATTGGTCTGGTTGGAGTGCCGCTCCGGTTTTACAAGATACCTATAATTCAAACCAAAAGAAGTTGTATGCAGTGAAAGCGGGGGCTGTGGGTACCTATAATGTGACTCTTAATGTTACTGATGTGGAGGGTGCGACTATGTCTACTAGTACGCCTATTATTATTAGCAATGACGCTCCTTTAATTCAGTCGGAAGATGTAGATTATTATCCCAGCACAGTTATTCCTTTAACTATTAATTTTAGTATTGCCGATAAAGATTATCCTTTGGAGTATACATTTACTAGGCCGCAGTATAATTTTGGTCCCTATGATTTATTATCTGCTAGTAATGCCACTTTCTTGGGTGAAACTTTTCGTCGTTCGGGTGACACAACTTATTATACTTTAAAATATAATTTATTAACTTCAAATAAATTTTTACAAGATACCACTTTTGCTTATTTAATTACGGCAACAGATAACTATGGCGTAGTCTCTACTCGTCAGATGAGAATAAATATTAAGGTAGATTTGCCAATTTTAGATTTTAATTGTGCTAAATCTATACGTTTGGGTTCGTCTTATTACTGTGGCTTAGGTTGGAAGAAGCAGGGTGATCACACTATTAATTATACGGCTGTTTGCGATGCATCAACCGGTTTACATATTATTGACTCTACTAATGCTAATAATCCCATCAAGAAAACCTTAATCAATTTAGGTCCTGGGCAAAAGATTTTAGCCTGGTTAGGATTAACTGGAAATCAGGCCGAAGCAGCCCCCCTTGCTTCTTATTATTCACTTCAGGGGAGACCATTGGTAGCCTCGGCTGATAACTCAATTGTTATTAAAGCGGAAAATGAGTTTGGAGCGGTGTCACTGAGGGAATTTAATTTAGCAATCAATAATTATTGCGGTGATGGTACCAAACAACAACCAAATTTAGAGGGCCGTGGAGGTTTCTATAATGACGGGCAAGAGGATTGTGATGGTAATAGTGGTGTTGTTTTAAGCCGTGCTCAGATCGCTAGTAGTTCATCGATTTTTCAGTATGCTTGTACTACGGTGGTAGGGGAAGAAACACCTTATCCGATCATGAATAATCAGTTTTTCTGTACTTTTTCCGCCGATGAAATAAACGGTGGTTTTTGTGGTGATGGTGTTTGCCAATTTAGCATAGAAAAAAATGGGGAAAGCATTCCATGGGAAGATGGTTATTGTTTTCAAGATTGTGGTAATTGTGGTCCCAATTCATCTTATAATGGCTCGGAATGTGTTTGTAGTACTGGTTGGTTTGATTGCTATGCCACCCCAGGTTGTGATAGTCAAACGATTTGTGAGGGCTCCATCACGGGTCCAGGTAACACTGGTTGTCCTGTTGGTGAATATGAATGCGGAGGTGAATGTTATGAAAATTCATACGCAAAAAGAACCTGTGTTTCTGTTGTTTCGTTAGCTAAATGTTCTGGTAGTGGTTCTACTTGTTTAAATGTTTATTGTGATGAAGGTTACTACAATTGTGACCGTATAAATGAATGTGAATCTATTGGTAGTTGCGATTGCGCTGATGGTACAGTTTGGAATAATTTAGCTTGGCCTAATGGATGGTGTGTTTTAGATAACCCTTCTGGTTGTGATGCCGGCGAGGATCTTTGTGGTGATCAGTGTTATAATCCACAAACTGAAAAATGTTGTAGTGGGTCTTCTATCTGCCCTATTGACAAAACGTGCTGTAATATTAACGGTGTTAATATTTGTGTTAATTACGGTTGTCCGCAAAAGGACGCCAGAATTTGGCCGCAAGCAAATAAATCTAAGCATAGGTAATTTTTTATTAAATATATTAATTAATATATAAATATGACAATGTCGCGAAAAAAATTAATTAACCTGTCTTTGCTGTTTGTTTTATTGCTCATTATAGCAGTCGTAGCTTTGCAGTTATTGTCAAAAAATACTAATCCTATAGATAAAAATACTATTTCAGAAATCCAATCAGCTCCCGCGGTGATTACTGTTGATGAGCGTCATGAATTAGGTATTGGTGATGATGTGCAATTGGAAGTTATTAATCGAAACAGTAATGGTAGAATTACCACCTATCGTCTTATTAAATAAAGAGAATGTTTTTACATATTTTTTGATAGAAAGTGTAATTATCTTAATAATCAGCTATAATATAATTAATTGTAATTATTAATAATCATTTTAAATTTATGTTTGATAATTTAAACACACAAGCACCTAAGGCCGGTGCAGACAAAGCGGTTGATGATATTTTTGCCGAAACAGAAGCTCCGAGTATTAATAATATGTCTAACGCTGGTAATATTGAGGCTCAATCTGCCGGTTTGGCTGCTCAGCCATATGAAGGTGATGATAAGAAGGAACCTGGTGGTGGCTTTAGGTTTAAAACTATTATAATTACTGTTTTGGCTATTCTTATCATTGCAGCTTTAGCTTATTTGATTTACGTTAAGTTTCTAAGTGGACCAGCTGTAGGTGATGAAACTGATACTATGTTGACAGAAAATACTCCAGCAGATCAAGTGGATGATAGCTCTGAAGATTTGCCTTCGGTTAATAATTCTACTGGTAATACGGATATTGTTATGCCAGACAATACTGTTGATGATATGCTTAATCCAGGAGGTGTAGTGATGCCAGTTGGGCCAGTTGAGCCAGTTGAACCGGTGATGCCGGTGGTGGTAGCCCCGGTAGATTCAGATGCCGATAGCTTAACTGACCCGGAAGAAATTGCTTTAGGCACTAACATTAATTTAATTGACTCCGATTTTGATGGTTTATCAGATTATGAAGAGGTGAGGGTATACGGCACTGATCCTTTAAATGCTGACACTGATGGTGATGGTTATCAGGATGGCGAGGAGGTTAAAGGTGGCTATAATCCTAATGGTGTTGGTATTTTGCAATAATTCGTTTTTATGAATTTAGATTACGAAAAAAATAAAATTCCGAATAATCCCTCGAAAGGAAAAGGTGTTCGCTTATATTTAAAAGTACATGTGATGCCTAAGTTAAATATGCCTTTAAAAGGGAAGGCTTGGCATTGGATTGTTCCGGTGGTAGTAATCGCTTTGGGGGTTGTCGCTTTCTTTTATTTTTTTGCCAATTGATTATGAAACTTGAATTAAAAAAAGATTCAAACACTAAACAGCCGGAAGCAGTTTTGCAGAAACGATTGCAAGAAGATTTTGTGGTCAAAAATATGCCTGCTTTTGATAGTTTAAGCGCTACCAGTTACGCAGATGATAGGGCGACTTCGACGAGTAAGCAGTCTGAAGGCATTGGATCGATAAAGGGTGGTAAAGGAGATAAAAAGGTTTCATCCAAATCAATGGGCCTGATTATTATTATCTCTGGTATTGTTGTGATTGGTTTGATTGTTTATTTGGCCTATCGTTTTTTAATTGCTCCTGCTATGACCACTCCAGTTAATGAGACGCCGGTTAATAATGTGCCTGAAAATAATACGGCAGTGGTTGTTCAACCTGGGGTTGTAGTTGAGCCAGTTGCAGAAGTGGATAATTTAACTGCTTCAAGTAGTGAAGAGATGGTTCCGGTTGATAATACGCCCGCTGAGATAATGGTTGAGGAAGATAACTTGGTCTTGCCGACAGTACTAGATAGTGATGGCGATGGTTTGAGTGATGCGGCCGAGTTGTTTTTAGGAACGAATGCACAAATAATCGATACGGACAATGATGCTTATTCCGATTTTGAAGAAGTTACCAGTGGTTATAATCCTAATGGTGCTGGTAAATTAGAAGAAAATAATAATTTAGCGCTTTTCTCTAATAATGATGCTGGTTTTGTGGTGGTTTATCCACACGATTGGGAGGTTAATATAGTTTCTTCTGACTCTACTTTGTTTTCAGCGCCAGATTCTTCTTTTATACAAATATCTAGAGAGGATAGCGAGCAGATTAACACTGATATTATGTCTTGGTATCAGGAAAAGTTTATGGATGTCGATACTTTGACTCAGGATCGTTTTATTGATAGTAATTTTGGTCCTGGAATTTTAAGTGCTGATCAGCAAATTGCTTATTTCTTAGGATCGGACAAACAAACGATTTATGTAGTTTCTTATATTAAAGCTGGTGAAGCTACACCGTATATGGAAATATTTAAAATGATGGCTAGCACTTTAATGCCTCTGTAATAGTTGATATACTTTGATAAACAAATAAAAAACTCGCACAGTAGAAGGCGAGTTTTTTGTATCTTTTTCAAAAAGTTTATTATTCTTTGCTGATAATCTTATCAATTAAACCATATTTTTTAGCTTCTTCAGCGCTCATAAAATTATCTCTATCGCTATCTTTTTCGATATCAATAATTTTTTTGCCTGTGTGTTTAGCTAAAATCTTGTTTAGTTTATCTTTAGTTTTTAGAATATGTTCGGCTTTAATTTTAATATCAGAGGCCTGTCCTTCGGCTCCACCCATTACCTGATGAATCATAATTTCACTATTTGGCAAAGCGAGGCGTTTGCCTGGTTTACCGGCAGCGAGTAAAATAGAAGCCATAGAAGCGGCCATGCCAATACAAATAGTTGAGACTGGGCATTTAATGTATTGCATGGTATCATAAATGGCTAGTCCGGCTGAAACCGATCCTCCGGGGGAATTAATGTAGAATTTAATATCTTTGTTTTTATCTTCAGCTGCTAGAAAAAGCATCTGGGCAATGACAATATTGGCGACATGATCATCAATGGCTTCGCCTAAAAAAATAATACGATCTTTTAATAGGCGTGAATATATATCGTAGGCTCTTTCAACTTGTCCTTCTTTCTCAATAACTGTTGGTACTAAGGGCATATAATTATTTGTTTATTTTTTAGCTATTATTAAGAATTATATGGTAATTTTGATTATTTGTAAAGGCTTGTCTTGATTTTTTCGCATTTTTAGTCTAAGATTTTAAAAGTTTCTAATCCTCGCGAATAATTTATAAAATTTATGTCAAAATCACAGAAGTTCTCGAATTTACTCAAACATCATCGTCAGCGTTGGCTAATTACTTTGGTGGTTATTTTTGCCGCCTTAGGCTTTGTTTTAGCTAGTAGCAATTATTATAATCAAGGTGTCGAGTCCTTGGCTAAGGCTACCAACAGTATTATTGTTTTACCGACTGTAAACCACAGCTCTTTTGTGCTTGGGCTTGATTTGCAGGGAGGAACTCAATTAATTTATGAAGCTGATGTGACAAGTGTCTCCGAAGCGGATCGTTTAAGTTCTTTGGAAGGCGTGCGTGATATTATTGAGCGTCGTGTTAACTCAGCTGGTGTCAGTGAGCCGGTAGTACAAATTAATCGTACTTTGAAAGGTGATTATCGTATCATTGCTGAGTTGGCTGGAGTTAAGGATGTTAATGAGGCCATCAAAATGATTGGTGAGACTCCTCTATTAGAATTCAAAGAGCAGAGCGATGAACCTCAACAAACTGATTTAACTCCTAACGTTGAAGCGGTTGCTTTTAATAAACAAGTAACAGAACAAGCGAAGGCTGCTTTACAGGAATCTGCTAATACTGATTGGCAAGGTTTGGCTGATAAATATCAAACTACTTTAACTACCGAAGATAATATTACTGCTGATAGTCAGCCAGTTTTATTTGCTGCTTTAAAGGATTTAAGTGTTGGCGCAATTATCCCTGAACCAATTCAAACTAATGATGCTATTATAATTGCTAAAGTTTTAAACAAGAGCGAGCAAGATAATCCTTTTAAAGATCAGGAGGGTCAATCAGCTATTATTACTTCTTATCAGGTACAAGTATTAAGTTTTGTTGCTCAAGATGAATCTCCGGTTTTAAATATTGGTGATAATTGGAATAATACAGAGTTGTCAGGTAAGAATTTAAAGCGAGCTACCCTGCAGTTTAATCCTCAGGATTCCACTCCGGAAGTTTCTTTAGAATTTGATAGCGAAGGAGCAGACATGTTTGCTAATATTACTGAGCGTAATATTGGTAAGCCAGTAGCTATCTTTCTCGATGGTTATGCTATTAGCGTGCCAACAGTTAATGAAAGAATTCCAGATGGTCGAGCAGTTATTTCTGGACAGTTTAATGTTCAAGAAGCAAAATTATTAGTTCAACGCTTAAATACTGGTGCTTTACCAGTACCGATTAATTTAGTTAGTCAGCAGACAGTGGGTGCTAGTTTAGGTCAAAAATCTATTAGCAATAGTGTTACCGCTGGTTTGCTCGGTTTCTTATTGGTAGCTATTTTTATGATTTTGTTTTATCGCTTACCCGGCGTAATGTCAGTTTTATCTTTGGGCATTTATGGCTTAACTGTTTTAACTATCTTTAAGACTTCGCCCATTTGGTTAGCTATGATTTTCTTGGCTCTCCTGGTAGTTTTATTTATAAGCGTGTTTAATTATTTGAAGATATTTGATGGTATTTTCTCTGCTGGTTTGTTTGCGGTTATCCTTATTTTCTTAGTTTATTATGCTAATCAGCCTATTACTCTAACTTTAGCTGGTATTACTGGTTTCATTTTGTCAGTTGGTATGGCGGTTGATGCTAATGTTTTGATTTTTGAACGCATGAAAGAAGAATTACGTTCAGGCAAGCCCTTGGCTGCTTCTTTAGATGAGGGCTTTAAGCGAGCTTGGCCGTCTATTCGCGATGGTAATATCACCACCATTTTAACTTGTTTTGTTTTAATGGGCTTCGGCACTGGTTTAGTCAAAGGTTTTGGAGCTACTTTATTTATTGGCGTTTCTATTTCCATGTTTAGCAGTATTGTAATTACCTATATTTTATTGAAAGTTTTTAATGGTAATTGGCTTGATCGTCATCGCTGGTTGTTGGGTGTTCGTCGAATTAATAAATAAATTAGGAACTGAATTAATAATTCATCTAAAAGGTATATGATTAATCTACAAGTAATTAAAAGAAAAAAACTCTGGCTGGCTTTTTCTAGCGTTTTAGTTGCCGCTTCAATTGTTTCTCTATTTCTTTGGGGTTTAAATTTTGGGCTTGATTTTACTGGTGGCAGTCTAATGGAAGTTAGCTTTAAGGGTGGACAGCCCTCAATCGCTTCTATTCAAGCGGAGCTAGCTGATTTGAATATTAGTAACGTGGTTATTCAGCCAACTGATGGAGCGATGATTTTACGTTTTCAAGAAAGCGATGAAGATGCTCATCAGTTAGTACTTAGCGCTTTAAATAAGTTACCTGAGGCTCAGTCTGGTTTGGAAGAGTCAAGATTTGAAGCCATTGGCCCCTCGATTGGGCAGGAATTAAGAAGTAAAGCTTTTTGGCTGGTGATAATGGTGTTATTAGTTATTATTGTTTATGTTGGTTTTGCTTTTCAGCGCGTTTCTAAGCCGGTGGCTTCTTGGAAATATGGTTTAATTGCGATTGTAGCCTTATTTCATGATGTTTTAATTACCTTAGGTGTATTTTCTGCACTGGGACATTTTTCCGGTGTTGAGATAAATACTGCTTTTGTGGTCGCGATTTTAACAATTCTTGGTTATAGCGTTAATGATACAATTGTGGTTTTTGATCGAACTCGTGAAAATTTACCAAAGAGTGCTACTAGTTTTGCCGAAACAGTTAATACCAGTATTAATCAGACCTTTGTTCGCTCCATTAATACAGTTATTACCACTTTATTAGCCTTAGTCGCTGTACTTTTGTTCGGTGGTGCTTCTATTAGAGAATTTGTTTTGGCTTTAATTATTGGTATTTTCTCTGGTGCTTACAGCTCCATTTTTGTAGCCAGTCCCTTATTAGTGGTAATCGAGAAATGGCAACATCGCCGTCATGCTTAAATCTTAGTAATTTTCAATTTTAAAACTCCAAATCTCTAATGGTTTGGAGTTTTTTTGTATGGTATAATTAATTTGAACTTATTTTATTATGACTAAAATTAACTGGACGTTGATATTTAGCCTAATTCAAAAATTAGCCTTCTGGTCTTCTCTATTGATCATTCCTTTGGGCATGTCTTTTTTCTTTCCGATTTTTAGCCCCTTTACTTTAATTAAATTTTTTTGGCTTCAATTTTTAGCTACGGTTATTTTATTATCAGGTTTAGTTATTTATAGAAAAAAAATTATAGAGCCGCTTGCTTATAAACGTTTTATTTTAAGCATTTTGCCAGTACTTGTGTTTCTATTGGGCTGGTCTTTATTATCATTTTTTTCAGTTAATCCGTTACAAACTTGGCTTGGCTCTTATAGCCGTAAGATGGGTTTAATTTTTTATTATTTTTTAGCTGTTTATTTTGCTTATGTAGTTTATAACTTTTCGGATTTTAATTTTAAAGAAAAAATTAAAATTAGACTTGATTGGTCTGGGGCAGTCAAAAGATTAGCTCGACTTGCTGTTTGGGTAGGAAGCTTAGTTTCTATTTACGCTATCTTACAATTTGTTGGTTTTGATTTTGCACTTTGGCAAGAGCAACAGTTGCTTAGTCGTACTATTTCCACCCTCGGCCAGCCAAATTTCTTAGCTTCATTTTTAATTTTAACTTTGCCGCTAACTATTTTTTTATTATCCAGTCAAAGTAAATTTAAATTTAAACTTTTCAGCATCTTAGCCATTGGCTTGCAGTTAGCCGCTTTGTTGACTACCGGTTCGCGGGCGGCTTGGTTGGCTTTAATTGTGGCCGTGTCTTTGGCCGTAATTATTTATAGTTGGCGTCGCCGTTATTATCGTAACCTATTAATCTTGCCTATTTTCATTTTGGTCTTGTTGGGCGCTATTTATTTATTAACGCCAACACGCTTACAGACCCTAGTTAATTTTAATGAAGGCAGTATTGCTCTTCGTCGTTCTTTCTACGCCTCAGCTTTGAAAGTGATTCCTCTTCATCCTTTGGTCGGTGTTGGTTTAGAAAATGGTGCAGAGATAATTGTAAGCCAGTATCAACCCGACTGGGGGGTATTTATGAAGGTTGATGCTTATACCGATAAAGTTCATAATAGCTGGTTGGACATTATTATTCAGACAGGTTTTATTGGTTTAATATTCTGGTTGGCTCTGTATGCTTTTTGGGCTTGGCAGTGTTGGCGTTTATGGCTGAAACCAAAGGGAAGGGGTTTTGCTTTAGCCGCTGGAACTGCTATGTTCGCCTATAGTTTTGCCTTATTATTTGGTTTAGCCGATATCACTGGTGTTTTTTATGTTTGGATTCTAGCTGCCTTTGTTACCGCTGGTAATTTAAGTCTAAGAACAGATGATGAAAATTCTTTTATTTTTTGGTCAAAGATAAAATTTAAGAAATTTGCTTTCATAAATATTGGATCACAAACAAAAAGCTTGGTGTTTAGGATCTTGATTATTGTTTTGACAGTTTTAGCGCTTGTTCAGGTTTATATTAGTATTGGTTCTCTGCAGGCGGATTATTACTTTTTAAAAATTAATCGTTTGTTGACGACACAGGAATATTTTCATATTAATGAATTAAATTTATATATTCAGGACAGTGAACATAATCAAGTGGATTTACAGCATTATGAAAATTCAATCGCCTCTTTTGCTTTAATTGATTTTAAAAAGTTAACGGATTTATCTAGCAAGAAAGTGGCGCAAGTATTAATTAATAATATTGATCAGGATCTGCCGGTTAGTAGTTATGAAAATAAAGTAACTAAGGCGAGGTTAGCTTGCTTTTTAAGGGGAGCTGAAAATGCTCGTTCTGATTTTGAAGGAATTATTTTAATGAGTCCACGGCGACCGGCGGTTTATCGCTATTTGGCCGACTGTTTGCAGTCTTCATTTTTGTCTGAAGAAGCTCTGACTGCTTATGATTTTAGCTTTAGTTTATTGCCTGATAGTAATGACAGCCGCTTAAATTTTGAACATCGGGATTATTTAGCTTTCTATAAGTCACAACTTAAGTTTAAGCAGGGAGAGGTTTATCAAGACATGAAGGTTTATGATCAAGCAGCCATTGCCTATCAAAATGCTTATAATTATTTTCCTCAGGATTTATCTTTTTTAAAAAAAAGTGCTGACATGTATTATTTGAATCAAGATTTAGAGGCGACAGCAACAGTGTTACAACAAATTATTAAGTATTCATCAGATAATATGCAAATCTTGCTTGATTTAGCTAAGGTATATAGTCAGCTCAGTAGAGAAGATTTGGCCCAAGATTATTTGCAACAAGCTATTAATATTGCACCCAATCAAACTTTGCCAAAGGTCTCAGAATTAATATATAATTAACTATATGATGTTATTTGTAACTACTATTATTATTTTACTCGGTTTAGCTTTAGGTAGTTTTGCCAACTGTTTAATTTGGCGTTTGTATAAACAGGAAAGTATTATTGGTCGCTCCTATTGTCCCTTGTGTAAAAATAAATTAAATTGGTACCATAATATTCCTTTGTTAAGTTTTCTATTTCTTAAAGGGCATTGTCATTTTTGCAAACAAAAAATTTCTTGGCAGTATCCTTTAGTTGAATTGGGGATGGTGTTTTTGTTCTTATTATTTTGGTTTAAGTCTTTGAATTTTCAATATCTTGATGGGGAGTCTTTATTTATATTAATGCAAAGTCCTTCTTTTTATCTACATCTTCTTAGAGATTTAGTGGCAGCTTGGGTAATGACGGTAATTTTTGTTTTTGATTTGCGTTATTATTTGGTATCTAATTTTGTGGTGTGGCCGGCAGCTTTATTTTTTATTGTGATAAATTTATGTCTGGGAGTAATCTGGTGGCATATTCTATTGGCGATGGCTGTATCTGTTGTCTTCTTCGGAGCTCAATATCTATTGACTCGCGGACGGGGTTTGGGTGAGGGTGATATTTGGCTGGGTCTATTATTAGGTGTCCTATTACCAGATTTAAATTCTTTGATTACGGCCATTTTATCTGCTTATTTAATCGGATCAGTGGTGGGAGTGTCCTTAATTATGGCTGGCCATAAATCTTGGGGGTCTAAATTACCTTTGGGCGTTTTTTTGGCTTTGGGAGCTTTAATTGCCTTAATATGGGGTGAAAATATCCTACATTATTACTGGCAACTGTTTTAGTTGTTAATATTCCAAAAATTTATTATAATAGAATAAGTATGGCTTCAAGTGCTTAGACCTTATTTTAATATGAAGGCTCTTGCAGCTATTTTAATTATTTTATGAAAGATGATATTATTGCTGGTCTAGATATCGGCTCAACTGCGGTTCGTCTAGTTATCGGCCAAAAGATCTCCAGTCCAGTTGGTGAAGAATTACAGATTATTGGCGCAGTTTCCTCCCCTACGGCTGGAGTTAGCAAGGGAGTGGTGAATAGTATTGAGGAAACCACCTCATCTATTTCGGCTTGTTTGGAAAAGGCAGAGAGAATTGTTGGTGTTCCCATTACTAGTGTTTGGGTAGGAATTAATGATCCCAATGTTAAATGTGAATGTAGTCGTGGTATTGTGGCTGTTAGTAAAAGTGATGGTGAAATTAGTGAAGCTGATGTTAATCGTGCCATTGAAGCCGCTCGGGCTTTGGCGGTGCCGGTTAATTATGAGATTCTACATGTTATGCCGGTTAAGTTTAGTGTTGATAACCAAACCGATATCAAAGATCCTATTGGCATGAGTGGCATTCGCTTGGAGGTTGAAGCTTTAATTATTCAAGGTTTAACTACGCAAACTAAAAATTTAACCAAAGCTATTTTTCGTACTGGTTTAGAGATTGAAGATTTAGTAATTTCTCCTTTGGCTGCCGCCGAAGCGGTTTTAACTCCTAAGCAGAAAGAATTAGGAGTTGCTTTAGTTAATATTGGTTCATCAACTACTTCTTTGGCCGTATACGAAGAACGTAATTTATTACATACAGCTGTTTTGCCAATTGGCTCTGAATATATCACTAACGATATTGCTCTAGGTTTACGTTGTCCTATCAACTTAGCCGAAAGGATAAAGTTAGAGTATGGCAGTGCCAACCCAGAAAATTTTGATAAAAATGAAGAAGTTGATGTTACTCAATTGGTTAAAGAGGAAGAGGTTAATGATGATATTAGTATAGTTTCACGTAAATATATCGCCGAGATTATCGAAGCTAGAGTTGAAGAAATTTTTGATAAAGTTGATAAGGAGTTGAAAAAAATTGAACGATCAGGTATGTTACCAGCTGGTATAGTTTTCACAGGAGCCGGATCTCAATTGGAGGGATTAATTGATGCCGCTAAACGTAAGTTAAGATTACCGGCCGCGATGGGTCAATCTAAGAATGTTAGCGTGGTGATTGATAAAGTACGTACACCAGAATTTTTGCCTGCTTTAGGCTTAGTCATCTGGGGGGCACATGAATACCCCAGTCAAGATGGCGGTGGTTTTCAAAAAAATATTGGTAATATTTTCGGAAAAGCCAAAAATATTTTTCAAAAAATTATTCCGAGATAAATAAGATAAATTAAATGAAGAGTAGTCGTTTTCCTAACAAGTAAACGGCGATTCAGCCAGAATTATGGCGGAAGTAAAACCAGAAATTGAGACTTTTGCAAAAATTAAAGTCGTTGGTGTTGGTGGTGGTGGTGGTAGTGCTATTAACCGGATGATTGAAAATGGCATTAGAGGCGTTGATTTTGTGGCGATTAATACTGATATCCAAGCCCTGCATTATAATAAGGCTGGCGAAAAGATACATATCGGTAAGTCAGTTACCCGTGGTTTGGGAGCTGGTATGAATTCTGATTTAGGTAAGGGGGCGGCTGAAGAATCCCAAAATGAAATTAGAGAAGCTTTGAAAGGCTGTGATATGGTTTTTGTTACCTGTGGTCTTGGTGGTGGTACTGGTTCCGGAGCTTCACCAATCGTTGCCCAAATGGCTCGTGATTTAGGAGCCTTAACTGTTGCTGTTGTGACCAGACCTTTTATTTTTGAAGGCGGCCAACGTAAAAATATTGCTGATCGTGCCTACGCTGATTTAGCGGATAAGGTTGATACCATTATTACCATCTCCAATGATAAATTATTACAAGTGATTGATAAGCGCACTTCTTTATTGGAAGCTTTTGCTATCGCTGATGATGTTTTAAGACAGGGAGTCCAGGGAATTGCCGAGATTATCACAGTGCCGGGTGTTATTAATGCTGACTTTGCTGATGTTAAAGCGGTTATGGCTAACGCTGGCTCCGCTCTAATGGGTATCGGCCAGGCTAGTGGTGAGAATAAGGCAATTGAAGCTGCTAAAGCTGCTATCAATTCTAATTTATTAGATATGTCTATTGACGGTGCTCGGGGTATTGTCTTTACCATTACCGGTGGCCCTGATTTAAGTATGAACGAAGTTAGTGATGCTGCTAAAGTTATTACTTCCGCTGCCGATGAAGACGCTAAGATTATCTTTGGGGCTGTAATTGATGAAAAGATGAAAGATCAGATTAAGATTACTGTTGTCGCTACTGGTTTTGATGGCAAGAGTAAGAGTGGTACTAAAACTGAGTTGAAGAGCTATACTCCTAATCCATTCATTGAAAGCGAAAACGAAAAAGGAGGCAGTGTTGGTTCGGCTGTATGGGGTGATAAGAAAGCTAAGGTGTCTACCATTAAAAACATTCCTTTAAAACCATTGGTTGAGAAAAAACCAGAAGTAGTTGAAGATAAAGATGTGGAAAATGAGGAGGAAGATGATTTAAGTGTTCCCGCTTTTATTCGTAAGAAGATGGGGAATTAAGGAAAATAGTTTAATATTAGTTAAAATATCTAAAAAACGGAGCTAAAAGCTCTGTTTTTTATTGATTTGACAGGTATTTATAAATTGGATATAATTGGATATAGTTAAATATATCAAAATAATATGTTACAAATAGATAAAAGTATAATAAACAAATTTTCCAAAAGGCTTGATAATGTTTCGGCGGAAATAATTATTAAAATTGCCAAGATTGACGAGCTAAAAGGTGGTTGGATAACTGGAGTTAAATTGGGTCCACAGATTTTAGGTCGTCTCAAGCGGTCAGTTTTAATTACATCTACGGGTGCCTCAACTCGTATAGAAGGCGCGAAACTTTCTGATGAGGACGTTGAGAAGCTTATGAGGGGTCTTGATATGCAAAAGTTTACTGATCGTGATAAGCAGGAGGTTAAGGGGTATTATGAATTACTGCAAAATATTTTTGATTCTTGGGAAAGTATAAAATTAAGTGAAAGTGCTATAAAACATTTTCACAAAGAATTGCTAAAATATTCTGAAAAAGATCAAGGTCATTTGGGAAATTATAAGTTTGGTGAAAATAAAGTTGTGGCCTATGATGGCGACGGTAAAGAAATTGGTGTCGTTTTTGAGCCAACATCGCCATATCTAAGCCCTAAAGAAATGACGGAATTAGTGGAATCAACCAACTTTTTACTAAAAGAGAAAAAGTATCATCCCTTGCTTGTAATCGGAAATTTTTTAGTGGAGTTTTTAAAGATTCACCCTTTTCAAGATGGTAATGGCAGAATTTCACGTATTCTGACTAATTTGCTATTACTTAAAAGCGGCTATTTGTACATGCCCTATGTTTCTCATGAAAAACTAGTTGAAGATAATAAACCTGATTATTATATTGCTCTAAGATGTGGGCAAAAAACTCTTGGTGCAAAAAAAGAAGATATTTCATCTTGGCTCAATTTCTTTTTTAATATGTTTTTGAAGCAATCACAATTGGCAATAGAGTTATTATCAAAAGAAAATGTTGATAAACTTCTATCAAAAAATCAGCTGGTAGCTTTGAATTGTATTAAAGAATTTAAAGATGCAAGTGTGGGGGAAATTGTAAATAATACTAACATTCTTCGTCCAACTGTTAAGCAGGTGATTGACATATTGTTAAAGTTTAAAAAGATTGAGAGGATTGGACGAGGAAGGAGTACGAGATATCGGATTATTTAATTAAATCGTTTTATAAATGTAAGCATTGTGGTGATGAAATTGCGGTTGATACTGGAGGAAAAATGGTGTCGTGCCGGTGTGGCAAGCTTAACATTGATGGAAATGAGTTTTATGTGCGGGTTATTGGTGAACCTGATGATTTTGAGCGGGTTATTGGTGAACCTGATGATTTTGAGATGATTGAAAAATAGCAATGAGAAGAATGAAGTTAATGTCTATGTATAAATTTTATGATTAAATTGATATGAAAGTTGATATTTGTTTGCCAGTATATAATGAAGATTTAATTTTTAACGACAATGCTAGTCAATTGTTGACTTTTTTGCGTAATAGCGATTTAAAGGTTGATTGGCGCGTTATCTTTATTGTTAATGGTTCTAGTCTAGACTTTCAAAGGATGGTACAAGAATTTGTTGATCAAAATGCAATTGATACTAGTGTCTTTTTTGTAAAGAAGGCAGGCAAAGGGCGCGCCATCAAAACTTATTTTGATTTCAGTCAAGCTGATGTCTTGGCTTATATGGATATAGATTTGGCGGTAGATTTGAATAATTTATTTTCTCTCTTAGCCCCTGTTTTGAGCGGAGAGCTTGATTTGTGTCTTGGATCGAGAATGTTAGCTTCGTCGAGGGTAAAACGCTCCTATCTGCGAGGAATTAGCTCACAGGCCTATATAGCAGTCTCTCGTCTCCTCTTAAAACATGATGTGAGCGATTTGCAATGTGGATTCAAAGCTATTGATGCTAAATCTTGGCGACAACTTTCTCCTAAAATACAAAATAATGATTTTTTCTTTGATACGGAGTTAATTTATTTTGCTCGTAAGGTTAATTTAAAGATTAAAGAGATTCCGGTGGACTGGTCGGAAAATCGTTATCATCTTCGGTGCAGTAAAACCAATCTTTGGCGCGATTCGGTCTTATTTATGTGGGAAATATGGAAATTGTGGCGGCGAAGACAATAATGTTTATATTTTTAATTAATATTTTAATTTATATAAAAAATAGTCGCATTTAGCGGCTATTTTGTTTTTATTTATCCACAGGCTGAGACGGGAATGGTTAAAAAATCTAATTTTTATCTGAATATTAGTTGATTTTGACCCGGGTTTTTAATTCTGCTATAATGAAATTAATTACAAGATTTAGTGGTCAATCTTTATAAACAGCCACAAAATATAGTTTTTAGCTTTTTTTATGAAATGTCCAGTTTGTTATCACAATGATACTAAGGTAGTTGACTCTCGTGTCGCTCCGGATGGCCTTTCCATAAGGCGTCGCCGTGAGTGCTTGAAGTGTAGTTTTCGTTTTTCTACTTATGAAGAAATCGAAATATTGGATTTAATGATTGTAAAAAGGGATGGTCGCCGAGAATCCTATAGTCGGGAGAAGCTGGTTGGTGGTTTACGCAAGTCATTGGAAAAGAGACCTGTTACGGAGGAAGATTTTAAACGAACTATCCATGGTATTGAGAGAGATTTACAGAAATTACGTAAGAATGAAATTACTTCCTTGCAGATTGGGCAAATTGTAATGAAACATCTTAAGAAAGTCGATCCGGTTGCCTATATTCGTTATGCTTCTGTTTATGAATCCTTTAAAGACGCTAATGAATTTCGGCGTGAGCTCAATAAATTAATCAAAGATAAGAAAAAATAAATTAATATAGCGGTGATAATCTTATTCAGAATTTAGAAAATAGGAGGCTCTAAATTTCTAATATTATTGTTTACCTTGAAACTCATGTCTGAAATTATTACTCAACTTCGGAAACGTTCCGGGGACATTGTCGAATTTAGTCAAAAAAAAATTAAGGAAGCAATTCACAAGGCAGCTTTATCGGTTGAAATTGATGATGAATCTTTAGCCCAGAAATTAAGTGATGAGGTGGTGGCTCGTATCGCTAAGAAATTTCATAAAAATAGTATTCCCGCGGTTGAAGAAATTCAGGATATAGTTGAGGAGATCTTAATTGAACATAAACAGATTAAGACTGCTAAGACTTATATTCTTTATCGCGATCAGCACCGACAGTTACGTGAGTTAAATAAAGCTACTTCGGATGAGAAGCTAATGGAAGATTACTTGGGTAGGGCTGATTGGCGCTTGAAAGAGAATAGTAATATGAGTTTTTCTATTCAAGGTTTAAATAATTATATTGCTTCTGCTATTTCTGCTCGTTATTGGTTGAATAAATTATATCCACAAAACATTAGACAGGCTCATATTGATGGTGATATTCATATTCATGATTTAGGTTTGTTGGCTCCATATTGCTGTGGTTGGGATTTAAAAGATCTTTTAATTAAAGGTTTCGGTGGTGTGGCTGAAAAAATTCAGAGTAAACCACCAAAACATTTTTGTAGTGCCTTGGGGCAGGTAGTTAATTTTTTCTATACTATGCAGGGGGAGGCAGCTGGTGCTCAGGCTTTTTCTAATTTTGATACTTATTTAGCACCGTTTATCCGTTATGACAGTTTAAGTTATAAAGAAGTAAAGCAAGGATTACAAGCATTTATGTTTAATGTTAATGTGCCTACTCGGGTTGGTTTTCAAACTCCTTTTACCAATATTACTTTAGATGTTACTCCTTCAAAATTAGTGGGTGAGGAAAATGTAATTATTGGTGGGCAGATTATGTCGGAGAAATATAATGAATTTCAAGCAGAAATGGATGTGTTTAACAAGGCTTTTGCTGAAGTGATGATTGAGGGTGATTCTACCGGACGCGTTTTTGGCTTTCCAATCCCTACTTATACTATTGATAAAAAATTTGATTGGGATAGAGAATCTCTCAAACCAATGTGGGAGATGACGGCTAAATACGGTATTCCTTATTTTTCTAATTTTGTAAATTCTGATATGGATCGCGATGATGCTCGCTCAATGTGTTGTCGTTTGCGTTTGGATAATCGTGAACTAAGAAAACGTGGTGGTGGTTTATTCGGCGCCAATCCTTTAACCGGTAGCTTGGGGGTAGTGACTCTTAATTTAGCTCGCATTGGCTACCTATCCAAGACTAAAGAGGAGTTTATTGAACGCATTTATAAATTAATGGAAGTGGCTAAAGAGAGTTTAGAAATAAAGCGTAAGGTGGTTGAAAAATTCTCTGAAGATGGTCTTTATCCTTATTCCAAGTACTATCTAGCTGATATTAAAGCTCGTTTTAAAACTTATTGGCAGAATCATTTTAATACTATTGGTATTAATGGTATGAATGAAGCCCTCTTAAATTTATTGGGCAAAGATATAACTACTCCGGAGGGGCATACCTTTGCTTTGGAAGTAATGGATGCTATGCGCGAACGCCTAATGGATTTTCAGAATGAGACTAATAATCTTTATAATCTCGAGGCTTCACCAGCAGAAGGCGCTACCTATCGTTTTGCTAAAAAAGATTTAGAGAAGTATCCAGATATTATCTCTGCTAATCCTGAGGCCGTGAAAGATGGTCTACCTCCTTATTATACTAATTCTACTCACTTACCAGTAGGTTTTTCTGATGATATTTTTGGTGCCTTAGATTTGCAAGATGATTTACAGACTAAATACACTGGTGGTACAGTTTTACATGGTTATTTAGGTGAGCGTTTACCAAATGGTAATATAGCGAAGAAATTGGTTAAGCGTATTATTAAAAATTATCGTTTGCCTTATTTTACTATCTCTCCAACTTTCTCAATTTGTCCTAAACATGGTTATTTAGCTGGTGAACATAAATTTTGTCCAAAATGTGACGAAGAAATGGGATATACTAGTGAGAACATGAAAGAGGAGCGTTGCCCTAATTGTTAATTTGTTTTATTTAATATTTTAATTTATAATTATGTTTGGAGCTGATTATGTGGGTATTTATTAAATACTCTCTGGTTAAGCCAAATTTATACATATGAGTCCAATCACTACTCAACGTCAAGAATGTATCGTCTACAGTCGTGTTGTTGGCTGGTTAACACCAGTTAAAAATTATAATCCAGGAAAAACTTCTGAATATCATGATCGTAAGACTTTCAAGGTAGACTGTTCTGAATAATTTAATCAGTTTGAGGAGAGGCGGGAAGAAGGATCGCCGATGTATCCCGGCGACTTCCCAAGCCATACTCCTATGATAATTGGTGGTTTAGAAAAACTAACTCTTTTAGATTTTCCTGATAAATTGGCGGCTATTGTTTTTACTAAAGGTTGTAATTTCCGTTGTCACTATTGCTATAATCCCATGCTTGTCTGGCCCAAAGGTTCTGAAGCTCTGGCGCTAGATGAAAAAGATATTGAAAAAGGTTATCCCCCTATCAGGGAGGAAGACTTTTTTCTTTTTTTAAAAGAAAGGCAAGGAAAGATAGATGGAGTGGTAATAACTGGAGGTGAGCCGACTGTGCATGCTGATTTACCTGATTTTATTCGTCGTATTCGGGCACTTGGCTATTTAATAAAATTAGATACTAATGGTACTAACCCAATAATGCTTCAGTCTTTAATTAAAGATAAATTAATAGACTATATTGCTATGGATATTAAGGCGGCTTGGGATAAATATGAGTCCGTGATTGATATCGCTGTAAATTTAGATAATTTGAGAAAAAGTGTTAAAATAATAATGTCTAGCTCTTTGCCCTATGAGTTTAGGACTACTTTAGTTCCGGAGCTTCATCAATCAGAAGATATAGCGGCTATGGGGCAGGCAATCGCTGGTGCAGATCGTTGGTATTTACAGAAATTTAAACCAGACACTGGTTTGCTGGATCCTAGTTATGAGCATAAATCAACTTTCACTGACAAAGAGCTGAAAGAGTTAGCTCTAATTGGTGATAAATTTGTAAAAAAGTGCCAAGCACGTATTTAAAATTATGGATAATCAAGAAAAAATAGATAATGATTTAGCTAAAGTTTTATCACCGGAGGTGGAGGTTGATAAAAATGATGGACTAAAATCCCTATTGGAAGAAAATTTAGCTATGACTAAGGAAATTAGAGCGATGGTACGTCATATTAACGTTTATGTGGCTTGGCAGCGTATATTTGGTTGGCTTAAGGTATTTATAATTCTAATTCCAATTGTTATTGGTTTTATTTACTTACCTCCAATATTGTCAGATGCTTATCAAAGCTTTATGAAATTGGTTGCCAGTGGTATAACTGCGTGATATTAAAATAATTAATTTTTATGAATAATGAAATAGCTGTCTTTGCTGAGACTACTTTTCGTAATCAATGTAAGAAATTTGGTATAAAAACTGACGACCGTCGCCGTCATATGTATTTTATTGGGAAAACGGGGATGGGGAAGTCTACCGTCCTAGAGAATATGATTGTGGGTGATATTCGAGCTGGTCATGGCGTAGCAGTGGTTGATCCTCATGGAGATTTAGCTGAAAAAATAATTGAATTTATTCCTGAAGACAGAATTAAGGATGTTGTTTATTTTAATCCGGCAGACATGGATTTTCCGATTGCTTTTAATGTTTTAGAGCAAGTTGAACCGCATTTACGTCATTTGGTTGCTTCAGGGTTGTTGGGTGTTTTTCAGAAATTATGGGCTGATTCTTGGGGACCTCGTTTAGAATATATTTTACGTAATACTATTTTAGCTATTTTAGATTTTCCTGGCTCTACTATTTTGGGTGTGGTGCGTATGCTTTCTGATAAAAAATATCGTAAGCGTGTTGTTGCTAACGTTAAAGATCCTGTGGTTAAGGCTTTTTGGGAAAAAGAATTTGCTTCCTATGCTGATAAGTTTGCTTCTGAGGCTGTTTCTCCTATTCAAAATAAAGTTGGACAATTTCTTTCCAGTTCATTAATGCGTAATATTATTGGTCAAGTGGAATCAGCTATTAATATTCGCGAGATTATGGATGAAGGAAAGATATTAATTATGAATCTCAGTAAGGGAAGGATTGGTGAAGATAATTCTGCTTTATTAGGAGCAATGATGATTACTAAAATTCAGTTAGCAGCCATGAGTAGAGTCGATATGCCGGAAAAAGATCGTAAAGATTTTTATCTTTATATTGATGAATTCCAAAATTTCTCCACCGATAGTTTTGCTAATATTTTATCTGAAGCTAGAAAATATCATTTAAATTTAATTTTAGCTCATCAGTATATTGAGCAATTGAGTGAAAAAGTTAAACCAGCTGTTTTTGGTAATGTAGGTACGATGGTTTCTTTCCGGGTGGGGTCAGTTGATGCTGAAGAATTATCTAAAGAATTTGCTCCAGTTTTTAATGAAGAAGACTTAGTTAATTTACCTAAATATGAGATGTATCTGAAGTTGATGATTGACGGTGTTGCTTCTGCCCCCTTTTCAGCTAAAGGTTTGTTTCCATTAACTGATGAAGAAAAAACTAATAATAAAGATAAAGTTATTCAGTATTCTCGAGAGAAATATGCTAGTAGTC
>Ga0307991_1000522_pt1 | contig 27671 bp, 29 predicted proteins | sample EllFjometagen131_FD_203146 | JGI IMG/M metagenome (GOLD analysis project Ga0307991, IMG submission 203146) | Marine microbial communities from Ellis Fjord, Antarctic Ocean - #131 | ecosystem: Environmental > Aquatic > Marine > Unclassified | place: Southern Ocean | collected 2014-10-08 | reverse complement strand
TTTACCTTCCACGGAGAGGATAAACCAAGGGCCAGCTGAAATAGGTCTGTATCTCTCATAATGGCCAAAATTATATCAGCTTGCCAAATGAGAAACAACATTTATCCACTCAAAACAGCGAGGAGCCAGAAAAAATTTCTATTCTCGGACAGCCTCCTAGCCAATAATAGAACTGTTTAGCATGAAACCCAAAGCCGGTCAAACCATCATCAGGTCTGAACAAAATTGCGGATAATCTTGATTTTTCAGTAAATGATGTGTATTTTATAGTTGAAATAATTCTCCATTCAAAAAATCACCAGCGCGGCGGATAGCATAATGAGCACTCGGGATCACCATTTTGACGAGCAGAGTCAGACAACAGAGCGACAACAGCTCCAGGAACCGCCGTTCTATCGGGTTTTACTCCATAATGATGACTATACCACCATGGATTTTGTTCTTGATATTCTGGAAAATATCTTCCATAAAAACCCGTCCGAGGCCACCCGGATCATGCTGTTGGTGCATCGCCAGGGGATCGGCAATTGCGGTGAATACCCCCATAGCATTGCCGAGACCAAGGTCGCCACGGTCACTAAACTGGCCCGCAACCACGGTTTCCCCCTGCTCTGCAGCATGCAAAAGGTTTGACAAAAATGATTAGTAAAGATCTTGAATATACGATTCTTGCAGCCTTTCGCGAAGCCCGAAACCGAGCCCATGAATACCTCTGCGTTGAGCACCTGCTCTACGCCCTGCTACATAATGACTATGGCACTGAAATAATTCGCAATTGCGGTGGAAGTCCAGAAATTTTAAAACGGCAGCTGGAAATCTATTTCAATACCAAGATGACATCCCTGCCGGCCGATAAACCACAGGCACCGGTTGAAACCCTGGCTTTTCAGCGGTTGATTCAACGCACCATCCTCCACGTCCAGGCCGCCGAAAAAGAGGAAGCGGGAATTGGCGATATGCTGGCGGCGATATTTGAAGAGGAAGAATCCCATGCCTGCTATTTCCTCCGCCAGCAGGACATTACCCGATTGGTAGTCATCAATTATCTAGCTCACGGAATCAAAAAAGACGGCGAGGTACTGCCGGGCAGAGAAAATCAACCGGACAGTGACAGGAAAAAGAAAAAGAAACAGGAAGAAGACAGTTTTCTCGAAAAGTTCACTCTCGACCTGCTGGAGCAGGCGGCAGGAGGTCAAATTGACCCGCTGATTGGCCGACAGCAGGAAATGCAACGAACCCTACAGGTATTATGCCGCCGGCAGAAGAATAATCCCCTTTATGTGGGGGAACCCGGAGTGGGAAAAACTGCCATGGCTGAAGGCTTGGCTTTACGTATTTTCAGCGGCAAGGTGCCTGATATCCTGCAGGATTTCGAAATGTTCACCCTTGACCTGGGAGCCTTGCTGGCCGGAACCAAATTCCGGGGACAATTTGAAGAACGGCTTAAGGGGGTTATCAGGGAATTACAGCAGAAAAAGAAGGCTATCCTGTTTATTGATGAAATTCACACTATTGTCGGCGCCGGTGCCACCAGTGGCGGTTCTATGGATGCCTCAAATATTCTCAAGCCCTTTTTAGCCAGCGGCAATCTTCGCTGCATCGGAGCAACCACCCACGAAGAATATAAACTGAATTTCAGCAAAGACCGGGCGCTGTCCCGGCGCTTTCAAAAAATTCAGCTGCCGGAGCCCAGCATCGAAGAAACCGTTAAAATTCTTCAGGGCCTGCGCCAACGCTACGAAGAACACCATAACATATCCTATACAAAGGCAGCCCTGCGGGCGGCAGCTGAGCTGACCAGCCACTATCTGAATGATCGCTACCTGCCAGACAAAGCCATCGATGTCATCGATGAAGCCGCAGCCGCAGTTCAGCTCCTGCCGGAAAATCGGCGACGCAAACGCATCACTCCTACTGATATTGAACGGGTTGTTTCCCTGATTGCCAGGGTCCCTGTGCAAAAAACAACCAGTAAATCAGCGGAAAACCTGGTTAGCCTGGAAAACAACCTGAAAAGGGTTATTTTTGGCCAGGACCAGGCAATTTCAGCTTTATCCAAAGCGCTGAAAAGATCCCAGGCCGGCCTCAACAACCCGGATCGACCGCTGGGCTGTTTTCTATTTACCGGACCTACCGGAGTGGGGAAAACGGAAGTCAGCCGCCAGATGGCCTCTCTCCTGGGCATCAAATTTATTCGTTTTGACATGAGCGAATATATGGAAAAACATGCAGTGGCCCGGCTGATTGGTGCCCCTCCAGGCTATGTTGGCTTTGACCAGGGAGGCCAGCTGACCGAGCAGGTACGCAAACATCCTCACAGCATCATTTTATTGGATGAAATTGAAAAAGCACACCCGGATATTTTTAACATTCTCCTGCAGATCATGGATTACGCAACGCTCACCGATAACAATGGTCAAAAAGCTGATTTTCGCCATACTATCCTGATCATGACCAGTAACGCCGGCGCCAGGGAAATGGTTGGCAATTCTATCGGCTTTGGAGAACTTTCTCAAGATGTGACGGATAAAGGCAGGAAGGCGCTGGAAAAATTATTCGCCCCGGAGTTTCGTAATCGGCTGGATGAAACAATCTTCTTTCAGCCGTTAGACCAGGATATCATGATCAGGGTAGTAGATAAATTTCTCGCCAGGTTAGACCATTTTCTTACCAGGAAAAACATTGATTTTTCCATCACCGACAAAGCCAAAGTCTGGCTGGCCAGAAAAGGTTACGACCCGAAGTTCGGCGCCCGTCCCCTTGATCGGCTGATCCAGAACACCATTAAAGATCCCTTGGCGGAAGAAATACTTTTCGGTAAGTTAAAGGACGGCGGCAGGGCCCGGGTAAAAATTAATGGCAGCAGGCTGGCCTTTTCATTCCCGGATACTTGATGGAAAAATATGCTCAACAATCAGCTCCCAGCTGTCAGCATTCAGCAAAATTTTAATCAGAGAGCCAGCCAGCCATTATCGACCAAGTGGCTGCCAGACAACACGATACATGCGATCATAACCAAGTGCCGGTTTATCAGCTCAATAATAGCCTGACCTTTCCTCCACCTAACCTGGCTGAACCTACCGGTCTGCTGGCCATCGGTGGAGATTTAAGCACTGAACGGCTGCTCCAGGCTTACGCCCGCGGCATCTTTCCCTGGTATTCTCCCGGAGACCCTCTCCTCTGGTGGTCCCCTGATCCTCGCACCATCCTAATTCCATCAGAGTTCCACTGCCCCCGACGCCTCGAACGAACTGTCCGCCAGCAAATGTTTACCGTCCGGGCTGACACTAACTTCGCCCAAGTCATAGAGGCCTGCGCCACCATCACCCGCGAGCATGAAAAGGGCACCTGGATTACACCTGAGATGCAGACGGCCTATATCCAGCTACATCTGGGCGGTTTTGCTCATTCCATCGAAACCTGGCAAGATAATCAGCTGGTGGGCGGGCTCTACGGCGTTTCACTGGGTCGCTGTTTTTTCGGTGAATCCATGTTTACCCGGGCCAGCAATGCTTCGAAAACCGCCCTGGCAGTCATGGTGCAAAAACTGATCGACTGGAACTTCCATTTCATCGACTGCCAGTTCCAAACTAAGCACCTGTCCCGCTTTGGCGCCCGGGAAATATCACGGCGAAAATACCTGAGACTGCTGGAACATGCCCTGGAGCACCCGTCAAAACCCGGCCCGTGGAATTTTTCCCCAAACAACATAACACTTGCTTAAAAAAGTAACCATTCAGGTTGCTATTTTTGGCAGTTAATTTACCATGAAAACTGTCGAATTTTGCTTCGCCCTCTCCGACAGGGTCAAAGCTTGACAACCGGCGGCTCTGGATTCTGATATTTCAAGCTAATTTCTTGCCGCCGGTAATCAAACATTGACCCCAATCGAGACAATTTTGACTTTGCTTTTTCGCCAGTTCGTTGTCCGTGTGGATCTGTAGCTAACAACCTTTTTTTGCTCTCTCAAAGACTCCGCAGCCACGTTATTTCATGACAAACCACTGTGCTCCCCACCAAGCAGTATGAGACGTTAATTTTCGGATATCGAAATTTATTTCCCCACTGCCTTGACCATTAATTTCGCCACCAGTTTGCTGAATTTGACCGGATCGGCAATGGGAGATCCTTCCGTGAGCAGCGCCTGGTCCAGGAGCAATTCACTGTATTCCTCCAACCTTGGATCGCTGGGATTCTCTTTATACAGGTCAAACATGACCTTCACCAGCTCATGTTGGGGATTGAGTTCCAGGATTCGCTTAGTCTCCGGAACGTCCTGCCCCGCAGCTCGCAGCAGGCGCTCCATACTGGCGCTCATATCATGTTCATCAGCCACCAGGCAGACGGCACTGTCTGTTAAACGGGAAGACAACTTGGCATCCTTTACCTTTTCCCGCAGCGTGTTTTTCAGAAAAGTCAACAAGGAAGCGTACTGTTCCTCATCAGCCTTCAATTTCTCTTCTACTTCTTTTTTCTCTTCTTCATTGAGCAGGGAGACCTCCCCTTTAGCGACAGATTTCAATGGTTTTTCATCGTAGGCCGTCAAGCCCTGCAGCACCCATTCATCCACTGGGTCAGTCATCAGCAGGACTTCATAACCCTTGGTTTTAAGCGCTTCCAGATGTGGTGAGTTGGTCAACATCTCCCGGCTGCTGCCGGTAATATAATAAATTTCTTTCTGATCCTCAGGCATCCTGGAACAATACTCTTTGAGGGTCGTCAACTCATTGCCCCTGGTACTGGCAAACAACAGCAGATCCTTCAGAGCTTCCTGATTTTCAAAATCATAATGAATCCCCTCTTTGAGTACCAACCCAAAAGCCTGCCAGAATTTAAGATACTTTTCCCGATCTTTTTCCAGCATTTCCTTAAGATTCCCCAGCACCTTTTTGACCAGATTTTTCCTGATCATGGTCATCAACCGGTCGTGCTGGAGAATTTCCCGGGATATATTCAGGGAAAGATCGGCGGAATCCACCACTCCTTTGATAAAACGAAGGTAAGGGGGCATCAGCTCTTCGCAGTTATCCATGATAAAAATCCGCTTAACATAGAGCTGCATCCCCGATTTTTTCTCCGGCATGAAAAGATCCATTCCCGCCTGGGAAGGAATATACATCAGAGCATTGTATTCAGTTTTGCCTTCGGCATTGAGGTGGATAGTTTCCAAAGGATCGGTCCAATCGTGGCTCAAATAACGATAAAACTCTTTATATTCATCTTCCGTCACTTCACTCTTACGCTTGTTCCATATGGGCTTCATTGAATTGAGGGTTTCCTCAGTTACTTTCTTCACCGGTTCGGCACCTTCAATGGGTTTGCCATCCTTGTCCGTCGGCACTTCCTCCCGTTCAATATCCATGAATATAGGATAGGTAACAAAATCAGAATATTTCTTGATGGTTGAACGAATTTCCCACTCTTTGGTAAAATCCTGGTCTGCACCTTCTGCCTTGCGCAGGTAAAGTGTGACTGTGGTTCCCCGATTTTCCCGCTCACCATCTTCGATGGTATAGCTGCCATCACCGACAGATTCCCAGAGGGTAGCTTCCTTGCTTCCGGCAGTTCTGGTAGTCAGCACCACCCGCTCGGCCACCATGAAACTGGAATAAAATCCCACTCCGAACTGCCCAATCAACTCCGGTACCAGTTCATTGCTATCCTTAGCCGCTATTGCCTCAATAAATTTAGAGGTACCTGACTTGGCAATGGTACCAATATGTTCAATCACCTCATCACGGGTCATGCCGATGCCATTATCCGATACAGAGATAGTCCTGGCATCGGAATCAACATCTATCCTGATTCTAAAATCATTGTCACCTTCCAACAGATTCTGGTCTGTCTGGGCTTTAAAACGCAAGGTATCGAGGGCATCAGAGGCATTGGAAATCAACTCACGCAAGAAAATTTCCTTGTGTGAGTAAAGAGAATTAATCATTAAATCCAATAGTTTCTGAATTTCAGTTTCAAATTTACGGGTTTCTTTTGTCATCATGCTGCTCCTTATTAGTAATTTTGAGTAAAAAAAGCTTTAACAGGGGAAATTCCCTGCCTGGCAAACATCAACAAGATAATCATTCTTGAAAATATGTCAATGGTGATGGTTTCGTAAAAACTCCATCATCTTCGTTATGGGGTAAATACAAAAAATATCGACCTCCTGTCAAGGACCAATGGGCAAAATCAGAACTGTCCGGTATGCTTTTTGCGTCGTGTTCAATGTCGGCAACCGGTGCTGTTTCAAGCGTGACATCGTGAGATGACGTTGCTTTTCCCGGCGATTGGAGCGTGAAAGTTGCCATGTTTGAGCCCTACAGGGCGAGTTTGGCAACTTTAGCGTAATGAGCCGCTGGAGAAGCAGACAATCGAGCGCCAAAAAGCGCTGAAACCAGCTCCGATTGACAGTATGCAACTTTCACCGGACACTGCTGGGACAAAATACCATTGACATTTAGGCTCTTCACTTATTATATTAACCTACGATCAGATAAGGATTTTTTACTCCTTATCTTTTTTCTACTAAACCGGTCCTGGCCGGGAACATAAAGGCTACCTTGAAAAATGTCATTCCATAAAATTTGTGTCTACCCAGAGCAGGTTCTGGCCCGGAAAGCTGATGAGATTGCCAACATCGATGGACAGATCCATACATTGGCAGCCGACATGGTGGAAACCATGTACACCGCTTCCGGCATCGGCCTGGCCGCACCCCAGATTGGCGTTTCCCAACGACTGATTGTTGCGGACCCGGGCAAAGCGGAGAAAGTCAATCTCATCACCCTGATCAATCCAGTCATCGTCAGCGGGGAAGGACATAATGCCATCGATGAAGGCTGTCTCAGTGTTCCTGAGTTTACCGCAGAAGTTCCTCGCTATGCCGAAGTTCTGGTCAGGGGGGTAACACTGGATGAAAAAGAAATCGAATTTACTGCCGAGGGACTTTTCGCCATCGTCCTGCAGCATGAGATTGACCACTTGAACGGCATTCTCTTCATCGATCGCATCAGTTCTTTGAAGCGGGATATTTATCTGCGTAAACTAAAAAAAAGAAAAATGCAGCAGCCATGAAAGTCATTCTGGCTGCCTCCGGCACCTTCGCTCTCCCTTCTCTGGAGATCATGGCGGCCAATCTACCGGCAGAAAACCTGCTGGTTGTCAGCCAACCGGATCGCCGTCGAGGTCGCGGTCGCCAATACCACCCCACCCCGATCAAACTGAGGGCCTTGGAACTGGGCTTATCTGTCATCACCCCAGAGAAGCTTGGAAGCCAGGCAGATATGGAAATATGTTCCAAATTCGCTGCCGATTTCCTGGTAGTCATTGATTACGGCCAGTTAATTCCTCATTCCCTGATTACCCTTCCCCGCCAGTCATCCATCAACTTACATCCTTCACTGCTCCCGGCCTACCGAGGGCCGGCACCCATTATCTGGAGTCTGCTCCAGGGGGATGAAGTTACCGGGGTTACGACCCAGTTGCTGGCTGACGAAATTGACTGCGGCGATATTCTGCTCCAGAGAAAAAGCGAAATCAAGGCATCCGAAACCAGCACCCAGCTGACGGAAAAGCTGCAAAACCTAGGAGCTGAACTGGCCTGGGAAACCCTGAAAAAGTGGCAGGCCGGTTTGCTCAAACCTATCCCTCAGGAAAATGATAAAGCATCTTACGCCCCAAAACTTCATAAACATGACGGCCTGCTGAACTGGAACCAGGATGCCCATGAGCTTGAACGGCGGATACGGGCGTTAAATCCCTGGCCAGGCACGTATACTTTCTGGCGGGGAAAACGACTAAAGATCCTCATGGCGACATTGACGACAAAGAATCCGCTTGAACCACTAACTTCTGGAGCCATCTGGATACATGGCCATCAGCTTTACACCGCCTGTGGCAGTGGATTTATTCAGATTACCAGAGTTCAACCAGAAGGTCGGCGGCCCCAAAATGCCAGTGATTTTCTCCGGGGCAATCATGTAACCACCGGAGAACAATTTAACTCCCAGGAAAAAGTTTTATCACCATGACCTCTGAAACAGAATTCCCTTCTAAAAAACGCCTTTTTCTTGGGCTGCTGATTCTGACCTTTATTATAGTGCTGGTGATAGTCAATATCCTCGGCTGGGTTGGAACGGTTGGGCTCCGACAGCTCAATCCAGTCTTACCACTCATGGCCCAGATACTGGTTGGGATTTTTTTTGTAGTCTTCAGCACCATCATGATTCTGCTGGTCCTGACGGTGTCCCTGGGGAAAGAACTACCTTTCGGCCGCAAACTTAGAGGCCTGATGATCAAGGTTTTTCTACCAATGATGATTGTCATCGGCCGTCTATTCGGCGTTTCCCGGGAGAGCATCAAAAAGTCCTTCATTGAAATCAACAACCAGCTCATCCTGTCCCGGCATCTTCACCTGCCACCGGAAAAGATTCTGCTGCTCCTGCCACATTGCCTACAGCTGGCTGATTGCCAGCAGAAAATAACCAATAATATCGAAAACTGCAAACAATGCGGCTTATGCAACATTAAGGATTTGCTGGAATTAGCCCACAAATATGGAACAAAGATTGCGGTAGCCACCGGCGGCACTCTGGCCCGTAAGATTGTGAAAGATTATCGCCCAAGGCTGATCATTGCCGTAGCCTGCGAACGGGATTTGACCAGCGGCATCCATGATACCTACCCTTTGCCGGTCTACGGCATTCTTAATCAACGTCCCAATGGCCCCTGCTGGAATACCAGGGTTGATATAAAACGGGTCGAAGAAGCAATCCTGACTTTCAGCTGTCACTAAAACACTCCAATGCCATTTTCCCATCAGCTAACTACCGTAGCAGAACAAGTAAATTCCCGACAGCGCATTGACATATCCGGTCTGAGAGGGTCTGCTCCAGCGCTGTTTTTTGCTTTACTGGCTGGTCACGTTGACAAACCCCTGATCATTATCACCGAAGAATACCAGCATAGCCTTGAGCTCAGCCGCGATGTTGCCGGCTATCAGAAGATCATGGGTTTCAGGTCACCACAGCACCCAATTATAAATTTTCCGCCACTGCAACGACTGCCATATCAACAAGTACTGCCTCTGATCAGTGTCGAGCAGGATCGCATCAAGGCTCTCCACCAAATCAGGCAGGAAAACAATTATATTCTCTTCACCTCCATCACCGCATTGATAGACCGGATGATAGATCCGGCCTCATTTTACGCGCGTTTTTTCTCCCTCAACTGGGGGGACACCATTAATCGTGAACAACTTGCTAAAAAACTCTATGAGCTTGGTTATATACGGGTTCCAACAGTAGATGAACCAGGTGATTTCAGTATCCGGGGAAGTATATTTGATATTTTTTCACCACTTTCAGACCTCCCCCTAAGGCTTGATTTCTTTGGTGATGAAATTGAATCAATCAGGCCATTTGATCCAGCATCCCAAAAAAGCCAGTCGGAAGAGCTGGAATCACTGATCATCGCCCCGGCCCATGAAATCCTGTTGCCAGCAAAACGTCAGATGATAAAGGAAAGGCTGAAAGGACAATTCATTTCCCTTAATGATCCACATATTGACATAACAACCATCTATAAGAAGCTGGATCAAAACCCCAGTTTTCCCGGTATTGACAGCCTGCTGCCGGCAATACATCCCACCTGGCATGACCTTGGAAGTTATCTCAAGAAGGCAACACCTATTTTTATCAATCCGCCACAACTGAACGAAAAAATCTCCACCTTGCATAGCCTCCTGGTTGATGCCTATGACAAAACCAGAGAACGGCATAAATTCGGCTTTCCACCAACACAATACCTTAAAGATATCAAGGATCTGGAAGAAATTTTCCCCACCAGAGGGCAACTTATTGTTCACCGGAATTTTCAGGATGATTTGGAAAACGGAAAAACACTGGAGTGTAACAGCCAGTCAAATCGTGATCTACGAGATGCAATTTTAAGGGTGGTAACGCAGCAACAGGAAGGCCTGTTCGCTCCGGCGGCAGGAATTCTTCGCGGCTGGCTCAAACAAAAACAACAGATTGTTTACTGCTGCAAAAGCCCGTCCGGTATCGAACGAATCAAGCACCTGTTTACTGAGTACCATCTTCCTTTCAGCACCGGAACCTGTCCTCTTGCCATTTTCAAACAGATGCCCGACTCTGGAGGCATCTTTCTCCTTCAGGTACCTTTAAGCCAAGGGACCAGACTCTTCGATGAACGAATCATTATTCTCACTGAAACGGATATTTTCGGGACTAAAAAGGTTGTTCGCACCAAAGCCCGACCGGCACAGGAGCAAAAAGCTTTCTTTGATGATTTTACCACTCTGAAACCCGGCAGTTATATTACTCATTTTGATCATGGCATCGGCATTTATAAAGGCTTACAAACACTGGAGGTAGAAGGGATCACTAATGATTACCTGATTCTGGAATACCAGGGCGGTGACCTGATCTATGTCCCGGTTGATCGTTTCAACCTGATCCATACCTATCATGGCAGCAGTGAACAACCACCAAAGCTTACTAAACTGGGAAGCAGCCAGTGGGACCGGGTAAAAATCAAGGCCAGAAAAGCCATTGATGATTTCCTGGTGGAATTAATTGATCTTTATGCCAGCCGTCAAGTTGAACATGGCTATGCCTATCCAAACCCGGATTCCATTTTCGAGGAATTTGAAGCCAGTTTTGCCTATGAGGAAACCTTAGATCAGGGACAGGCCATTTCTGATGTTATCCATGACATGCAAGCCGATCGACCCATGGATCGCCTGATTTGTGGTGATGTAGGTTACGGCAAGACCGAGGTGGCTATTCGGGCGGTTTTCATGGCAGTCACCAGCGGCAAGCAGGCAGCTATCCTGGTCCCCACCACTATTCTGGCCCAGCAGCACTATAGTACTTTTTGCCAGCGATTCGCTCCCTATCCTATCGTGGTAGAAATGTTAAGCCGATTTAAAACTCCTCGCGAACAACGTGAAATCATTGAAAGGCTTAGCCGAGGAACAGTCGATGTCATCATTGGCACCCATCGTCTCTTACAGCTGGATGTCCGCTTCAAAGATCTGGGGCTACTGGTTCTGGATGAGGAACACAAATTCGGCGTCCGCCATAAAGAAAAGATCACCTCCCTCAAGCAGCACATTGATGTCCTGGCCATGAGCGCCACTCCTATACCAAGAACCTTACAGATGTCATTGTCCGGCATGAGAACCATGAGTACCATCACTACCGCACCTCGTGACCGACTGGCAGTACGAACTTATATAGCAGCCTATGATGAAAGTATCATTAAAGAAGCCGTAGCCAAGGAAATCGGTCGGGGAGGACAGATATTTTTTGTTCATAATGCGGTCAAAACCATTGAGGCCATGGCCGCCCACCTTCGTCACCTGCTTCCCGAGATAAAACTCGAAATCGCTCATGGACAAATGAAAGCCGCCGCTCTGGAAAAAGTGATGATGGCTTTTGCCAGCCATGAATTTGACCTGCTTTTATGTACCACCATCATTGAATCCGGACTCGACATACCCAATGTCAACACCATGATTATCAATAAAGCACATAAATTCGGTCTGGCTCAACTCTATCAGCTTCGTGGCCGGGTTGGCCGGTCTCAGAAAAAGGCCTATACCTATCTGCTGGTTCCGGCTCTAGACCAATTACCTAATGATGCCCGCCGACGATTGAGCGCCCTTGCCGAAGCCAGCGACCTAGGAGCCGGCTTTCGCATTGCCATGCAGGATCTGGAAATAAGGGGAGCTGGTAATCTGCTGGGAAAAAGTCAATCGGGACACATCAGCGCCATCGGTTATGAACTGTATCAGGATTTACTTTCCGAAGCCGTGGCGGAGCGCCGGGGAGAACCAGTCAAAAGGCAGGTTGAGCCTGAGCTGAAAATAAACCTGCCAGCTTACATTCCCACAAACTATATCACCGATATTTCACTAAGGCTCCAAACTTACAAGCGAGTTTCCACCTGCTCTGATTACCAGTCCCTGTATGAACTGGAAGATGAGCTGATGGACCGTTTTGGCTCCCTGCCCGGAGAAACACAGGAGTTATTCAACCTCAGGAAATTAAAAATTCTCCTGATGGAATATCATATCCATTTTTTTGAAGTAGCAAAAAACCGGGTTGCCATTCATTTCAGCCCTGAATCAAAACCGGATATTAATAAGATCATGTCATTGATCCAAACAGAACCGGGAAATTATCAACTCACTCCCAATAACGGCCTCATTATCCGTCAGTCAATTGACCCCGAAGACCTGTTCCCCTGGGCTCAAAACCTATTGCAAAAAATCTTTTAACCTGATAGCCTCCCTTTTCCTCTATAACTGGAAATAATAGCAGCTGAAATAAAAACCATGTAACCTAATTATGAGGAGTATATTCAATGCAGAATCGAAGCGTAAAATATCCAAAAACGATCAAATTATCCCTAGCATCATTATGCATCATGCTTTTTATGATTCCATCTTTCCTCTGGGCTGGAGACGATGCCACAACAATCCTGGCCACCATCGGCAGTCAAAAGATTACCATGGCTGATTTCAAAGAGGAAATAAACAGCCTGCCGCCACAGTACCGGCAAATGGCGGCTGACCCGGCCATGCAGAAAGAATTTCTTGACACCCTGGTAACCCGCACTATCATCTATCAGGAAGGGATGCGGCAAAAGATGCTGGACAACCCGATAGTCAAGAAACAGATTGAAGCATTCAGAAAAAAAATAGTGGTTGCCGCTTTGTTGGACCAGGAAATCAGTCGTAAAATCAAGGATATCAGCGATGCTGAGCTTAAATCCTATTATGATAAGAACCTCAAGGAATTCCAGCAGCCGAAACAGGTCAAAGCCCGCCACATCCTGCTGAAAGACCAGAAACAGGCAGAAGAAGTACGCCAAAAGCTCCTTAAAGGAGAAGACTTTGCGACTCTGGCCAAGGAATTTTCAACCGGCCCAAGCAAGACCAGGGGTGGAGACTTGGGATTCTTCAGCCGGGAAAAAATGGTCAAGGAATTTTCCGATGTGGCCTTTTCCCTGAAACCAAAAGAAATAAGTCAGGTAGTCAAAACCAAGTTCGGCTCCCACATTATCCGCGTCGATGAAATAAAAGAAGGGCGGCAACAGACCTTTGATGAAGTTAAAACTAAGCTGGGCGATAAAATCCGGGCGGAGCGCAAGAACCAGTACTTCAAGGATTATGTTGATGGGCTTAAAAAACAGGTAAAAGTCAAAACCTACCCGGAATTACTTGACAGCAAAAAATAACAACTAACGCGGGCTAACGCCCGCAACCCAAATCAATGTACCTAGATGTTCCGGCATGGCTCTCGCTCATTCTCGCCGACCATCCATGGCCGGCTCCGAGGCGTCCGCCTCGAATCACCGTCCTGGTGATTCGTTCGGCGGCCAAACCCGCTTTGAGCCAAGCCCGAACATCCTGAATATATTCTCGACAATTTCTTGTTTTTTATACCCCTCAAGGGGGTACTGAAAAGAGTGACAGGAATTCAGGAGTAAGTTACTAACAACCTGGATGGAGGTTATTCGCCGGAAATCCCTTGTACTTTTCCCGGCATTGTTCTGACTGCGGCATCGTAAAAGGTGCCGCTACTTTTTCCAGTCCATAAAACCACATGATGGTTACATACTGTGTTCCATAAACTAACTCAGCTGAAATCAGAAACAGTCATCCGGTCTTTTTGTTATCATTCCTGCTTTTTTTTACTGCTCTTGGGGATATCGCTAAACTCGGCCTGTGAAAAGCGGGGCCAGGAGATCATAGCCACCGTCGGCGAACAGCAGATAACAAAAAAACAGCTGGAAGAAAGAATTCAGAAATACAAGGCTGATTTCTCCCATGCCGCCCCACAGGAAAACGTTACCCCGGCAGAACTTAAACAATTTATTCTTGACCAGCTTATCGATGAAACCCTGATTGTGATGGAAGGACGAAAAAGGGGGTTGGCTGTCAAGGAAGACAACCTGGAACAACTTATTCGTAAAACGATGATTGACCTGGGCCGGAAGGTAAGCTATCCATCCAGACAGGAAACATTGGAATACTACCGGAAGCATAAGAAAAACTATCTGGTGCACAAACGATATGAGACAACCCAGATTCTGGTTGCTGACGAACATCTTGCCTGGGAACTCAAAGAAAAAATTGAGAAGCAGCAGTTAAGCATGGAAGAAGCAGCAAAAAAATACTCGCTGGGTGAGGAGGCTTCCCAAGGAGGGCATTTACCGGTCATGCAACTCCATGATTTTTTGCCTGAAATCGCTAAAATCATTCCCCAGTTGAAGCCCGATCAGATAAGCCCGGCCATCCATAGCCCCTACGGCTACCACCTTATGAGGCTAGACCATCTACTACCAGCGGGCTTTGAAACTTTTTCAGAAGTGGAAAATAAGGTCAAGGATGAGCTTTACGCCCTAAAGCTTAGAAACCATTTCAGCCAATGGCTGGCTGAAGCCCGGGTAAGATATCAGGTTACCATTCCGGCACCCTATTTAGAGGCAGTCAATGAAAAATAAATCAGTATATTTTTACTTAAAGATTATACTCATTTTAGTTTTCCTCACCATCAGCACTCATATTCAGACATCCAGAGCCCAGGTGGTCAACCAACTGTTGGCTGTTGTTGGCAGCCAGATCATCACTACCAGAGATTTACTACAAGCGGTTCATCTGGAATATGGACAACAGCAATTTTCCCAGCTTTCGCAGGAAGCCCAAAATAAAGCAAAACAAAAACAGCTGAACAAACTGGTTGATGACCTGCTTTTAGCACACCTGGCCAAGAAAAAAGGAATCGAGGTCACGGAGAAAGAAATTGATCTGACGATTAAACGGGTCATGGAACAAAATAAAATGAACGATGAGGAACTTAAAAAAGCATTGGAACATCAGGGAATGTCTTTAGAAAGTTACCGGATCAAACTTACCAGAGATCTCCTGCGCACCAAGCTTATCAACCAGGAAATCAAACCACACATTATCTTGTCCGATGCAGAGATACTGAGCTATGCCAGGGAAAATAGTTTATTACCAGAAAATGACGCGCAAATCGTTCTTGCCCAGATTCTGCTTCCTGAAGCCAAAACTGAGGCTGAAAAAGATAAAATGAAGCAGACGGTTGCAAAGATAAGAAAACGACTGGCAAAAGGAGAATCTTTTGCCTCTCTGGCCCGGGAATTTTCCACCGGACCGGCAGCCAACAGCGGAGGAAAACTGGGAAATTTCAAAAAAGGACAGTTACTGCCGAAGATTGAAGCCATTGCCTTTGGAAAACTGCCAGTCAACCAAATGAGCAACATTATTCATACCAGATTTGGCAACCATTTAATCATGGTTCTCAAACGCAATGATCCGCAAGCCGGCCAAACCCGGGAATCACTGGCACCCGAAGTTGAAACCAGAATCAAAAATGCGCTTTTTACCGCCAAGGTTAAGCATGAACTGGAGCAGATGCTGGTGAAGTCGCACCAGGAGATCGCGGTTAAATATAAAAATTGAATGCTCTTTAGATGTCCAACCAATCATGATGTAGCACTGTTGACCAAATTCTCCAAAGTCCCTTTCAAATCCTCAATGCCTGCCCCTGAAGTCGAGGATACAGCCATCAGCAGCCGCTCCCCCGGTTCTGCTATTTCTGGAGATAGAACTGTCAACAATTCCTTAACCCGCTCAGCCGGGAGGGTGTCTGTCTGCGACAGGAGAACCAGTTTAACCCGCTTTATTAACTGGGGATTATAGGCATTCAACTCCCCCATCACTGTCTGATAATCATGGAACAGCAATGTTTCATCATCACGATTTTTCACCGAAACAAGCAGGACGATAACCTCTGTTCGTTCCACATGCTTAAGGAATCTGATCCCCAGACCACTACCCTGATGGGCATTCTCAATTAACCCGGGAATATCAGCAATGATCAGACGCGCATAATCTCTGCCGGCCATAATTCCCAGATTGGGGTTCAGGGTGGTAAAAGGATAACCGGCAACTTTTGGCTTGGCTGCCGAAAGGACCGAAATAAGTGTAGACTTCCCGGCATTGGGCAACCCCACCAAGCCAACCTGGGCAATAACCTTCAAAACCAAACGCAGTTTTTTTATCCCCCCCGCCTCGCCCGGCTGGGCAAAACGAGGAACACGCATGGTGGAAGAAGCAAAATGGGCATTACCTTTCCCCCCCCGCCCACCGGCCACCAACAGCAATTCCTGCCCATCCGTCAGGACTTCGCCGACAAACAACCGTTCATCATCGGTCAACTCCCAAACTTCCGTTCCCAGAGGAACGGCAATTTCCAGGGTTGGAGAGGCAGCACCATCTTTGCGTTTTCCGGCACCATTGCCACCTTTTTTCACTCGAAAAGTCCGCTGATGGAGCAGATCAAGCAGGGTGTTTTTCTGTGAGTCACCGACCAGCAAAACATCTCCACCCTTACCACCATTGCCACCATCGGGGCCGCCTTTTGGCACAAATTTCTCCCGCCGGAAGCTGACACAACCGTTGCCGCCATCACCGGCATGAACTTCAATCGTTGCCTCGTCGATAAATCTCATAATGTTACCCCAAAAAAAAATGAGCCCCATAAAAGGGCTCACCTTGTTTATGCTCCTGCACTAAAGCAACGAATCTACGCTGGAACCGCCGCTGGATACACACTGACCTTCTTCCTCTTTTTATCCAGACGCTCATATTTGACCACCCCATCAGTCAGGGCAAACAAAGTATCATCCCCGCCACGGCCAACATTATTACCCGCATGAATCCTGGTACCGCGCTGGCGCACCAGGATACAGCCTGCCGGAACTTCCTGTCCGGAAAAGCGTTTGACACCCAATCGTTTACTGACGCTGTCACGACCATTACTGGTGCTGCCACCACCTTTTTTATGAGCCATTTTTTCTCTCCTCTATCTCTCAAAAAAGAGATCTTGCGATTCAGCTTTCAACTGGCAACTACTGATAGCTGAACAGCTGCCAAGTGAGCACTTCTACGCCGTAATCTCTCCGATTTTCACATCAGTTACAAACTGTCGATGACCACGCATCTTCCTGTAACCTTTACGTCGTTTTGATTTAAACACCAAAATTTTCTTATGGCGTTTTTGCGTCACTATTTCACCGGCAACCTTGGCATTCTCAATACAAGGATTACCAACCACAAGTTCACCTTCCTTGACGATGGCAAGAACCTCAAAAAATTCCACTGCATCGCCGGCATTGCCATCGAGTTTTTCCACCTGGACAACCTGTCCGGGAGTTACCCGATATTGCTTTCCGCCAGTTTTAACCACGGCATACATGAAAGTCGCTCTCCTTATACAATCAGTGATATACTATTAAATCCAAGTCAACAAGAGGATGTCGTTTATAAGTTATTCCTTCAGGGATGTCAAGCAGTTTTCTCCCAATTTACCGTGGCAAGATTTGAGAATAATCAACATTTTCACCAGCAATTTTTTTTACCACAACAACATATCAATCTATAATCCTTTAATTTTATCCTTGGCAATTGCCGCACTATTACTGTCTGGGAACTGTTCAGCCAACTTTTGATAAAATTCCTTAGCTTTCCCATCAAAACCAATGGCCTGATATGACATGCCGACTTTCAGCAGACTGCCAGGTACTTTCTCACTTTTGGGATAATCAGCCAGAACGCGTTTGAATTCAGTAATGGCCTGGGCAAATTCCGACAGTGAATAGTAGTCCTCTCCCAGCCAGTAGCGGGCATTACTAACCATCTCATGTTTCGGGTAAGCCCGGATAAAAGCATGGAACAAATCAATGGATTTTTCAAAGTTGCCATTTTTATAATACCTAAAAGCCTGCTGATAGGTCATCATTACCTTATCTGCAGGAGATGTATTTGACTTCCGTCCGGCCGCTTTTTTTTTGGCCGGAGTTACAGCAGAGGACGTTACTTTCCGCTTTTTTTCAACTGATTCGGCAGCTGAGAGAACCAGATGCTGACTGTTCTTTAACGCCAGATCACGAATACCATCAACTTTCAACTGCAAATCCTGCAATTGGGTTTCCAGCTTCTTCTGCTTCACCCCGTGATCCTGTAACTGCTGTTCCAGGGTGGAAACTTTATTTTGCAAGTTTTGTACCTCAGGACGTTCATCCAAAGGCATCTTACAGGATACGCAGAAGCACAGGCAGCCACACATCAAGATTACCAGTAGATGCTGCATTATTTTCACCCTCATCCTATGAAAAAAATCCATCCCAATCACTTGGATTTTTCTGACTGCTTCCAATCAGCCATAAATCGCTCAATGCCGATATCAGTAAGTGGGTGTTTAGCCAGCTGCATCATAACTTTAAACGGAATGGTTGCCACATCAGCCCCTATTTCCGCTGCTGCCAGGACATGCTGCGGATGGCGAATACTGGCAACAATAATTTTGGTTTGGTAGCCGTAATTATCAAATATCAGGGCAATTCTTTGAACCAGATCCATTCCATCGGTGGCAATATCATCCAACCGTCCAACAAATGGGCTGACATATGAGGCTCCGGCTTTAGCCGCCAGCAGGGCCTGCAAAGGTGAAAAAATCAAGGTCACATTGGTCTTTATTCCCTTGTCGGCAAGAACCTTCACCGCCTTTAACCCCTCTACAGTCATTGGTATTTTAACGACAATATTGTCGCCCAGGCCGGCCAGTTTTACGGCTTCTTCAATCATCCCTTCGGCTTCAAGAGATATGACTTCCGCACTTATGGGACCGGAAACCAGACTGCTTATATCCTTAATCATTTTAATGAAATCGCCACCTTCTTTGGCCACCAGGCTGGGATTGGTGGTCACTCCATCAACCAATCCATACTCACTGGCCTGTCTGATTTCCTCAAGGTTTGCCGTATCAATAAAAAATTCCATCACTTTCCTCCTGAATACCATTTTTCTTTAAGTGTTAGTTTTTATGCCACCAGTTGTAACCTGATCGCCAAGAGCTCATCCACAATTTTTTATTTCCGGATCAGTACTGTCCGGTATACTTTTTGCGTCGTGTTCAATATCGGCAACCGGATATTCCTTCTCACCACCATTTTCCTGGTATTTTTCCAGCAACATGGCAATATCACATCCTTTTTCCGGATGGATAAAATGCGGCGCAATCTCAGCAAGGGGATAAAGGACAAAACCCCTCTCGGCAATGGCCGGATGGGGAATAATCAGATTATGTTGATGCAGGATAAGATTATTATAGAAGAGAATGTCAAGATCAATGGTCCTGGGACCCCAGCGAACAGTCCTGACCCGACCTAGAGAATCTTCAATAGTGAGCAAATCCTTCAGCAGCTCCAACGGGGGCAGGGTTGTTTCAAGCTCACAGGCACCATTGAAAAAACTTCCCTGCTCCGTATAGCCTACCGGGGCAGTTTCATAAAGAGATGACAGCTTGGTAATTTTTGTTTCCGGAAGGGCGTTAATCAGCACCAAGGCCTTTTTTATCTGCCCGTAACGATCATTGAGATTGGCTCCGAAACCAAGGTACACCGACAACAATCACTACCCGTTGGAAGAATCAGATTTTTTTTGAGCTTCGGGTCCACTCTCATCAGGTTCCGGAGTAACATCAATTTCTTCCGGCTTTTCATTTGATGCCTTTTTAAAATTACGGATCCCTTTCCCCAGGGCGCCGCCAATTTCCGGCAGCTTTCCAGTCCCGAAAATTATCAGGATAATAACCAGGATAATAATTAACTCAGGCATACCAATACCAAACATGAGCACTACTCCTATCAGCAAATAAGCCACATACCGGCTGGACAGAAAATTGGCGGAAGTGTATGGGAATCGAACCCACCCTTCTGGGTACTAGCCAGAAACACTGGATTTGAAGTCCAGGCCGCCCACCAGTGACGGAGACACTTCCTCAGTCTGACATATGCAGCCATATAACAGTATTTCCGCCACAAGTCAATAAAATCAGGGCTATACTGGAATTCCGATATAAGGACTTATATTTTGTCAACTGAACTTACTCCAGGCGCGACATCGTGAGAGTAGCCCATTATTTTTTCCGGCGAATGGAGTCCAGAAATTGGCCTGTCTGAGCCAAAAGGGCAAGGCTGATTTCCATTACTCCAACAGAATCATTGACTATGCCGATAACAATACCCGGTTGAATTGCCATATTCTATTTGCATTAATAGCTTTTGCCGTATAATCTTAACTTAAATTTGGCTTTCATGCTTGGATCGCAGCAAACGCTCGGATATAAAAATACAATGAACAGGGTTCCATTATGAAAAATCATCATATTAATCTGGATGTCCGTGGGAAAGCCTGCCCCCAACCGGTCATAGAAACCAAAAAAGCCCTTGATCAACTGGACAAAGGAATAATCAACGTTCTCTTGGATGCGGAGCCTTCAGCGGTCAATGTGAGCCGGTTTGCCAGCAGCCAGGGCTGCATTGTCAAGCGCAATGACGATGATTCCAACACCATTCAGCTGGAGATTATTAAGGAGTTTACCTGTGAGATTCCCGGCACGCAGTCCGATACTACACCAGTTTCAACATCAGCTGAGTACAGTAAACTGCTGGTCTATATTAACGACCAGTACATGGGAAAAGGAGATGAGAAACTGGGGAAAATCCTGATGAAAGCCTTTTTAAAAACCCTGCTGGAATGTAGTATCCGTCCGCGGCAATTGATTTTCGTCAACAGTGGCGTTTATTTAACCACCAGCGGATCGGAAGAAATTGAAACCATCAGGACCCTCGAACGTGAAGGCACCGGCATTTTTTCCTGCGGAACCTGCCTGGATTTTTACCACCTGAAGGATAAACTTGAAGTGGGTCAGATGTCCAACATGTTTGAAATCGCTTCCCTGTTGCTGGAAGCCGACCGGGTGGTCGTTCCATGATTTATCTGGACAATGCCGCCACCTCATTTCCCAAACCCCCTGAAGTGCTGGCGGCAATAGCCCACTATGCCACCACCATTGGTGCCAGTCCCGGCCGTTCCAGCCATCGGCTGGCCGCTGACGCCGGCCGCCTGGTCTTCCAGGCCCGCGAACAGGCCGCCAGGCTCTTTCATGTCAATGATTCCAGCCGGATAATTTTCACCAAAAACGTTACCGAAGCCCTGAACCTGGCAATATTCGGCCTGGTGCAGCCCGGAGACCGGGTTTTAACCACAGCCATGGAACATAATTCAGTTATTCGTCCCCTGCGCTACCTGGAACAGGAGGGCCGCATCACCCTTGAGATTATCCCGGCGTCTACGGCCGGGGAACCCGACATTGATCAGCTACAGCGCCGTCTCCGGCAACATTCATTCCAACTGGCGGTGTTGAACCACGGCTCCAATGTCACCGGCAGCATCTTCCCGCTGGCCCGGGTCATTTCCCTTTTGAAGGATGAAGGCATAACGGTCATTGTTGATGGAGCTCAAACCGCCGGCGCCATTCCCATCAACCTCACTACATTGGCTTGTGATGTCTTCTGTTTTACCGGCCACAAAAGCCTGCTGGGACCACAGGGAACGGGAGGAATGGTTCTGCAGGAAGGAATAATGCCGACACCCCTGATCCGGGGAGGAACCGGTAGCCGTTCAGAAGCTGAATATCAACCGGAATTTCTACCAGATTATTACGAAAGCGGCACCCTGAATACCATCGGTCTGGCCGGCCTTGGCGCCGCGCTGACCTTTATCAACCAGACAACGGCAAGCGAAATCCATCACCGTGAGCGGGAACTGGCGAGAAAGCTCTGGCAGGGCCTGTCAGCCATAGCCGGCCTCAGGCTCTATGGCCCGGCTGCAGATCATGACCGCCTGCCGATCATCTCCTTCACCCTGAACAAACTGACCCCGGCGGAAATTGCCTTCAACCTGGATCGGCACCATAAAATCATGGTCCGGGTTGGCCTTCATTGCGCTCCCTTGGCCCATAAGACCATTGGCACTTTTCCCCAGGGAACCGTCCGCCTGGCACCAGGCTATTTCAACACTGACCGGGAAATGGAAACCGTCATCAAGGCCATTGGGAAAATGGCCGTCCACAACCCCGCATAAAATTGAAAACCATGAACCTGCATACTTATCTGCTTTTCAACTCCATCCATTACGTCATGAAAGCAGAGGAGCTGCTCAAAGAGGCCGGAATGACCATCGATCTGGTTCCGGTGCCAAGGGAGATAAGTTCAGATTGCGGCATGTGCATTGCTTTTTCGGAACAGGACCTGCAGAAGGTTATTTCCCTGGTCTCGGGACAGGGGTTTCCCGGAGAAATTCAGATATACCGGCGAATGGCAAGACATGAGTACCAAAGGATTGAAAATGAACGTAACAAGCTTACCGAACAGCAATGAGTTTTTCCAATAATTTCTACAATTCACCCAGGCTGTAAGGTTTTGAGAGCTTCCCCATAAAGCCATAATCATGGTAGCTAATCGCGCCACTCTTAGTCAAACACAGATCATCAGTCATTATTGCTATCCACAAACTTTACTTCCGGCATCTCGCGCTGGGTGGCAAGTTCCAAGGCCAGGTAATTCCGTTTTTGAAAACCGAATTTTCGGGCAATAAAATTCGCCGGAAAAGACTCTACCAAGACGTTGTAACGACCGATAAAAGCATTATAGCGATTCCGGGTTTTCTGTACCTCCCGCTCGATTTCATCCAGGTTGTTTTGCAGATCAAGAAAGTTTTCACTGGATTTCAGCTCTGGATAAGCCTCCGCCAGAGCCAATAACCCCCCGAGAGATTTGGAAATCAGACTTTCCTCCGCCAGGCGCTCATGCTGGCCACCATTTACTTCCCCCAAAACCTTGGTTTTCTCCTGAAAAATCTTTGCCTCATGGGCACCATAACCCTCAATGACCCGCACCAGATTAGGAATCATGTTAGCCCGCTGCTTCAAGGCCACATCAATGCCGCTCCATGCCTCTTCAATCCGGTTTCGATACTTGACAAATTTATTATAGGTCCCCACGGCCCAGGCAATCAAAACAAACAACACAAAGGCAGGAAAAATAATTACTACGGGATTCATAAACCATATTCTCCCTTTTTTACCACAGGCTGAAAACACACAATGATGGTAGCATATGCATCATGGAAATTAAAATGTTTTTATCCAGATATTTCCATTCATCTTTTTGGCCATCATTGCCGATATGGTACATGGAAATAGAACATTTTCTGCGGAAAAAACTTTTCCTGAGGTAAATATCGTGGAAAACAACAACACATTCAGAAAAAACGTGAAACTTTTATAGCAGAAATGGCATCTGCATAAGCGGATGCTGGAAAACAATTAAAAAACAGGAGGAAAAAGGAAATGAAAAGGATATCTTTAGCAATAATTATGGCTTTGGTAATTGGGTCGTTGTTTTCACTTCCGGGATATGCGCAAGAGGCCATACAAACGCAGCCTTCATCTGATGGTAACTTTGAAGCCTCACTGATTGGCGCCAAAGTGAGAAGAGAAGTACTCACCGTCAAAATTAAACTAAAAAATATTGCTTCTAAAAGCAATAAGATGGAATGCACATACAAATCCGTCTATTACACAGATATTAAAAATAAGAAAAAATACTTCGCGTTAAAAGACTCAGAAGGAAAATATATTGCCGGACCACAAGACCGTGGCAGTAATGGCGGTAAAGTCGAACGATACATAGATTCCGGTGCACAAACAATTATATGGATTAAATTTCCTGCTCCACCGGAAACAAGCGATACTATTGATATCATTATCCCGGGTATCCTTCCATTTGAAGAGATTGAAATAAAAAGATAAACGGGAGATTACCATGACATCGACAATAAGGATGATCTTTTTAACCATGCTATTCTTTGGATATTTGAACAATTTTGTCATTGCCACCAGCCTTTATCCGAGCCCGGATGATGAAAAGACAGTTATGGCCGCGGAGGAGGCCGTTAAACAGCTTGGCAAGGATAGAGGAGCTATTCCAATAGACTATAAAACCGCTGATATTATTGGTCTTGGACCAATAGAAATATCCGGCAAAGCCATCAAGGTTGAAGAAGCTCTTAAAGACTTACATGCAAAAATGGTAGGCACGGAGATTCAGATTTCCCTTTCAGGAGATGTTTTATTTAATTTTGATAAATGGAAGATCAGGCCTGAGGCAGAGAAAACCCTCCACAAGATTGCAAAAATAATTAAGGAGCTGAAGAAGGAAAATGTGCTCATCGAAGGACATACAGACTCGAAGGGGTCAGATTCATATAACCTGAAGCTTTCCCAAAAAAGGGCTGATTCCGTTAAGGTATGGCTTTTGGAAAAGGGAGACCTCAATCAGGTAAAGTTTTTGACCAAAGGGTATGGGGAGTCAAGACCTGTAGAGTCTAATACAAAACCAGATGGATCAGACAATCCCCAAGGACGGAACAAAAACAGGAGAGTAGAAATAAAAATAGAGAAATAAACTTCTTTGGGCAAACCCTACAGGGAGGAATAATCATGAACTCACGCAAACCAATATTTATTGTTATACTTATCGCCATGGCCCTTGGCATCTGTCCCGCAGCCTACTCCAAACCTCCCAAACCGGGAAAACTATTTGTCTGGGTGGCACCACACCAGAACATGGCCGGCATCCTCATCCCCGGACATTGGAACTACACCGGCCCCGGCATCAAGGAAAAGGCCTGGATCAAGGGTCATTTCAACAATGACAGAGCCTGGGTTCCCGGCCATTGGATAACCATCGCCACACCGGGCAGGGAAGCAGTCTGGGTACCAAGGCACAGGAGAACGACCGGTCGCTGGATTCCAGGACATTGGAACTACACCGGTTCATCAGCCAAAGGCACGGTATGGGTAGCAGGTCATTTCAACCATACCGGAGTCTGGATTCCGGGTCACTCTAAACATATCGAGGTAATTCCGCCCAAACCCCGCCACCCAAATAAGGTTTGGGTCCCGAGGCATCGCGGTCCTCACGGTCGCTGGATCCCAGGACACTGGAAATAAGCAATCCAGGTTGTACCCCTCCATTTCCGGATAGTCGGCAAAGAGAATTTTCACTCCATCGCACAGGGGGACAAATTAATACCCCTGGCCTTGATGGTAGCAAACTGACCGCAAGGCATCAACAATTTAAAAATAAATTTTTCAGGAACGTCTGTTGTTTTTCACCGCCGGAACTCCCTGGTTATGAATTCTACAAAGGCCGTTTTCCCTGTTGGAAAAACGGCCTTTAGATTTTTTTATTCAAAACCAAATCACGAAATCAGCGATGAGAAAACACTATTTACCAGGCATTCCTCTGCGCGGCTTTTGTCCATGGTGACGGCCTCGGCCTTCCATTTTCAGCATGGCATCGCGCTGCTCGAGAGTGAGGCTGGCAAAGAACGCGACCCTGGCATCAACGGTTTCATTAAACGCTTCATGTAATTTTCCCGGGTATTCAGCTTTCAATTTTTTCCCCACAGATTCGAAATCAGGATTTTCAGCCGCCAGTTCCGCCCTCAGGATCAGATGGTTGCGAGCCATAAACCGACGTCTGGCACCAGCATCCAGCTGGTCACCTTCCTGCAGAGCCAGGTCGCGAAACTTTTGCATCGACTGTTTCATGGTCTCCCAGAGATCATTCTGGTTTTTATCCAAGTTCAAAGCACCCCTGATTTCTCCGGCCCTTTGGGCAAAACCGTCATGAAAGCATGAACCGTCACCAGGTCCCCTGCTGAATCCGGTAGATGGCAGCACCATAACGGCGGCTACGACCAACGCAACCAAGAGAGTTAACATCTTTCCTTTTTCCTGTTTCATGATTTTTTCCATCGTGTTTCTCCTTTCTTAGATTGATTGTTGTTTGATTTGCCTTGCTTAAGAGGTAATATAGGGCAGCATTGTAAATATTTTATGTTGGCAAGCCGTTTTTTTGTAAAGGAATTGTAAAAATTGTTTATTTTATCACTGATGTCCGGTATTTTTATGGTAGCTCAGCAGTGTCCGGTTAGAAAGTTACATACTGTCAACCGGAGCTGATTTCAGCGCTTTTTGGCGCTCGATTGCCTGCTTTTCCAGAGGCTCATTATGCTAAAGTTGCCAAACTCGCCCTGTAGGGCTCAAACATGGCAACTTTCACGCTCCAATCGCCGGGAAAAGCAACGTCATCTCACGATGTCGCGCTTGAAACAGCACCGGTTGCCGACATTGAACACGACGTAAAAAGCATACCGGACAGTACTGATGGTAACTATTACAATCTGATGGAAAAAATCCGCTCATCTATAAAACAGTTTACCCATAATGGAAACCATGATGAAAATACTCATTATTGATGATGATGAGAAACTGTGTCGCCTGGTGCGGGAATACCTTGAGCCCATGGGATTTGAAGTTCAAGCCGCCTATAGCGGCCCTGAAGGTTTGCAACGGGCACTGGAGGAAAGTTTCAGCGCCATACTTCTTGACGTCATGCTGCCGGGCATGGATGGCTTTGAAGTTTTGCGACGGCTGCGGGAGAAATCCAAAGTCCCAATTCTGATGTTCATGGCCCGTGGTGATGAGACTGATCGCATCGTCGGGCTGGAAATGGGGGCAGATGATTATCTACCTAAAACCTTCTCCTCCCGAGAGCTTCTGGCCCGGTTACGGGCCGTTACCAGGAGAACGGTTGCAACCAGGGAGAAAAACAAGGCTGTTGATAAAAAAGGTGAAAGTGATTTCCTGATCATAGCCGACCTGGAAATTAATCCGGCAGCCAGGACGGTTACCAGGGGGGATGAGATCCTGAATCTGACCGCTATCGAGCTTGATTTACTCACCTCTCTGGGGAAAAATCGTGGTCGGGTTCTCTCCCGTGATCGCCTCCTCGACCTGGTCAGCGGCCGTGATTATAATGTTTTTGACCGTTCCATCGATGTCCACATCTCATCCCTGCGGCGAAAATTACAGGACAACCCCAAGGAACCACGCTACATTAAAACCGTAAGAAGCTCCGGTTATATGTTTGTGCCTGGGCAGGAGAACTGATTATGTTTTGGTGGAAGTCCATTTTTGTCAAGTTTTTGACCTGGTTTTTTTTGAATCTGCTACTCCTGGGTCTGATTCTGGGTATCTTTTTCCAGATACAGTTCTATGTGCCCCCAGATTCGCTATTGCGTCTTAAACCGGAAAGAGAAACCGCCTCTTTGCGCTACCTGATCCGCCATGAGTTGACCCGTGCTCCACGGGAAGAGTGGGATGGATTGCTTGATCGATACGGACAGGCATTCAAAGTCAAACTCTTCCTTTTTGCCCCCAAGGGTTTCCCCCTCGCCGGGGAAAAGGTTGTGCTGCCACCAGAAGTCAAAGAGAAACTTAAGAATTGGCGTCAGTATGATTTCGAAAACCGGCAGGGACCGCGACACTCCCAACCCCAGTCAGATTCAAACCATTATCGGGGCCGCGGCAAAACTCACAAAAATCCACAAAGGGGACCGCCTCCCCAGCGTTTTATGCGAGTTCACACGCATCATCCCAGCCGTTACTGGCTCGGCCTGCCGGTTCCGATCATGAATCGGGCGGGTAATGGTTTTGTCCCGGCTATGCTACTGGCGGTCACCGATTCTCTCTTTGCTTCCGGGCTCTACCCCAATCCCATGCCCTGGATTATCGCGGCTTTAGTGGTCGTCGCTTTTTCCCTGCTCTGGTGGTGGCCCATGGTCCGTCATCTCACCAGGC
>Ga0307991_1000521_pt1 | contig 27703 bp, 22 predicted proteins | sample EllFjometagen131_FD_203146 | JGI IMG/M metagenome (GOLD analysis project Ga0307991, IMG submission 203146) | Marine microbial communities from Ellis Fjord, Antarctic Ocean - #131 | ecosystem: Environmental > Aquatic > Marine > Unclassified | place: Southern Ocean | collected 2014-10-08 | reverse complement strand
GCGCTTCGAACAGTTAGCAGGCAAACCTTCTCATTGACACTCATTGCGTTCGGCGACGACAAATGGGGAGAAATTAAGGGACTGGCTCCGCAGGTGCCTGTCCCTTTTTTACACCATCAGCGCAAGCAACCAAAATACTCAATATCTACACAACTAACAATCTCCGCCCAACTAACCCAAACCACCGAGCTATCAGTACCTTATTATTTGACACAAACAACAACCACAACTATCATCAACAATTAAACGGATTTACTTCAGACAGCACGCTCAGATAACATAAAAAACGGACACTAAGGATACAAAATGGATCTCAACCTGTTATTTGATACAGACAAGCTAATCCCGCGCATTCTCGACCTGCTGTTCCTTTATGGTCCCAAACTGATCGCTGCTATAGTAATTCTAATCGCTGGTAGATTTCTGGCCAAAATTGTACGCAGCGCAGTGCAAAGAGTGCTGAAGAAAAGCAAGGTTGATGAGTTGCTTATCTCTTTCGTCGGCAGCTTGAGTTATATGGCGCTACTTGCCTTCGTTATAATTGCCGCGCTCAATCAGGTTGGAATACAGACCACTTCCTTTGTTGCCATAATCGGTGCCGCCGGTTTAGCTATCGGTCTGGCTTTGCAGGGAGCTTTATCCAACTTTGCCGCCGGGGTATTGATGCTGATCTTCCGCCCTTTCAAGAATAGTGATTACATCGAGGGTGGTGGAGTATCCGGCACCGTTGAACAAATTCAGATATTCACCACCGAGCTACTGACACCGGACAACAAGCTAGTGATCATCCCCAATTCAAATATGATGGGTGGCAATATCACCAATTACTCTGCCAATAAAACACGTCGCATCGATCTGGTAATCGGAGTCAGCTACTCTGATGATCTGCTAAAAGTAAAACAAGTACTGAATAACATTCTCGCTAACGAGCCATTGCTACTCAAAGAACCAGCCGCGACTGTTGCGGTAGCTGAATTAGGGGACAGCAGCGTTAACCTAGTAGTGAGACCGTGGGTAAAAACGCAGGATTATTGGAAGGTACGCTTTCAACTGGTGGAGGACATTAAGCTGGGTTTCGACCTTGAAGGGATTTCTATTCCATTTCCACAACATGATGTACACATGATAACCAAGCAGGATTGAACATCGCTGGAATATTACAGCTGGAGATTTGGCTAAAAGAGTGGCGGGAATTAATCCTGCCACTTAAAACGATTTTGACCACCTATCCGGATATTAAGCAGCACAACCGGCTCAGCTTGGTCAGCTGGCACCCAGTAAAGCACTAAAAAATCACGCGCTCCCGCATTAAGAACATAGTCTCGTGTGATTATACTCTTCCCCTGCACATGCCTTCTGCGAGCAGGGGAAATATATTGAAAAGTGGTGATATTTCCCAACATTTCCATGTAGCTCTGTCGAAGTCGTTCCACAAAACGGACAGCTCCAAGTTCCGCATATTCATCAAGGAATTCTTGCAAATGGCGCGCAAACAATGGGGTAGCAATAACCTTGCGCGACAACATTAACGTGACCTCTGGGCAACTACTTGAGCGCGACTGAGGGCATCGCTGAACATTGAATCGATCGCGGCAGTTGGAACGCAGACCCCTGTCAGCTCATATTCTTCCCATGCCTGCAATGCTTGTTCTTCAAACTTAATATCGTCTTCAGCGGCATCAATAGCCGACCCAGCCACAGTCTCCAATACCGACGCCATGGAACGCCCCATTTTTTTAGCTAAACGCTCTAATTGATCAGCAAATTCATCCTGGACTCGCAAATTCAACTGCCTACTCATAATACCTCCTATTTACTCCATCTCAACGCAATACTAGCAGGTGCTATCACCTTAATCAATGGTGAACAATACGATAATTAGCCCGGCACTGAAATGGTCATGCCCGTAATTATAGAGGAAAGTTGGGTAATATTTATTTTAAAACTCGCTACGGCAGCCGCTTCAGCAATGGAAGCAGATGTTGATAATCCGCATAGGTCAACGAGCTTTCCCAACAACCAGCCAGCATCCCCAGCCCTACGCCAGCTGAATAAATAACCACTACCACTACGGGGAACACCCAGCGCGGCATTGGCTTGGTATCCAGCGCTGTCCCCATAGTCAAACTGTCGTGGGGGCAAACTGAAACACAGGTCAGGCAGCCGGTACATTCGGGGCTATAAATCATATTACAGCTATGCACTGGCAAATGTGACGGGCAGGCTTGGGTGCAGATGCCACAATCTATGCACGTTTTTTTATTGCGGCGTATTTTGAATAAACTGCCCATACTTACCAAGCCGAGCAAGGCTCCATAGGGACACAGATAGCGACACCAAAAGTTTTTATATACCAGCGACAACAGCGCCGTAACACCGATGACAATAATGGTTATGCTCGACAGGTTGGTGAAAAAATGCAGCATTTTCACATCCGCCAAACTCCAGTATGGCGAACGCAGAAAATCAGCAATGGCAAAGACCGACATATCAATCAGCAGAATTTTGACAAAGAAGCCCAGCAGCAGATATTTCACCGCGCGTAAAACAATATCCAGCCAATGCCACACAATAAAGTTACGCCCCAACAGGCGCGCTCCCACCTTCCATAACGCTTCAGAAATAGTCCCCACCGGGCACAGCCACGAGCAGAAAGATTTTTTTGCCAATACACTCATCAGCAAAAAAGTGATCAATAACACCAGTGCTGCCGGATGTTTATCATCAAACACGCCGGTAAAAAGCCACAACTTCAGACTGGCCAGACCACCGATAGGGAGAAAGCCATCTACCCCCGCCGGACGAGCGACCAATGGGGTCAGGGCGTTACTTTCAAAGTGACGGACAAACATACCAAAGCGCAGCCCGATATATAAAATCCACGCCAGAAACAGCCATTGTATCCATTGGCGCCACAAGGTTACTTTATTCATAGTTGTCATAAATTTACTCAAGTTGTTTTCCAAATCCGCCACCGCCGGGGGTAGCAATACGCACGCGCTCACCTACTTTTACCGTAAGCATGTTTTTACCACCAAGAGAGATATGCTCGCCAGCAAGAGTTATCAACACATTACTACCACGCTGTCCACCTGCACCGCCTTGAACTCCATAAGGGGCAAACACCCGGCGCTCAGACAATATAGCCACCTGCAATGGTTGCAAAAACTCAAATTCACGTATCAAGCCATCACCACCACAAAACACGCCAGCGCCACCGGAACCATGGCGCAAGGCAAACTGGCGCACCAGCACCGGGTAGCGATTTTCGACAACTTCGACATCAGTGATCCGCGTATTAGTCATGTGAGTATGCACCCCGCAGCAGCCATTAAAATCCGGTCCAGCTCCAGCCCCACCACCAATGGTTTCATAATATCCAAAGTGTGCATTACCGAAGGTAAAATTATTCATGCAGCCCTGCGAGGCAGCAACAATACCAAAGGCTTTGAAGATCACATCCACCACCCGCTGCGAAGTTAGCACGTTACCTCCGACCACAGCAGCTGTAGCATGCGGAGCCAGTATGGAACCTTCAGGCAATATAACTTTTACAGAACGCAAACACCCCTGATTGAGGGGTATATCTTCCGCCACCAGACAGCGCAGACAATACATAACCGCCGACATAGTTACCGCGCGCGGCGCATTGAGGTTGCCCCACTGCTGCATCCCGCTGCCGCTGAAATCGAAACACGCCGCACCGTCACCACTGAGTGTTAGATTAAGTTTTATTACCGTACCGTCATCAAGAAAATCCTCGGCACCAACTAGCACTGGATGCTGCAAGTCCGCAACATCCGCAACTCCGGACAACTGACACGCCAACTGCTGCACGCCGTGGCGTACCGCGCGCTCGGCATGATCCTGCAAATAGCCCATATAAGCATGCACCGTTGTCAAGCCACTGCCAGCGATTAACTCCAGCAGTAAATTAACCCCACACTGATTGGCGGCCACCTGTGCCTGCAGATCAGAAATGTTATCCGTCAAACGGCGGCTGGCGGGAATCAACTCACCCTGGGCATTAAGCCCTGGGCAACTGAAGACTTCCTCCATGAGCTGCTGTTGAAACTGACCACTACGCACCAGTTTCATCCCCTCAATTGCACAACCTTCTTCGCTCAGAGTACGCGAAAATGGCGGCATAGAGCCGGGCGTTGTGCCGCCAATATCCGCATGATGCCCACGGTTGGCGACATACATGACGATGCGACCGTTATGCCACAGTGGGGTAATTACGGTAATATCTGGCAGATGACTACCACCAAACTGCGGGTGATTAGCCACCAACACATCCCCCGTTTCCAGATCGTCCGCAAACCTTTTGATCTGCTGGCACACTGCCGCACTCATGGCACCAAGATGCACCGGAGTATGGGGTGCATTTGCCACGAGATCACCGGCTGCGCTAAACAGGGCGCAAGAGAAATCACAGCGCTCTTTGATGTTAGTGGAGATAGCCGTGCGTTGCAAGGTATGCCCCATCTGTTCGGCAATCGACATAAAGCGTTGACTGAATAAGGCTAATTGAATCGGATCATAAGCCACACCAGAGTGTTCTGGCGCAACAGCCACATCAATCAACACATCACCGTGCTGGTTGATACGTGCGTTGCATTGTGGTTCCACCACAATGGTGGCAGTCTGCTGAATGATTAGCGCTGGCCCGTCAATGTGCTGACCACACTGCAAATCGGTCAAAATAAATATCGGCACAGTGTGCCATGCTCCAGCGAGGTAGCAGCTACCCGTGGCGCAAGATCCTGAAGACACAGGCTTACCCTGTGCCGCACCAAAGTTGGGTGCTATTTTATGTGCTGTGGACGGATTATAGCTTACCCGCACCCGCACATCATCCACTTCAATCACGCTTGCTAGCTCAAAACCAAACTCGCGCCGATAACTGGCAGAAAAAGCCCGCAGATAATCGCCATCATCAGGGCAGCGCACCATAAATCCACTATCGGTACCAGCGTAACGTAAGTTCAAATAGCGTTCGATATCGACCTCAACACAGTCGGGGTCACAGCCTAACTCGGCACAACCCTGAGCTGCCAACTTGTCCAGCCGCTGATTAAAATAGTCGGCGCGCTCACTGGTGAACTCGCCACTGGCGGCTTCCTGCTGTTCGCTGGCACGGCAGGCCAGCCCCATACCGTAGGCAGACAACACCCCGGCGTGACGCTGAATAAATATCCTGTTCATCCCCAGTTTTTGTGCCATGGCACAGGCATGCTGACCACCAGCGCCACCAAAACACGCCAGAGCATGTTCGCTCAACGCGTAGCCACGCTGCACGGATATTGCCCGTATGGGGCGCGCCATCACTTCGTTGGACACATCGAGAAATCCGGCGGCAACTTGTTCAACTGTTAGCGTAGGGCGGCTGTTCTCGACCAGCCAGCGATTGATTTCGCCGGTCAATTCATCAAAAGCGCTCTGTGCCGCGTGCAAATCCACAGGTTGATCTTCACCAGGTCCAAAAATATGCGGAAAAAATTCTGGCTGCAAGCGCCCCAAAACCAAGTTAGCATCGGTAACAGTCAGATAGCCGTTTTTGCGATAACACACCGGGCCCGGTTGCGAACCAGCGGATTCAGGTCCCACTTCAAACATACCGTGCCGAAAGAACAGCCGTGACCCGCCCCCGGCGGCTACTGTTTTGATATCCAGTTGCGGCGTTTGCATACACATCCCTGCCACCTGTGCATCCTGAGTCTGTTCGTAGCTCCCGGCATAGCGCGACACATCGGTAGAGGTGCCGCCCATATCAAAACCGATTGCTGCCACACCTGGCAGTGCTTGGGCGCAGGTCTGCGCATAACCGACCACCCCGCCAGCAGGACCGGAGAGCAGTGCACGACTACCGTTGAAGCCACTCGCTTCGATCAGCCCGCCGTCGGAGGTCATAAACAATAATTCAGTGCTGCGCAATCTGTCGATAAACCCGCTACAGAAACTATCTACATAACGCTGAATATGGGGAGTTAAATAGGCATTAACCACGCAGGTTGCACCGCGCGGCACCATACGCACCGTGGGCATTATCTGATGCGACAGCGAGCAATGGTCGAAACCTAGTTGCTCAACCAACTCGCCGATTTGCAATTCATGCTGTGGGTAGGCGTAAGAGTGCGCCAAAACTACCGCTACACTGGTGCAGCCAGAGCCAAGCGCCTGCTGCAATAGCGGTCGCAATACCTCCACATCGGGAGCTTGCATCACCACATATTGCCGTCCATTGACCCCGCCCACCGTTTCGGCTTCATCGGCTTGTGCGGGGCGGATACGCTCATCCACCTCTATCACCTTTTGATACAGTGGCTGTGGACGCTGAATATCCAACGCAAAAATATCCGGACGCGTCTGATTACCGATCTCAAGCAGATCGGCAAAACCCTTGGTGATCAGCAGTAAGGTGGGCGCCCCTTTACGTTCCAATAGCGTATTGGTGGCAACGGTGGTGCCCATGCGAATGGAGGAGATTGTTTCAGCACTGAGTTGCTGCGCAGAAAGTGGTGTCCCCTGCTCGCGTTCTAGAATACGGCGTATCCCCTCGCGTGGTGCATCGGGGTAGTTAGTTGGATCATCGGATAGGAGTTTAAGAACCGCTGTGCGCCCATCGCTAAATTCAGCGTACACGTCAGTGAACGTGCCGCCACGGTCGATTGAGAATTTAACGTTTTGTATTGCCATTGATTGACCTATTTTATTTGATAAAAGCCGTCGGGCAGTGCCCGACCTACCTGTTATGCAATCACCTTTACTGGCTTGACCTGCTTTTGTAGGGCGGGCATTGTCCGCCATCGTAAAAGTGGTAATCTTTCGAACAGCAGCAATATTCGATCAACGTAACAATCAAAAGCCGTCGGGCAGTGCCCGACCTACAAGTCTAGCCAACCGACCATTAACCAAAACCGTGTCGGGCAGCCATCAACCTACCCCTGCTGCAACCCTTTACCCACCACCTCATACAAATCAGCAGAAATATTCGGCTCAGCCAGCAACTGTTCCAACACTGCTTTCATCGCTACTGAGCGCTGTGCATCATAACGTGCCCAACGCAGCAGCGGAGTAACCAGACGGGCCGCGATCTGAGGGTTAAAACTATCCAATTGCGCCACCTGCTGCTGGAGGAATTTATACCCAGAGCCATCCAACGCGTGAAAATTAACCAGATTACCCTGACAAAAAGCGCCGATAAGAGAGCGTACTTTGTTGGGATTTTTAATATCAAAGGCTGGTGACACAAGCAACTGCTGCACCTGCACCAAGCAGTCAGCGTGCTGCGCCCGCGCCTGAATAACCAGCCACTTATCTACCACTAACGGATCATCCTGCCAACGCTGATAAAAATCGGCTAGCACCTGTTGGGTCCGCTCACCAGGAACATTTACCAGCACTGTCAGCGCAGCACTTACATCCGTCATATTGCCGGACTGCTGATACTGCTGATAGACCAACTCCTGCATTGACGCGTCTTTCAGTGTTGCTAAATAGGCCAAGCACAGATTCTTTAAAGCGCGTAATCCTACAGTTGACGGATTGAAGTGCTCCGATCCATTAGTTACTGCGGTTATCTGCTGCTGACAACGCTGATAGCAGGTCAACAACTCGCTGCGCAAGTTTGTCGCCACCGTGGTGCGGACAAATTCGCGCGCAACATAGATCGCCTGCGGATCAATTTTGGTCATCCGCTCGGCAAGATAAGTTTCCAGTGGCAACGTCAATGCCAACGCCACCAGCGCCGGGTCGCTGTTGTCATCCTGCAAGCTGAGTTTAAATACCTCAACATAGTCGGCATTAAGATGCAGATCTTCCCCACGCTGCACTGCCGCAATTAAATCCAACAACAACTGAACCCCAAGACGCTGAGCGGCATTCCAGCGGTTAAACAGATCGGTATCATGAGCCATCAAAAACGCCAGATCAGCAACCGATTGCTCCATCTCCAATTTTACCGGCGCGGAAAAATCGCGCAACACCGAGGGGATGCTGCCAGCTGGAACATCATGAAAAGTGAACACCTGTTGCGCGGCGGTTAGCTGCACCACGGTCTCTGCGCCGAGCACTGTACCATCGGCTAGCATCAGCGGCACTGACTCACCATCAGGACCAATAAGGGCAAAACGGATGGGGATAAACAGCGTGAAAGGTTCCCGCTCACCGGCAGGCACAGCACAACTCTGGGCACAGGTTAGACTGAACACACGAGCAGCTGGATCATGGTTGCTGGACACCTGCAATATGGGCGTCCCCTTTTGCACATACCAACGCTTAAACTGGCTCAGATCAACCCCGCTGGCGTATTGCATAGCAGCAACGAAATCATCGGTAGTTACTGCCTGACCATCGTGGCGCTCGACATAGCAGCGCATCCCCGCCATAAATTTCTCGCGTCCAAGGATAGTTTGCAACATGCGGATCACTTCAGCGCCCTTGTTGTAAACCGTCATGGTATAAAAATTGTTAATCTCCACGTATGAATCCGGGCGTATCGGATGGGACAGGGGGCCCGAATCTTCGGCAAATTGATGGCTTTGCAGCAAGCGCACCTCTTCAATACGCTTTACCGCGGCCGAATTCATATCCGCGGAAAACTCCTGGTCGCGAAACACCGTCAAGCCCTCTTTGAGACTGATTTGAAACCAATCACGGCAGGTGATGCGATTACCCGTCCAGTTGTGGAAATATTCGTGGCCGATCACCCCTTCTATCCCCAGATAATCATCGTCGGTAGCAGTATCAGGGCTGGCTAACACATATTTAGAGTTGAAAACATTGAGACCTTTGTTTTCCATTGCCCCCATGTTGAAATCATCCACGGCAACAATCATATAGCGATCAAGATCGTACTCAAAACCAAAGCGCTGTTCGTCCCACGTCATGGCTTTCTTGAGCGAATGCATGGCGTGGGCAGTTTTATCCTGATTGCGCGCCTCCACATATATCTGCAACAACACCTCGCGCCCAGAGCAGGTAGTAAAAAAATCCTCTTTAACCACCAGCTTACCGGCGACCAGAGCAAACAGGTAGGACGGCTTGGGAAAAGGATCCTCCCAGCGTGCCAGATGCCGACCATCCGTCAGCTGCCTGCTCTCAACCAGATTGCCATTGGACAACAGCACCGGAAACTGAGCTGCATCTGCCACAATGGTTGTACTATACAATGACATCACATCGGGGCGATCCTGCGCATAAGTAATGCGACGAAACCCTTCCGGCTCACATTGGGTACAAAAGTTACCACTGGACAGGTACAGACCATTAAGAGCGCTGTTCGCCGCGGGATTGATCTCAGTAACAATGCGGAGCACAAATTGCGCAGGCAGATTAGTCATGGTCAGAGAGTCACTATCCAGCACATAATGTTCTGGTGCCACAACCTGCCCATCCAACTGCAACTCAAGTAATTGCAACTCTTCACCACGCAAAACCAGCGGCGCAGTACTGTCCGCAGCATTATCACGCCGCACTGTGGACAGGCACTCAACCCGAGTTGCCATAGGCGCTAGATCAAAATGTAAATCCATCCGCTCCACCAAGTAGCTGGGCGGGCAGTAATCTTTTAAGTATGTTGTTTGGTGTATCATATCTACCTTCTCTGCAAATCCATCATCTATGCTAGTTTGTGACGAAGAAACCCCGCTCCCGAGACAGGAACGGGGTCAATTTCGACCACGGTATAATTGGTATAGCTATTCGATCAAAATTGCGTCATCAGCCTTACCATCTTTTTTATTTTCAATCCTAGCAACATCGTCATAAGACAATAAATGTCCCTGTTGATCTAACACCCGATCATTTTCGAGAATGATCATACCAGTTTTATCAACTACATCCTTTTTGTACTGGTACTGATACTCCATCCCCTTTTTGCGCAGATTATAACTCATAAACATCCACACCAGCCCCAGCACGGTTCCAATACCGAGGACTACCGACAGCACAATAAGGGCATAATGGGCAGTTTCCGCACCAACATGACCTATAACTGCCAAAATACCATCTAGCTTATAGGCTACCCCTGACAACACCACCAGCACCAGCAGCCCAAGCATAAAAGGAACTTGGCGAATTACATAAATAAACGAGTGGAATTTATGAATGCGCCCCTGCTGCTCCGCTGGCGATACCCCAGTGCTTGAACTTGACAAACCAGGTTGATGCCCATACAGATAGCGGTCAAAACCAAGTACGATAACACCGAGCAAAAAGGTAATAGTCAGCGGCACAATAAAAGCAGCAAAGAAGTACGACTTCCACGGGAATGGAACATTCTCCGGTCCCAACTGGCTAATAAAACTAACAAAAAATATAAAACCCTCAATAACCCCGATAAGGATCAGGTATTTCATAAACAGGTCTTTAAGTTCGTCTCTTTCAAACAAGGCCGCCAACCCCTTACGTGGTGGGGTGGAAGCAGAACTAGGTGCCTGAGTGTTTTGAGCTCGTTCTTCCCCCTGTGGCATAACTGCAACTCCTACGATAGCGCTAACAATTCATTAAATTTCAACTAAATCCAGCAAACAGATCATCACAAAGGTAGGACTATAAAACATTTGCTCGCCAATGTCTGTCGAAAACCATCAACAGCGATCTATTAAGCTTGGGCCAGCGCCTGATCGATATCGGCGATAATATCTTCGATATTCTCAATACCTACCGACAAACGGATCAGATCAGGAGTAACACCAGAAGCAATTTGCTGTGCTTCCGTCAACTGACGATGAGTAGTACTTGCTGGATGCAACACGCAGCTGCGCACATCACCGACATGCACCACCATGGCAATCAACTTGGTGCTTTCCATAAATCTCCGCCCGGCTTCCACGCCACCCTCTATCCCAAAAGTGAGTACTCCGCTCGCCCCCTTGGGCAAATACTTGCGGCTACGCTCATAACTTGGATGACTTATTAACCCGGGATAGGATACCCATGTAACCTTAGGATGCAGTTCGAGACGACGGGCCACATTCAGCGCATTTTCACAGTGGCGCTGCATACGCACATGCAATGTCTCCAGACCGTGATTAAACATAAAAGCGTTCATTGGTCCCAGGCAAGCACCCAGATCACGCATCAACTGCACCCGTGCCTTGGTTATATAGGCCATGCTACCAAATTTTTCAGCGTAGCACAGACCATGATAGCTAGGATCTGGTTCCGTTAACTCAGGATATTTACCGTTGTTCCAATTAAAACGCCCCCCATCAACAATAACCCCACCCACACTGGTTGCGTGCCCATCAATATATTTGGTCGCCGAATGGATAACTATATCAGCTCCATGCTCGAATGGATTACACAGATAGGGTGTCGGAAAAGTGTTATCAATTACCAACGGAACTTCCATCTGCTGGGCAACAGCGGCAAATTTTTCGAAATCGAGAACATTCAGGCTCGGATTACCTATGCTCTCAGCATACAACAGGCGAGTTTCCGGACGGAAATGACTTTTTATCTCATCTATGCTGGCGTCTGGGTCGACAAAGGTAACTTCAATCCCCAGCTTCGGCAAGGTATTGGCAAACAGCGAATAGGTGCCCCCGTAGAGATTACCGGCAGTGACAATATGCTGACCACTACGGCAGATATTCAGAATTGATAGCGTTGTAGCTGCCTGTCCAGAGGCAGTTGCCAGCGCGCCAACACCACCTTCCAGCTGAGCCATTTTAGTTTCAAACGCCGACCAGGTCGGATTACTGATGCGGGTATACATATGATCTGCGCAATCCAGATCAAACAAACTGGCAAGATGATCAGCATTATCGTACTTATAGGTTGTGCTCTGGACAATCGGCACAATGCGTGGTTCAGTTGCCTTAGGGCGATAACCACCTTGAATCGCGATAGTTTCTAAATTCCAGTCCTGTTCCATTATGGAAAACTCCTTTTGCTTTATCCGCCAACTATCGGCAAATTATTATTCCAACCTGTATCGACAATTTGCATATCCTACCCAGCACGCAACACCGTGCAAAGGTCCAACAAAGTAAAACCTTCTTCCAAATCAGGGAGGCTACCGCTTTTAAGGCAAAATGTCGACAATCAATCTAGCGAGACCGAGATGAAATAAGCTGCTGCAACGTAACTTTTTCTCCAGCAGCTACGCTATATCTATATTTCTGCGCTATTTTGTTTATGGCAAGACACAATAGAACCCTGAACGCATAAGAAAAACTAAATATCGCGCGGTTAAACAGTCATTTGTTGATTTTTACGTTAGATTCTGTTTTGATGTTTCTGTGAAGATTGTATACAATCTGCTTTTTGGTTGATTTATTCTGTGCGTGATTTTATGCATCTGAAACATTCAATCAACTTATATAATTTTATTTTATTTGTGTTTATTTGAAGGAGGAAACCATTATGCACCGGACATTGTTTTTGATTCTGGCCGCCCTAGCCTTGGTCGGACTTTCTTGCCCAGTTTATGCGGCCGACCAATCAACCAGTGAGCTTGCTGACAGCGACTGCATTAAATGTCACACCAAGGAAGTCAAGGACGTAGCAACACATGGAGCAGCTCACGCCGAAATGGGCTGCCAGGATTGCCACCTCGAGCATGCACCACTGGGTACAAACATTATCCCCGAATGCGCCCTGTGCCACGATCCCGCTGAAAACAATCACTACACTCTGGTCAACTGTGCCGGCTGTCATAATCCACACCATCCACTAAACATTGATTTTACTGCCATTAGTAATGTTAAAGCAGCATGCATCTCCTGCCATGATGACAAAGGCGCTGAAATGGTCGCTCATCCAAGCGCGCACTCCAGTCAAGATTGTAACGAGTGTCATACTGCCCACGGTCTTGGTGACGGACAGTTCCTCAACTGCCTCGATTGCCACGAAGGACACACACCAAGCATGGTGGTAGCTGACTGCACCAAATGCCACAAACCTCACAGCCCAATTGAAGTAACCTATGGCGAGATACCTTCAAATCTGTGTGCTGGCTGTCACACTGACATAGTTGACACACTGGCTAAATCCAACAAACTTCACAGTCAAATGACCTGCTCAGAATGTCACATGGACCAACACAAAACAATCACTCCATGCAGTGATTGCCACGGCGAACCTCACGGTGTAATGCATCAGAAATATCCAAATTGTGTCGATTGCCACATCGATCCTCATGCTTTAGCTGAGTAGCCAATCCAATCAGGGGTGGTGGAAGTAGTAACTTTCACCACCCCTTTTTATAACTTCACGTTAACAACGGTTGATACGCATGATAAGCGATAGAAATATTAACGACCCAAAAAGACCTTGCCTGACACAAGCCGTACGCGTGGTCTTGTCCGTCTTGGCAGTAACTATCCTGCTGGGTGCGTCCACTGTCTGTGGTGCCACCACGGACCCAGTTCTGACTGACAGTGATTGCGGCAAGTGTCATAAACAGCCAGCAAAAGATATTGCCACTCTCGGCGGAGCGCATAAAAGCGAAATGGGTTGCCTGGGCTGTCATGTTAACCACCCCCCCAAGGGTGAAACTGTAATTCCTGAGTGCGCTGAATGTCATGATAGCGGCGAGTCAGTACACTTTGCTTTAAGCAACTGCGCCCAATGTCACAGCCCGCACGCGCCACTGATAAAAACTTTTACCGAACTAGGGGAAGTTAAAACCGGCTGTTTGAGCTGTCACCCGCAAATTGGCATCGCCATGCAATCAATACCCAGCATGCACGCCGCACAAGATTGCAGCGAGTGTCACCAAGCCCACGGTCTGGCTAAAGGACAATTCATGAATTGTCTTGAGTGCCACGAAGGTCACAGTGCTGAGATGGGTTATACCGACTGCCTATCCTGCCACAATCCACACCAGCCCACCGATTATCAGTGGAGCAGCGACACCAACACCAAGCTGTGCAGCGCCTGCCACGCCGAGGCAGTTGCCTCATTGAGCACCAATGGCGGAGCTCACGCTTCGGACATCAGCTGTAGCGATTGTCACCAGAACCATCCACCGACCAGCGCCGGGGTGATTCCCGCCTGTGCCGATTGCCACGCACCAGGCGATAACCCACACTTCAAAGTGGAAAATTGTACCAGTTGCCACAATCCCCATGAGCCACTGGAAATAGATCTCAGCGCGGTCAGCCCGATCAAGCCGGTGTGCCTTACCTGCCACGCTAAGCCTGGTCTTGCCATGCAGAAGTATCCCAGCGCTCACGCAGAAATGGATTGCAATGAGTGCCATCAACAGCACGGTGAATACCAGCAGTGTCTGGAATGCCATAGCGGTCACTCTGATGACATGGTCTACAGCGATTGCCTACGCTGTCATCAACCACATCAGCCAACACATCTGGAATTTGCGGCTTCTGGAGTAGACTCAAAACTGTGTGGCAGCTGCCACAAGGGGCAACTGAAACAGCTGTCTAACAACACCAGCAAACACGCGGGGCTGCAATGTATTTACTGTCACAAGAGAACGCACAAAGTGATTTTAAGTTGCGACAACTGTCACGGTCAGCCCCACGACTCCAGCATCCATCAAAAGTTTGAAGACTGCTCCACCTGTCATAAAGGACCGCATAATTTACGCAATTAAGCCAAACGCATTGGGTCACACCAGCGTGTGAACCATTTTCTGGCAAGGGATAGAACATGATCAAGAAAACAACCATCAACGTCACAATGAGTCTTATCGGACTTATTGGCTTGTTATGCTGCTGCGGCAGCGCGGCTCTAGCTCAGGACGAAGTTGATGTCTTTACGCAGCAGGTTATTCCGTTAAGTACCATGGAGTGCGCACGCTGCCACGAGCAGGCATTCTCCTCGCTACGCGACAATGGTGGTGCCCACAAGATGGATTGCCGCGAATGCCATGAACAATTTCATATCATCAAAAAAGACATTCGCTGGGAAGAACGCGTACCTGCATGCGAGAGCTGCCATGATCAACCGCACGGCAGTGACCCGGCAATGATCGCATGTTTAACCTGCCATACCAATGCTCACGCTCCGGTGACCAGCTTAAAACTAGAAGCACTAGAACCACTGTGCGCAACCTGTCATAAACAACCGGCAGCAGAAATGCAATACCCAAGTGCCCACTCTGATATGTCCTGCAACGACTGCCATCAACAACGCCATGGCTATCTGCCCAAGTGTACCGAATGTCACGAAGAACCGCATTCAACGTTTGCAAGTAATCAGGGTTGCATGCAGTGCCACCCGGTGCACAATGTCAGCATAATTCTCTACAGCGACGACATTCCTAATACCCCCTGCGCCGGTTGCCATGCAGATCAAGCGCAGCAATTAAAACTGGGGCATTTAGCCCATGCCAAGCTCAACTGCACCTTCTGTCACGCCAATGAACACGGCAATGTCCCCAGCTGTCAGGATTGCCATGCAACGCCACACAGTACTGCGATAATGAAAGATTTTTCTGGCTGTGCGGGCTGCCACGGCAACGCCCACGCATTGCTTCCCGGTGAATAGCGACAAACGCACCCCACCACAGAGGATGTAAACTAGATGAGTTCGCAAAAAAAGGTCATATTAAATATTGTATTATTTATTAGCTGTATTTTATTGGCCGTTTCGGCCGTACTCTACAACTACAGCTATAAAATCTGCTGGCATTGCTCAACTCAGGATTTTTATCAACGGGGTAAAGAGTTTGTCTGTAGGGATAAAGATGAGCTCCGCCAGGCAGGTCTAGACTTCCTCCGCTTGGCAGCGGATAGAAAACAACCTGAGGCAAAAATACTGCTGGCGGAAGGATACTTGGTCGACCTACCCGCTGGCTACATCAGCAAAGATTCACGCGCCAGTGCCTGTTTAAAAGGTCAACTACGCCAAAACACCAGCGCAGCACAACAGTTATTTAATCAAGCCTATGCCCAAATGCAGCAACAAGAACTGACTGATAATCAATTGCTGTTTAATTTTGCTGTGCTTATTGAAGGTGGGATTTTATCTAGCTCGGAGCCTGAACAGGAAGCGCACGCACTCTTAATGCGCGCCGCCGAGAATGGCAATTATGCAGCTATGAGTAAACTGGCTTTTAGCTATCACGAAAAAGCCCAGTATCAAGTAGCCAACAGGTGGCTGCGCTCCGCAGCTGAAGCAGGAAAAGATGCCAGACCGGCACTTGTTCTTGGTGACGATTTCTTTTACGGCAAAGGGGTAACAGTAAACTATGAGAAAGCGGTTTATTGGTACCGTATCGCCCTAGCAACCCAGCAAAAACTCTCGGCTCGTGCCAGCGAGGATAAGCGTCTAGCTGTTGAAGATGCCCCCAAGGCACGCATTGAAATGGCTATGCGCAAATTGCAGAAAAACCGCATGCTCGCCCCCATGACACTGCACTATGCTATCAAGGGCAATGCCGAACACTATATAGTCAACACTGTTGACCATCCTGAGGGACCCATCGGCAGCGTTAAAAAAGATGTCGCTGGCAGCGTTGCCACAATAGACAACAGCATCAAGCGCGCACTGTCGATTGCCACCCCGAGCAAAACCTTCTCGTCAATGAATGCCGGAATGGAATGGTTACTAGAAGCCTATGCCCGCAGCCGCTATGGCAGCTATACCAAAGTTAACTTCGTTTTAGATAAATAACACACCAATTCGTAGAGACGTTGCATGCAACGTCTCTACTTCAACTTTCGCCCTTTTCCCCAACACTTCCGTTAAGATAAACACCAGCAATCAGCCAGCATCACTCAGGATGGAAATAACTATATACCGCCAGCACAGCGGACTCAGGCAAGTTGGGTATTTGGCGTAAGCTCTCCAGAGATGCCTGTTTAATTTTATTAACGCTGCCACAATGTTTTAGCAGCAATTTGCGTCTTGCCGCACCGATACCAATGATTCTTTCCAACTCCGATTCTAGACTAGCCTTGGAGCGCAGTTTTCGATGGTACGTTATGGCAAAACGGTGCGCCTCATTACGTAAATTCTCCAGCATAAACAAAGCCGCAGATCCTGAGCGCAACACCACAGGATTTTTGCGCCCGGGGACAAAAAACCGCTCTTCACTGCGCTCCACTACCTGTCCACGCACATTGTGTTTAACGCGACTTTTAGCAATAGCTACTAGATCTAATTTTCCGGATAAACCAAGTGAACTTACTACATCTTCAACCATAGCAAGCTGCCCCTTACCACCATCAATCAGCAGCATATCCGGTAACTCATCATCCTCAATCCCCCGGCGTAAACGCCGTGTGAGTACTTCGTGCAAACAGGCATAATCATCGGAGCCAGCTACTGTTTTAATGCGAAAATGTCGATAAGCTTCCTTATCTGCTTCACCATCACTGACCACGGCCATACTGCCTACAGTGTAAGTTCCCTGCACGTGGGAGATGTCGTAACATTCGATCCGCCGTGGCAACCGCTGTAATCCCAGAGCATTGTGAATAACCTGCAATGCCGCCGCGCGCGACTCACGCTTATCGCCCCGTTCACGATAACTTTCTGCGGCGTTTTTAGTTGCTAAAGCGAGCATATCCACCAATCCACCGCGCTGCGGCACCTGCAACTTGACTTTTTTGCCGCGCTGCTCGCTGAGCCATTGCTGTAGAGCCTCTTCACTGCTCGGCCGAATAGGCAACAAAATCAGGGGTGGTATCAAGGTATCTTTAGCGTAGTATTGTTGCAAAAAGGCCGTTAGCAATTCATCCTCGTCCATAACCCAACGCAGCGCATAACTACGCCGTCCAACCAGCCGACCACCACGGATGAACAATAAACATAATTCCACCTCACCCTCGTGGCGTTGCCAGCCGACTACGTCAAAATCGTCCCGAACCGCACTTACCACTTTCTGCTGCTCCAGCGTCTGTTCCACCGCACGCATCTGATCCCGCAGCTTAGCTGCCTCTTCGAAGTGCATCTGTTCAGCAGCAACATTCATGCGCTGCATCAGTACAGAAATGACCTCATCATGCCGCCCTGAGAGAAACGCGATCGCCATGGCAACCAATTCAGCGTATGCCTCGCGGGTTATTTTGCCATAGCAGGGGGCGCTGCACTGCCCAATCTGATAAAATAAACAGGGCCGCTGACGACTGCGACACTGCCTCCAGCTGTGATGGCGCAAGGGGAAAACCCGGTACAACTGCTTCAAGGTTACCTTGAGTGCTGCAGCGGAAGAATAGGGACCGAAATACACCGCACCGTCACGGCGCACCCGCCGCACCATCTGAATTGCCGGAAATTCCTCCTGCAGGTCAATGCGTAGAGAAACGTAGGTTTTATCATCGCGTAAGTTAATGTTGTAGCGTGGTTTATGTTTTTTTATCAGGGTATTTTCAAGGATCAACGCCTCTTTTTCGGTGTCAGTAACTATAGTTTCAACCTGAACCACGTGGCGCAACAAAAACTGTACGTGAACGCGGCTATCTTCCCCGCGCACATAGTTGCGCAAGCGCGTCCGCAAGTTGCGCGCCTTGCCCACATACAACACGCAGCCCTTGGCATCCGCCATCAGATACACACCACTGGAGCTGGGGATGGTGGCAAGATCAAGTTGAGTAATTTTTGTTGGTTGAGTAGGCATAAATGTTCCTGAAAATTAAACCATTATCTTGCAGCGCTAATCGAGATTAACCATGAGCACTGGGCAATGTCAATGTGTAGACTGGGGTGCTGAATAGACGTGGCTATCACAACCAGCCAGTTTTTTCTGGTTTTGCCCTGTCATACAGGTATAATCGCCACTGAATTCAACGCATAGAGCTGGAGGCTGTAAATGGATTTACTGTGGAGCAATATTTTCCGTTCGAATAATGACGAAGAATCGCTGGTCGGTTTTTTAGAACGCCTTCCTGTGTTTAATGAACTGGAAAAGCGCGACTTTAAGTATCTGGAAAATATGGTGCACACCCGTACATACCATGCCCACGAAACCATTTTTGAAAAAGGTGATCCGGGTTCAGGTATGTATATAATTCGCAGCGGCAAGGTGTTGATATTTAATCGCAACATTCATGATCAGGAACAAGAGATGGCGGTTCTCGGTAGCGGCGAACTGTTCGGCGAAACAGCCCTATCATCACCGGCTCCGCGTACATTTTCCGCCCGCACTGCTGAAGCAACAGAACTAATCGGCATGTACCGTTCCGACCTGCTGACCACCACTAGCAAACATCCGGCAATAGCCTGCCGTATTTTACTCGGTCTGGCCAAGTTGATAAGTGACCAATCACAACGAGCAACTATTGAATTAACCGCGCTGCAACAACGTATTATTAAACAAGAGCAGAAGCAGCAACCAGGAACAGGCAGCTCGCAATGAATATAAGTAAAGCGCACTTTCTGTTGTTCTATCTGACCATGACTGCGGCAATAGCCAGCGGTTTAGCCATCTTCTCTTCAGCTACAAACATAACCATGCTCCTGCAATATGCGGCTTCGGGGATGTTTGTCCCCTTGCTGTTGGCGCTGGTAACCTCATTTCTTCTCGATCCGGTAGTTGGCAGTCTGGAGAAACGCAGCATCCCCCGTACCCGCGCGATTTTCACAGTATTTTTCTGCGTAACCACATTGTTGTTCGCTACCGCCAGCTGGGTTATCCCTTATGCACAGAACATGTGGGGTTCGCTGCTCAGTGATTTCCCCCGTTACACCGAACAGTTTTTAAATTATGTACGCGAAGCGCAAAGCTCTTGGCAAGCACGACTACCATTTTTAGAGCATTATGATCTCAGCACTGCCGCCCAAAGCAACGTAAAACAAATGTTCTCCTTTTTACTAGTAGAAACACCTAAATCAGCCTTTAGATTAGGCAGTTTAATGATTCTAGTGCCGATATTCTCCTTCTTCTTTTTACGTGACGGCAACACCTTTATGCGCGGGCTAGTCGCTTTGGCTCCAAATCGTTATTTTGAAATGGCACACGACCTATCGTTTTTAATCAGCCGCCAGATGGCGACTTTTGTGCGCGGGCGCATCATCGAAGCGGTTATCGTTGGGGCAGTGATAACTGTAGGGCTGCACTTTACCGACATCCGCTACGCTCCACTGCTCGGACTATTCGCCGGCATCACTAATCTCATCCCTTATGTCGGGCCGATTATTGGCATGATACCGGGCATTTTAATTGCAGCAGTCGATCTCGGATTGGGGGGGCAATTCTGGTGGATAGTGATTCTGTATATCCTCATTGCCCAGATAATTTTAGACAATTTCATCCTCATACCAGTACTGATCTCCCGAGTTGCTAATCTGCACCCATTATTCGTCATTCTCGCCATTGTCATGGGTGGCAAGATATACGGGGTACTGGGGATGATTATTGGCGTACCCATTGCCAGCGCGATTAAAATTGCCTTCATTGAAGTACGCCATTACCGACGAGCCTTCTCCCTTCCCGAGACCGGAACTGACCGCCACGCTTGACGTATAATAGGCATCATGGAAATTTTATGCTGTTATCAAATTTATTTAAAAATCTGCGTATTCGTTACAAAATTCTCGCTGTCGTCCTGCCGCTGGTGCTCATACCACTGCTATTGATGGGTGGCATTGTCGGCTACAGTTCGTCGAAACTGGCGCGCGAAGGGATCAATCAGGTCAGCAAAGATGATCTTGACCACATGGCGATCTTTACCCGACACATGCTCGAAGCCCACCACAGCCAGTTTCAGGTCTACCAGCAACAGCGGGAAGATGATTTTATAACAGAGCTGAAAACCCTGGTACAATTGGCCGACAATATTGTTATCGCCGAACAAAAACTGCAACAGAGCGGCAAGGTTTCACTGCAACAGGCCCAACAACGCGCCCGCAAAATGCTTAAAAAAGTCAGCATTGGTGCCAGTGGCTACATTTATGCACTAACCAGCGACGGCACGCTGCAGGTGCACCCCGCCAGCGAACAGGACAATATCATTGATCAACATGACAGCACGGGGCGCTATTTTATCCGTGAAATGATAGACACCACTCAGCAAAACTCGCTGGGTACTATGCACCGCATTAACTACCCGTGGCGCAACGTAGAATTGGGTGAAAGCGAGGATCGTGACAAGGTTGCCATCTATATCTATTTCCCCGCCTGGGACTGGATTATAGCCGCAGCTGGATATACCGCAGAGAGTTATTCCGACATTCTTTTTGAACAACAGTCGTTGAAAGAACTTAAAGATAAAATAAAAGGTAAGCTGGTTGGTAAAACCGGGTATATCTTTGGTATGACAAGCGATGGCACCTTCACCATCCACCCTGAGGATGAAGGTAAAAACCTGTACGACATCCGCGACAAGAGTGGTAAAACATTCATCAAGGAAATGTGTGACAAAAAAGAGGGGTGGATCCGCTATCCGTGGAGCAACTCAGACCAGGGTAGCGCGCGCATGAAAATTGTGCGCTTCGTCTATTTTCAGCCATGGGATTGGATTATTGGTGTCGGCTGCTACGAAGACGAGTTTTATCAAGCGGCTAACACTATCAGCTCTAATACCCTGCAGGTGACCAGTCTGGCTACTGTTCTAGCCTGCCTGATCTGCGTAGTTCTGATTGGGTATGCAGCCAAGATACTCACCAATCCGATCCAGCACATGACCCAGGTAATCCGTCGAGTCAGATCCGGGCACATCAACGAGAAAATGCATATTGACTCCAATGATGAGTTAGGAGAACTGGCGCGCACCTTTAACCATATGACAGAAAAGCTGGCGCACAACCAGGAGATGGAAGCCAGTCTGGCGCAACAGGGCAAAATGGCTTCGCTGGGTATCTTATCTTCCGGGGTCGCCCATGAGATAAACAATCCACTCGGTGTCATTCTCGGCTATGCCGGCTATCTGGAAAGTAAAACCAACCCGGATGATCCAAAGTATAACTACATTCACGAAATAAAGCGCGAAAGCAAACGCTGCAGCAAGATCGTACAAGACCTGCTCGGCTATGCCCGTACCCCGAAATCAGTATTTGAGTTGACTGATATCAACACCCTGCTGGAGCAGATAATCGACTTTGCTGCTAACCACACTGATATGCATCACGTAACCATCAATAAAAAATTTACAGCTAAGCTACCGCTGTTAAAAATTGACGGGGACCAGATGCGCCAGGTAGCGATAAATCTTCTCCTCAATGCCGGTGGAGCCATAACCAACAAAGGTAAGGTAGAAGTTGAAACCCGGCGCGTGGGCGATGACGTGTTACTTATTTTCCGCGACACTGGCTGCGGCATAGAACCAGAAAAACTTGAAAAAATTTTTGAACCATTTTATACCACTAAAGAAAAAGGGACCGGGCTGGGATTAGCCATCTCCAAACAGATTATTGAACAACACCACGGCACTATTACCATGGTCAGCACCACCGATGTTGGTACCACCGTTACAGTGTGCCTACCCATGGACTATGAGGACTACCTGATATGAGCAGCAAACGCATTCTACTGATCGACAACGAAGAAGGTCTATGCCGCATGATGGAAGCGGTACTCGGTGACAGCGGTTACCAAGTAAAATCTTATACCCGCTCATTTGAGGCTGTCGAGGAATTCAAAGCCGGGGATTATCAGCTGGTCATAAGTGATATTAAGATGCCCGGGATGGATGGTCTGGAAGTTCTGCAACGCATCCGCGAAAAAGATCAGCTGGTGCCAGTTATCATGATAACCGCTTACGCCACCGTAGAGACCTCAATTCAAGCACTGCGCCGCGGTGCCTACGATATGTTGACCAAGCCATTTGAGCCTGAAGAGCTGCTATACCGGGTTAAAAATGCTCTGAGTCACAACGAATTGGCGGAGGAGAACCGCGAGTTAAAAAAGGAGCTTGCCGCTCAATTCTCTTTCGACAACATCATTGGTGCGACATCTAGCCTGAAATCACTACTGGAAACGGTAAAAAAAGTTGCTATCCGTGACACATCAGTCCTTATTACCGGCGAATCTGGCACCGGCAAGGAATTAATTGCCCAAGCCATCCATCACAATTCCCCGCGCCGGGATAAACGTTTTATGGCTATAAATTGTGGATCACTGCCCGAATCAGTTTTAGAAAGTGAACTGTTTGGCTACAAAAAAGGGGCATTTACCGGAGCAGCCAGCGATCGCAAAGGTATAATAGAAGCAGCAGATGGTGGCACACTGTTTCTCGACGAAATTGGCAATTTACCACCTAATGTACAAAAAACGTTGCTACGCTTTTTACAGGAGCAGGAGTTTATGCGCATCGGCGACACTAAACCGATCAAGGTTGACGTAAGGATTGTCTCTGCAACAAATGCCGATCTGATGCAAGAGATGGCAGACGGCAACTACCGCGAGGATTTCTACTATCGACTCAACGTGGTGAATATCAATTTACCACCTTTGCGCCAACGCCGAGAAGATTTGCCATTACTAATAGCCCATTTCATTAAACGGCAGAATAAAAAATTTGGCACCAGTGTTCAGGGCTTAGACCCTGATGCGCTCCAACTGTTATGCGCGTATGACTGGCCCGGCAACATCCGCCAACTGGAAAATGTCATTGAAGCCTGTATGACTATGGAAAGCACCAATTTAATCAGCCTAGCGATACTCAATCAGTTTATCTCCGCCTCTCCATCCTCACCAAACACAAGCGCTGACTCAGCTACCACCTCGGCAAACAACAGCGCAGCAGAAGCTGAATACAACACCGCTTTGGGTAATTTCGAAACTAAGTATCTACTCAACCTGCTCCAGTCTACAGGTGGCAACGTAGAGGAAGCCGCTCAACTTGCCGGTATGAACATCGCTACCATTTATCGCAAACTCAAAAAACACAATATAAATAAAGAAGACTACTGCTAGGGCATCTCACCCAGCAGTAGTTTCGCAAAAATGTACATTTTAGCCAGAAAATATTAGCACAGTTGCAAAACCTACCCCATCATCTCCCGCTCGCATCTGCAGCACAATACTAAATTTACGCGCCTATCATATTGAAAATACTGTTGTTTGCAGAAACTGTTCAAAGTTGGCACGGCTAGTGCTATATACCTAAACAACAAAACAATTAAGGCAAACAGGTGAGCCATGCGCGACAAAATACTCTGCCCTTTTTTTGGCAAAAATGAAGATGACTGTGATGTCGGCTGTGAATATATCACCAGCCATGATGTAAAGATGATTATCAGTTACTGCGCTGATGACTATAGAGTTTGCAGCAAATATCAACAATTAGCACAAAGTTACCCTGAGTTACTGCCCGAATGGGTGGACATTTATTCTAATCAAAAAGAGAGAGAAGAGGAGATCAACATGGACAACAACATTTCACTACAAGACACTACAGCAAACCCTGCACCACTAGGACTACTTGGTTTCGGTATGACCACCGTGCTACTCAACTTGCACAACGCAGGTTTCTTTCCCATGGATGCCATGATCCTCGGTATGGGCTTTTTCTATGGCGGTATTGGCCAAATTATCGTTGGTGCTATGGAATGGAAAAAAAATAACACTTTTGGTGCTACAGCATTTACCTCATACGGTCTGTTCTGGCTAACCCTTGTCGCCCTGATCCTGTTGCCCAAAACTGGCTATATTCCCGCATCATCGCCAAAAGCTATGGGCTTCTATCTAAGTACATGGGGTCTGTTCAGCGGCGTACTGTTCCTTGCCACCTTCCGTCTGAACCGTGCTCTGCAAGTTGTTTTTGGTTCCCTGACAATTCTGTTCTTCCTGCTCGCAGCTAGTGACTTTACCGGCAACCACGCTTTAAAAGTTATCGCTGGATACGAAGGTATCTTCTGCGGTCTGTCTGCAATCTACTGCGGTCTAGCTCAGGTTATGAATGAAGTGTTTGAGCGTGAAGTTGCTCCTATCGGCGCCATGGTAAAAAAATAACCAACTAATAAATAAGCCCCTTACCGCAAAAAGTAAGGGGCTTATCTTGCATAGCACAACCTAAAAACACAGCGCGAATCCTAACAACTGCATTCCGATTATTACCCACCAAACATGCTGAAAATTGCAAACCTGCCAAAATTCGCAAATATGCTAACTTTAAACCCAGTTTTTTCGCATTTATGCTAATTAAAATGGTTGCAACTAACCAGGCAACACTTGCCATTCATTGCTCAAACAAATAATCATCCCAATATTTACAGCATGTTGCATAACCTAATTAATATTATTACTCTTAATTAAACACATTGGCACTCTGGATGCATCTCCCACGAGCTGTTATTTGCGGCGTTCCATCAATCACCACCATACCTAGTACAGCGACATCACCAATCGCTGTTGGTAGTGTAACTGGATAGTTGTTCTACCAAAGCAACAAAAAACCGCTCGGCGTTATTAAAAACCCATACCTGTACCAAGCCACATAACGCCATAATATTAAAAAGCCATCCTCAGGGGTGGCTTTTTCGTTTTCCCATGACAATTATCCATTCGTGTGCTTAAATTGTTGCGCTTAAATTCGAAGTTGCCTACATACTAAAGGAGTTCCGCATGTATAGCAGTTCCGACCTGAGAAAAGGTCTTAAAATAATGATTGATGGCGAGCCACATGTCATCGCTGGCTTTGATTTCACCAAGCCCGGCAAAGGACAGGCATTATATAAATGTAAACTGCGCAATATGATTACCGGCTCCCTGTTTGATCGCACCTACCGCAGCGGCGAAAGTTTCGCGCCAGCGCCGCTGGACGAACGTGACATGCAGTATCTCTATCAAGATGATACTGGCTACGTGTTTATGGATATCAAAACCTACGAGCAAGTTTCTATCACTTCAGAAACCCTGGGCGATGATAAATACTTTCTGGTCGACAATATGGAAGTTAAAGTACTGATGTTTGAGGAGTTGGCAATAGGCATAACCCTACCCAACTTTGTCACCCTACGGGTAACCATGGCAGAACCATGGGTCAAGGGCGATACTGCTGCGGGTAATAACAAGCCCGCCACAGTGGAAACCGGCTACAATTTGCAGGTACCTTCATTTGTAGAAGAGGGGATTTTAATTCAGATTGATACCAGAACTGGTGACTACGTAACCCGCATTAAGGAATAGTCAGTCATGAATGACCCAAACTGGGGTCTGATGGCAAAAAAAGATCGCTTAACTCAAAGAGCTCGGATTTTAACGGAAATCCGAGCTTTTTTTGTTGGTGAAAACTTTTTAGAAATTGAGACACCACAGCGCATTCCATGTAACGCTCCAGAGCTACACATAACGCCGCAGTCCTGTGGCAAATGGGTATTACACACCTCCCCTGAATTGTGCATGAAGCGGCTGTTGTCTGCTGGATATGCGCGAATATTCCAACTATGTCACTGCTGGCGTGCTGAAGAGCGCGGCAGTAAACATCTACCTGAATTCACCATACTGGAATGGTATCGCGCCAACAGCGACTACACGCAGCTGATGCACGATTGCGAAAATTTACTCAGCTACCTGGTGCCGACCAAACAGCTCAACTACAACAACTATCAAATTGATATTACTGCACCATTTGAACGCCTCACTTTAGAGCAGGCTTTCGCTAATTTTGCACCTACGTCAATGCAGCAAGCGCTAGCTGACAACTGTTTTGAAGAAATTTACAGCGAGCATGTTGAACCTAAACTCGGAACCATTAAACCCACGCTAGTATATGATTTCCCCGCCAGCATGGCCGCTCTGGCACGCGTTAAACCAGATAATCCGCTGGTAGCCGAGCGCTTTGAACTATATATAGCTGGAGTAGAAATAGCCAACGCCTTCAGTGAACTGACAGATCAGCATGAACAGCGCCAGCGCTTTGCCGCTGAAGAACAGCAGCGGTGTGACGCTGGGCTGCAGCCCTACCCACTGCCAGAACCATTTTTGGATGAACTGGAAAACATGCCTCCAGCTGCCGGAATCGCTTTAGGCGTTGATCGTCTGGTGATGCTATTAACTGCGGCTGAGGATATTGCTCAAGTGGTGACCTTTACGCCTGAGGAGTTGTAGTTTACGTGTTATTTCTTGGAAAGTGATCAACATTCACTTGACGGATAATAACTATTATTGGTTGAAGTAATCCGGGTTACGCGCCCGACGATGTTTAATTGGCTGCGCCATCCTTTTAGGATCATCCAAAAGTATGCAAAACATGACCCGCTGGTGTCTTGCCCTTCGGGTTCCCTCACTGCAATCGCTACCATCGGAAAACCCGCTAAAACTCGCTAACGCTCAAACAGTTAGCAAGCAACCCCCTCTCGTTGACGCTCATTGCGTTCGGCAGCGACAAATGGGGACAGGGATGAATCATAGTAACGGATTATGATGGTTCAATACTAATTGTGGGTGTAAGTTATCAAGATCTGTACAAATACTGGTTAGACTACAAGATAAATATGCATATAACTCTCTGGAATCGTTCATCTCATAATTAAGGAATAGATCAAACCTATGATTTATCCATACGACAATTCTACACAAACACGCTGGGATCGCGGCGAGTTAAAGGTTCAAATCAATCATCCCAATAATCCTCGCCCCATTGGATTTTGTGACGGAAACCCCGAGGACGTTACTGAGCTCCTCTCAATCGCCGAATCCGAGGGCGTTGATGACGTAAAGATCCTCAAAAAGGTTCTCAAGACCGGGCGCGAGATATGGACCATGGGTGGACAAGGATGATAATAATTCCTTTTCTGTGAAACTTAAAAATGCAGGGTGAGCGCAGCTTGGTAAGCTATAGTCGATTTTGTTGTAAAATGTGATCAATTTTCATTGGACGGATAATAACTATCATTGGCT
>Ga0307991_1000520_pt1 | contig 27741 bp, 20 predicted proteins | sample EllFjometagen131_FD_203146 | JGI IMG/M metagenome (GOLD analysis project Ga0307991, IMG submission 203146) | Marine microbial communities from Ellis Fjord, Antarctic Ocean - #131 | ecosystem: Environmental > Aquatic > Marine > Unclassified | place: Southern Ocean | collected 2014-10-08 | reverse complement strand
TAACTTACATATTGCCAGACTCTAAACATACTAAAACAAAGTTGCTAAAAATGAATGAAAAACAACGGGAACTATACAATATTATTAATAAAAATTTCTAGGGTGTTGCAACGCTGAAAACAGGAGAGAGCTGCAAAAAAGGTTTTAAGCAACGGAGATAGTATGACAAGTATAAATGTTGGGACAGCTTGTCCTGTTCCTATCACTGCACCGGCAATAAGTGATTCATTGAAGAAGCATAAAGATCAAATCAATTATCTTTTTGATAAATACCCTGATAAATGGGAAGTTATACGAAGGGGATTTCGCCCTGTAAAAAATTTATTTTTGGGTTGGAAGGAGAAAAAGGACAAAATTGCGTAAGATAAATGGTGACTACTCTTTTTTACTACAACCTTGAAAGATTTCGGGGCAAATAAATCAAGTTGTACAAAATTAATTAGTGTATATTCGGGTTCAGTTTAACAGTGTTTTGTGGAATGTTGGGAAATGGAGGGTGTTACTTAATTGAAACAGCCTCAGCAGCTAACCAGGCTGTTGAAAAAGCTATTTGAAGATTATAACCACCTGTTGGTCCATCAACATCAATAATTTCGCCTGCAAAATATAATCCTTTAACAAATTTTGAAGCCATTGTATCTGGGTCAATTTCATTTGTATCAATACCTCCGGCAGTAATTATTGCTTCGTCAAAATCGCGATGCCCAATAATTCTGATCCTGAAATTTTTAAGCCAGGTTAAAAGCCTTTTTCGTTCTTCTGTGTTTATTTCAGAACCTAATCTGTGTTTTGATATTCTTGTTTGAGAAATACAGATTGGAATCAATTTCATGGGTAGTAATTTATTTAAAATTGTCCTGTAATTTTCATTTTTTTGTTTTTTAAATTCTCTTAAAAGTCTGTTTTCCAACTTTATCTCGCCAAGTGCCGATTTCAGATCAATAAAAATTTCAACTTTTTTCTTTTGTTTTAGCTCAGGTACAATTATTCTACTTAAAGTTAATATCACAGGACCTGTAATGGCAGAATCTCTGAAGAGCATTTCTCCAAAATCTTCAGCAACTTTTTTGTCATCAACAAAAACTGTAGCATTAATATTTTTCAGCTCAAGACCATCCAATCGACTCGCAATACTACCAGCACCTTCAATAGGAACAAGTGAAGGAGAGATATCATTTATGGTGTGCCCAACAGATTTTGCAATTTGATATCCATCACCTGTTGATCCTGTTCTTGGATAGGAAGCACCACCGCTTGCAAGAATTACTTTATCAGAATAATATGTTGTTTTAATGCCGTTTTCGTTTACAGATACTCCAACTACATTTTTGTCTTTAATTATTAATGAATCAACTTTTTGTTTTGTTTTTATTCTAACTGATTTCCTTTTGCACCAGAAAATCATTTTTTTTGCTACTTCAACAGCATTCTCATTTTCAGGGAATACTCTATTGCCACGTTCAACTGCTGTTTTTATACCAATATTATTCATAAACTTTATCAGTTCATCAGAAAAGAAAATCGAAAAAGCAGGATTTAAAAAATTTCCATCAGGTTTTATTTTTTGAATGAATTCTGCTAAGGGTGAGGTGTTTGTAATATTACAGCGACCTTTGCCTGTAATTCCAAGTTTTCGTCCGGGATACTGCATTTTTTCTAAAATAAGAACTTTACATCCCAGCTCAGCAGCATGTCCGGCAGCCATCATTCCAGCTGCTCCGCCACCAATTACAATAACATCGTATTTTAACATCTTGATAAATAATTTTATGCGAAAGTAGTATAAAATGAGCATTTTTAACATTACAGTGTTCGATTTTGCTTTAGAAAAAATAAAATAATTACAAAATCAATTCCTGAATAATTATCTTTGCTGATTAATAATTACAAAAACAATTTTTTTTATTCTGTGACTTTTTTTTCTGCACAGAATTTTACATAGTTTCTGAAATATGAATTATTTATCCGTAGAAAATCTATCTAAATCATTTGGTGATCTTGATTTATTTGAAGATTTAAATTTTGGATTAAACAAAGGAGATAAAACTGCCTTGATAGCCAATAATGGTGCTGGAAAATCCAGCTTATTAAATATTCTTATGGATAAAGAACCTGCTGATACAGGTACAGTAGTTTATCGTGATGGAATAAAGATTGCATATCTTGAGCAGGATCCGGTTTTTGATGATAGCTTAAGTATCAATGAATTAATTGAGGAAGGTAATTCCGAAATTATTGGTATTATTCATGAATATGAAACAGCTCTTGAAAAACAGACTGAAAATTTCACTTCAAAAACTAAGAAAGAATTTGAAGAAGCTTCCGCAAAAATGGATAAGAGCAATGCATGGGATTATGAAAGGCGAATGAAGCAGATTCTAAGTCTTTTCAATATTATCGATCTGAATAAAGAAATAGGACTACTTTCAGGAGGGCAAAAGAAACGATTGGCACTTGCCATTGTTCTGCTTGATAATCCGGATTTATTAATTCTTGATGAGCCAACAAATCATTTGGATATAAATATGATAGAATGGCTTGAGAAATATTTGCTTACAAGCTCAATTGCATTATTTATGGTTACTCACGACCGTTATTTCCTTGATAGAGTTTGTAATCATATTTTGGAATTGAATGATGGGAAAATTTTTCATCATAATGGAAATTATGCTTATTATGTTGAAAAAAGTGCTGAAAGAGAAGAAGTTGAGAAAACTGAAATTATTAAAGCTCGACGCCTTCTGAGAAAAGAACTTGAATGGATGAGACGGATGCCACAAGCCCGAACTACCAAATCAAAAGCAAGAATTGATTCTTTTTATGAAACTAAAGAAAAAGCTTCTTCACAGAAAATAAAACAAGAGCTAAAACTTGATGTGAAAATGTCGAGAGTGGGAGGGAAGATCCTGGAAATCAAAAATATTAAGAAAGCTTATGGAGAAATAAAAATTCTTGATAATTTCGAATATATTTTTAAAAAAGGAGAAAGAATTGGTATTATTGGTAAAAATGGAGTTGGGAAAACAAGTTTACTTAATATGATTACCGGATTGGAAAATCCTGATTCAGGTAGTATTATAAAAGGTGAAACAATTTCTTTTGGATATTATTCTCAAGAAGGAATAAAATTTAGGGAAGATCAACGGGTAATAGATATTTTAAAAGATATTGCAGAAATAATCACTTTAAGTAAAGGTAATCAACTTACTGCATCACAGTTTCTTCAGCATTTTATGTTTCCTCCCAAAATGCAATTTCAGACAGTGTCAACTCTTAGCGGAGGAGAGCGTCGAAGATTATATCTTTTGACCATTCTTATGAAAAATCCAAATTTTTTGATTTTGGATGAGCCAACAAATGATCTGGATATTTTAACATTGAATAAGTTAGAGGATTTTCTGCTAAATTTTAAAGGCTGCCTTGTGATTGTTTCTCACGACAGATATTTTCTTGATAAACTTTGCGATCATTTATTTCTTTTTAAAGGTGATGAAAGTATCAAGGATTTTTATGGAAATTATACTCAATACAGAAATAAAGAATATGAGAACGAAAAGCTTGAAAAAAAACAAAAAGCTATTCAAAAGAAAATTGAAATAAAGGAGAAAACTAAAAATAAACCTAAAGAAAAAACAAAACTTAATTTTAAAGAAAAACGCGAATACGAAAGCTTACAAGTAGAAATTGATAATCTTGAAAAAGAAAAAGCTGAACTCGAAATAATATTATCTTCCGGTTCTGATAATTATGAAGATTTAGAGAAAGCAAGTTCACGCATTAGTGTAATTATCGATCTTATAGATGATAAAATTATGCGTTGGATGGAGCTAGGTGAGTTTGTTTAGTGAGTTGTAGCATTTCATATTTTCACAAAATCAATAACATAGGCTAACAACATTTATAGGGCAATCTAGTGAATTTTATGATTATCAATTTATTGGTCACACATAAAGGAATTTTGTACAAATTATTTTTTCCACAGCTCTGAACTTCCACTAATGGCTTCAAATATAAAATTTCTATCTTTGCAGCATAATTATTAAATATGAAATTTGAAGAATATCGCATTGCAGAGGGAATTAAAACCAGTATTTCTAAACTGGGATTTAAAAAACCTACTGACATTCAATACAAATCCATTCCTCCGATCTTAAGAGGAGAGGACGTTCTTGCCATTGCTCAAACCGGTACCGGTAAAACGGCAGCATTTGCAATTCCTATTTTGCATATTTTGCAGGAGCGAAAAATTTATGGTCGACCTGATGGAGTAAAATGCCTGGTAATGGCACCTACACATGAATTGGCTTTGCAAATTGACTCTGTTTTTAAAACAATAGGTAAACATACCAGAATTACTACTTTTTGTATTTATGGAGGAGTTGATCAGAGTCCTCAAAAAGAGCAGCTTGACAAAGGCGTGGATATATTAATTGCTACTCCGGGACGATTGTTTGATTTGGTAAGTCAAGGAATATTACTTCTAAAACGTGTTGAGATTCTAGTTTTAGATGAAGCCGATCATATGCTTGATTTAGGTTTTATAAAAGATATTCGCGATTTAATGCGCCATCTTCCCCGAAAACGTCAAACACTTTTCTTTTCGGCTACCATCAACGATAAGATAAAAAAGCTTGCTTATTCTTTAGTTACTGATGCAATTTGCATTCAGGTTTCGCCAAAAGATCCGGTTGCAAAGAATATTGAGCATGCAGTGGCTTTTATAGAAATGGATGACAAACGTTTCTTTTTGGAAGATTTTATTAAGAATAATCCTGAAAAGAAAATTCTAGTATTTGTTAGAACCAAAGTACGAGCTGAGCGTGTAAAAAAAGCTATGGAAAGAGTTGATATTATTACAGATACAATCCATAGTGATAAGGACCAAGAAGAGCGTGAAAAATGCATGAAAGCGTTTAGAAAGGGAGAACTGAAAATATTGATTGCTACAGATGTTAGTGCCAGGGGAATAGATATTCAAAACGTTGAATATGTTGTAAATTATGATTTGCCTGATTCTTCTGAAAATTATGTTCATCGAGTGGGTAGGACAGGGCGTGGAAGTCAAAAAGGACAAGCTGTTTCCTTTTGTAGTAATGAAGAAAAAGAACTTTTGGGTGATATTGAACACTATCTGGGAAAACCAATTCAAAAAATTGAAATAACAAAAAGCGATTATAGAAGTACTTTAGAACTTACTGAAGATACGAATCATGACTGGCAAAAATTGATGGTAGAAATTGAGAATAAGAAAAATACTCGAAAAAAGAAAAAAAAGAAAACAAAGAAGTGAGATAGTAGATTAATATTTTTAATAAAATTAAAACAATAATCATGTTTATAAAAATTGCCATTGCATACGATTTTGACGGTACTTTGGCACCCGGTAATATGCAGGAGCATTCGTTTATCCCCAATCTAAAAATTAATAAAGACGCTTTTTGGAAAGAGGCAAATGAAAAAGCAAAAGAGCAAGATATGGACGAAGTACTTGCATATATGCAACTAATGCTACAAAAAGCCGATAAAAAAAATATTCCAATTACAAAAAAAGCATTTTTTGATTACGGCAAAGAATTAGTGTTTTTTAAAGGTGTTGAAACTTTTTTTAACAGGATAAATAAGTATGCAGCGGAAAAGAATGCTAAAATTGAACATCATATTATTTCTTCAGGAATAAGAGATATTATTAAAGGAACATCCATAGCAAATAATTTTACAAATATTTTTGCTTCAGGATTTGCTTATAATGAAAAAAATGTTGCAGTGTGGCCGGCTCTGGCTATTAATTACACCAATAAAACCCAATACCTATTTAGAATAAATAAGGGAATCAATAATTCTTATGATAATACTAAAATCAATAAATTTGTTGATCATGATAAACGACCAATACCATTTTCGCGTATGATTTATCTCGGCGATGGAGAAACTGATGTACCAGCTATGAAAATGATAAAATATCAGAGAGGTACTGCCATTGCTGTTTATGATCCAAATAAAGAAACGAAAGAAGACAAATTTTCACCAAAACAGATGTGCGAAAAGCTAATTGAACAACAACGGGCAGATTTCATTGCACCCGCTGTTTATACAAATAATTCGAAGCTTGATAAAATTATTAAAACTTTGATTAATAGGATTATTGAAGAAGAAAAGCTTAGGCTTTTTTAAATCAGTGAGACTTTAAGTTTGTGAAGCAAACATTTAGTCGAACTGATCCCGAGCGAAGTCGAGGGATCTCCAGGGTTATATTTCACGCCGCTTGTGTCGGGGAGCGTCATTTTTAAAAATAATTAATATAATTAACTTAAAAAGAAATTAATTTCATTGTGGATGGTTCATTTGAAGTGAGAACGGAATTGAACAAATATTAAAAGAACTTTGATTTAATAGCTATTGATATGTGATATTAAGAAATAAAAGTAAATGCAAATAAGTCCTATAATATATATTATGTTAAGTAGCACTTTTAAATAAATAGGAGAGTATAAATATATTTACTCTCCTATTTTACTATAATTATATATTAAAGGTTTTGAAGTCTTTCTGAAACCTCTTTATACTTATCAACATTACCTACTCTTGAGTAAATTTGTTTTAGTGAAAACAAAGTGCTATAATCATCCGGATCCAATTCGTATGCTTTCTCTAGTATTGGAAGTGATTTTTTCATATAATCATCACCAAGATTTTTTAAGGTATCATAATTTTCATCACCATATGGTAATACATCAGCTGCCTGGATATTATTTACACCCCTGTTAAAATATAATGCACCGAGATTATAAATTGCATCAAAATATACCTTATTATCTTTTACAACTTTTATAGAATATTTAACATTACCAGATTTCGGTAATATCCCTGATGCTGAAGCAATAACATATTCACCTTCGCTTTTAGATGTTTTAAACACTATGTCATCAAGATAAATTGAGGCAATTGCTATTTTACCTTTCATTACTTGATTTGAAAGATATACATTTGTTCCCTTTTCAGCACTAAACTCTTCAAACCATGAATTCTTTACTTTGCTTTTTTGTTCAGTACCTCCAGAAAGATTAGTATATGTGACATCGTAAAGATTTTGTGATGTTTCTGTTTCGCATATATAAATAGCTTTTTTATATGCATTTTCAGCTTCAATAAACGCTTCATTCTGCACCTCAGATATTGTAGATCCTTCAGTCTTTATAGAATATTTCACATTACCAGATTTCGGTAATATTCCTGATGCTGAAGCAATAACATATTCACCTTCGCTTTTAGATGTTTTAAACACTACGTCATCAAGATAAATTGAGGCAATTGCTATTTTACCTTTCATTACTTGATTTGAAAGATATACATTTGTTCCCTTTTCAGCACTAAACTCTTCAAACCATGAATTCTTTACTTTGCTTTTTTGTTCAGTACCTCCAGAAAGATTAGTATATGTAACATCATAGAGATTTTCTGATGTATCATTAACTATTCTATCGTACATAGAACCTACTGCTGAGTATATTGAAGCATTTGTTGAATCAGTTTTTAAAGCTTGTTTTAGATTGTTTAATGCTTTTTCAGTTTCGCCTAAATTTAAAAATAAATTTGTTTCAGTAATTAAAATTTGGAAATCTTCAGGAAACCTTTCTCTACCTATTTGTATGTATTCTAATGCTTTAATAGAGTCTCCATCTAGTTTATAATAATTAGATAAAGTTACGTACATGCCTTGATTTTTGTAATTCAAATCAACTAACATTCCATATCTGATTTTTGCAAGGTCGTTGTTTTCAGCTAAACCGGCAGAAAGAGCCGAATTATACAAAGCTCCGGTGTCAACACTAGATTCTAATATATTTTTATTTACTTCAAAAGCATTGAAGAAGTTCAATGAAGATTTGTTGTATTCTTTTGAATTGTAGAATCTTACAGCCTTATTGTAATATTGTTCTCCGCAAGCCATAATTCTTGGTAAAATATCTATAAGAAGTTTCCCTTTCACATCAAGTTCACGAGCTTTCAAAAATGATTCGAGAGCTTTATCAATGCATTCGGGATCGAGATCCTTATATTTTTCATTATCAGTCATTGCTATTTCAAGATAAATATTTCCTCTATAATACCAGGTTTTAGCATCGTTTATTGTTTTTTTATGAGCTGCGGCAGCGTCAATAGCATCTTTTGCTTTGTCAAGTTTTCCATGCCTTAAGTGGTTAAATGCACTTGTTCTTTTTGTGTTTTGTGCAAAAGTTGTACTTGTGGCTAATAAAATAATTAATAAAATTGCAATTTTTTTCATAGTAAGATTTATTTTGTTTGTTATTTTATTTACAAAGATAAAAATAATTTTTTTTTATGCAATATTTGAATTTACAAAAGTTTGTTTACCCTTATATAGCTTCCTCGTCATTATTTTCATCAATAATAACGTCAGAATCATCATCATTATTTTCTTCGTTTTCTCCATTTTCTTCAATAAAAACTTTTGTAACAGCAGCAATTCCATCGCCATCTTTCAGTTTAATAAGACGAACACCCTGAGTAGCTCTACCCATAACACGCATATCAGAAACAGGTAAGCGTATTAATAATCCAGATTTTGTAATAATCATTAGATCATCATTATCCAAAACATCTTTTATAGAGATCAGGTTTCCTGTTTTATCAGTAATATTAATGGTTTTAACGCCTTTCCCTCCCCTATTTGTAATTCTGTAATCATCAAGTTTAGAGCGTTTTCCATATCCGTTTTCTGATACTACAAGTACATCAGAATCTCCATTTTGAAAGCATACCAAACCAATTACTTCATCTTTAATATTTGACAATCTGATTCCTCTTACACCAGAAGCATTTCGTCCCATCGGTCTAACTTTTTCTTCATTAAAACGAATAGCTTTTCCTGATTTCAGAGCCATCATTATTTCGCTTTTTCCGTTTGTTAATCTTGCTTCTAACAAATGGTCAGTATCTTTAATTGTTATTGCATTAATACCATTTTGTCGCGGGCGTGAATAAGCTTCAAGCGAAGTTTTCTTTATTGTACCTTTTTTAGTTCCAAGAATTATATAATTGTTATTAAGGTACTCTTCATCTTTAAGATTTTCAACATTAATGTATGCTCTAACAACATCTTCTTTTTCAATATTAATAAGATTTTGAATAGCTCTCCCTTTTGTTGTTTTGCCGCCTTCGGGTATCTCAAACACTCTAAGCCAAAAGCACTTACCTAGTTCAGTAAAAAATAACAGATAGTTATGAGTGCTTGCAATAAATAAATGTTCGAGGAAGTCCTCTCCTCTTTTTGCACTACCCCTGGCTCCTCTTCCACCACGTTTTTGCTGCCTATATTCGCTAAGTTTTGTTCTTTTAATATAACCTAAATGCGAGATTGTTATAACAACTTCTTCGTTTGGAATTGTGTCTTCTATTTTAAAATCTTCAGCAGAATATTCTATGGTGCATCTTCTCTCATCACCATATTTATCTTTAATTTCGAGTAATTCTTTTTTAACAATATCCTTTCGCATTTCTTCACTGGCAAGAATCATCTTGAGATGCTCGATAAGTTTCATTAACTCATCGTAATCGGCTTTGATTTTTTCAATTTCTAAACCGGTTAGTTTTTGCAATCGCATATCAAGAATTGCTTTTGACTGAATCTCAGAAAGATTAAATTCTTTAATCAATCCGTTTTTAGCTTCTTCCGGTGTTCTTGATGCCCTGATTAATGCAATAACTGCATCAAGATTGTCAAGCGCAATCATTAAACCTTCAAGAACATGAGCTTTCTTTTCAGCCTGGTTTAATTCGAATTGGGTTCTACGTGTAACTACTTCAAGTCTATGCTCAACAAAATATTTAACCATGTCCTTTAAGTTCAATAATAAAGGACGACCTTTAACAAGAGCAATATTATTTACACTAAATGAACTTTGAAGTTGTGTAAATTGATAAAGTTTATTTAGAACAACATTTGTAATTGCGTCTCTTTTAAGCTCATAAACTATTCTCATACCATCTTTATCCGATTCATCACGAATATCAGAAATCCCTTCGATTTTTTTATCAATAACCAGTTCGGCAGTTCTTTTAATCATTTCAGCTTTATTGACTTGATAAGGAATTGAAGTGGCAATTATTATTTCTCTTCCGGATGAAGATTCTTCAATATTTGTATTACCTCTAACAACTATTCTTCCTCTACCTGTTTCAAAAGCATTTTTCACTCCTTCGTATCCGTAAATTATTCCACCTAATGGAAAATCAGGAGCTTTTATGTATTTCATCAAGCCTGCAACATCAATATCATTATCGTAAATGTATGCGATAGTTCCATCAATAATTTCATTAATATTATGAGGTGGCATATTTGTTGCCATCCCTACCGCAATACCAGAAGCCCCGTTAATAAGAAGGTTTGGTATTCTTGTTGGCATAACAACAGGTTCTTTTAATGTATCATCAAAATTGAGCTGAAAATCAACAGTATCTTTATCAATGTCAACAAGAATGTCTTCAGATATTTTTTGAAATTTTGCCTCAGTATAACGCATAGCTGCAGCGCTATCTCCATCAATTGAACCAAAGTTCCCCTGTCCATTAACCAATGGATATCTTAACGACCATTCCTGAGACATTCTAACCATTGCCTCGTAAACAGATGAATCTCCGTGTGGGTGATATTTACCAAGCACCTCTCCTACTATTCTTGCTGATTTTTTAAACGTACGGTTTGCATATAATCCAAGATCGTGCATTCCAAATAAAACACGGCGATGAACGGGCTTAAACCCATCTCTTACATCAGGTAAAGCTCGCGATACAATTACCGACATTGAATAGTCGATATACGCTGATTTCATTTGATTTTCAATATTAACTTTAATGACTCTTCCTTCTTCCTGCATATTATCTATAGTCTTCTTATATTTAATCACTTAGCTATTTTAGCTAATGGATACGAAATTACAAATAATTACTGAAACATAAGTTAATTTTAAGGTATTTATTATAAACAGATTTCTGTTAATAATTTTTGCTTTCAAGTAAAAGAAGTTATATTTTTGTGGCTACATTTGTTAACGTATATAATTATTTTAAAATCAGTATTTTAATATTGGTAAATTACAGAAAATCATTACTTTTGTTAAAATAATTATTTATAGTATTTGAAAGAAAACCTAATAAATTGCGTTATTTTATAAACACTAATTTACATAGAGTAAATAAGTTTAAGATGAAAAACTAATGGAAGCAAAATTTTCACAAAGAGTAAAAAACGTATTAACATATAGTCGCGAAGAGGCAATAAGGCTAGGCAATGATTATATTGGGCTTGAACATTTATTGTTAGGAATTATCCGTGAAGGACAGGGAATGGCGGTTCAGATAATGTCTTCTTTTAATATTGATTTAGAACACTTTAAAAAAGAGATTGAAATTTTCATTTCAACAACAAATATTTCTGAAAAAAAACCTGAAAACATTCCTCTTATAAAACAGGCTGAGAGAGTGTTAAAGATTACTTATCTTGAAGCAAAAGTTTTTCAGAGTGATCTTATCGGGACAGAGCATTTGTTACTAGCCATTTTAAAAGACGATAATAACCTGGTAACGAAATCATTTCACAAAAAAGGAATTGATTATGAATCGGTAAAAGATGAAGTTAAAGCTATAATTACCAGTAAGGATAATAGAGTAATTCCAAAGGGTGAATTTTCGGAAGGAACAGCAGATGATTCGGAAGAAAAAGGAGGTTTCTCAAAAGGATCGAAGAAATTATCAGATTCAAAATCAAAAACTCCTGTTCTTGATAACTTTGGTCGTAATATTACAAAAATGGCTGAAGAAGGGCGTCTTGACCCAATAGTTGGGCGCGAAAAAGAACTTGAGAGAATAGCTCAGATTTTAAGTCGGCGGAAAAAAAATAATCCTATCCTTATCGGAGAGCCGGGTGTTGGTAAATCAGCTATAGCTGAGGGTTTGGCAACTAAGATTGTTGAAAGAAAAGTTTCAAGAGCTTTATTCAATAAAAAAATTGTAACTCTTGATCTTGCATCAGTTGTTGCAGGGACAAAATATAGGGGGCAATTCGAAGAAAGAATGAAAGCAGTTTTAAATGAGTTGGAAAAAAATCCTGATATAATTTTATTTATTGATGAATTACACACTATTGTTGGTGCAGGAAATGCTGCCGGCTCTCTTGATGCTTCAAATATGTTTAAACCTGCTCTTGCGCGGGGTGAGCTTCAATGCATTGGTGCAACAACACTTGATGAATACCGACAACATATTGAAAAAGATGGTGCTTTAGAGCGCCGTTTTCAAAAGATAATTGTTGAGCCAACTACTTCTGAAGAAACAGTTGAAATTCTTAATAATATTAAAGATAAATATGAGGATCATCATTTGGTTACATATACGTCGGAGGCTTTAAAAGCTTGTGTTCAGCTTACTAACAGATATATGAGCGACAGATATCTTCCTGATAAAGCTATTGATGCACTTGATGAAGCAGGTTCAAGAGTTCATATAAAAAATATTCATGTTCCTGTTAATATTATAAATATTGAGAATAGCATTGAAGAAACAAAAAAACTAAAAACCAATGCAATAAGCAGCCAAAAATTTGAGGAAGCTGCACAATATCGTGATATTGAACGAAAATTGCAGGATAATCTTGAAACAGAAAAGAGCAAGTGGGAAGAAGAATCTATGATTCATAGAGAAGTTGTTAATGAGGAAAATGTTGCCGAAGTTGTTGCAATGATGACCGGAGTTCCAATACAAAGAATTGCTCAGAATGAAGGTGAGCGACTTTTAAACATGGAAAACGAACTTGAAGAATCTGTTATCGGGCAAAATGAAGCAATTAAAAAAATAACAAGAGCTATTCGCAGAAATCGTGCAGGATTAAAAGACCCGCAAAAACCTATAGGGTCATTTATTTTTCTTGGACCAACCGGTGTGGGAAAAACTTATCTTGCAAAAGTTTTATCTAAATATTTGTTTGATACTGAAGAAGCTCTTATAAGAGTTGATATGAGTGAATATATGGAAAAATTTGCTGTTTCACGACTTGTTGGAGCACCTCCCGGATATGTTGGTTATGAAGAAGGTGGACAGCTTACCGAAAAAGTTAGGCGTAAGCCCTATTCTATAATTTTACTTGATGAAATTGAAAAAGCTCATCCCGATGTTTTTCATCTTTTACTACAAGTATTGGATGATGGAATTCTTACAGATAGTTTTGGAAGAAAAGTTGATTTTAAGAATACAATAATTATTATGACTTCTAATATTGGTTCAAGAGAATTAAAAGATTTCGGACAAGGTGTTGGATTCAGCACTTCTGCTAAAAAATCTTCAAAAGCAAATTATGCTCAGGGTGTTATTTCAAATGCTCTAAAAAAATCATTTTCTCCGGAATTTCTTAACAGAATTGATGATGTTGTTATTTTTGATTCACTTGAAAGAGAAGACATTCATAAAATTATTGATATTGAATTAAAACATTTATATGTTAGAATTAAAGAGCTAGGATACAATATTAGTATTACAAAAAAAGCAAAAGATTTTATTATTGATAAAGGCTGGGATGCACAATTTGGTGCAAGACCTTTAAAACGTGCTATTCAAAAACACATTGAAGATAATCTTGCCGAAGAAATTATAAAATCAAAACTTCAGGATGGAGATAACATTATCATTGATTTTATTAAAAAGGATAATGCAGTTAAAATTAAAATAAAGAAAAAAATTAAGGAAATAGAAAAATAGATTTTAGTTTATTAAAAAAGGGATGATTAGCAAATCATCCCTTTTTTTTATTACCTCCTCAAAATCATAAGATTATTTTCTAAAGTCTCTGATTCTGCCTGTTTTCTTTCTTGTCTTTGGAAATTTTATTCCATAATAGAAATTAATATAATAAGTTAGAGCATTTTTCAATTCCCTGCGTTTTACTATTTCATGAATTTTTTTGGTTTCGAAAAGTTTATTAGTAGTAACAATATCTCTGTCAACTTCGAATCCTGCACCTGTCACAACTCTTGGACCAGCAAACTCAACCAATCCACCCTCTTCACCAATAATAATATCCCCCTGAGTTACATAGCTTGCATAAGCTCCTCCGGTAGTTGGACCGGCGATAACTGAAAGATATAAAATTCCTTCTTTTTTCAGGTCTAAAATGGACATGTTCATTTTGGCCATTTGGGCTAGAGCCATTGGCCCTTCATTCATTCTGGCACCACCTGAAGAACAAACCGAAATAAATGGGTATTTGTTTTTAATAGCAAAGTCAACTGCTCTTTTAAATTTTTCACCAAAAACGGAACCAAAAGAGCCTCCAATAAATTGAATGTCTGTTAAAATAAGAACAACATTTTTGCCATTAATCTTTGCAATACCTGTAACAAGACTTTCATTAGAAAAGCATTTTTTCTGCATTCTCTCAAGCAAACTCTTGTATTTTCCAAAATTATATCTGTCGCTGCCAAATAATTGATAAATATCCAGGTCATTTTCAATTTCAATATAAGTGTCTTTATCACAGATCTTATCAATTTGATCTTCTATACTCAAGTAATCGCCTTTTCCACATTTCGGGCAAGCGTAATAATTATTAACATAATCTTTATAAGAAACAAATCCGCAACCACCTGCAACTCTGAAAAGATTTTGTTTTGGATCCCATTCTTTTATACATTCGAATAATTCGGTTTCTTCGATACCTTCTTTTGCTAAATGGGCTTTAATTAAAGTTTGATAATAAAAATCTTCACTTTCAATATCAACTCTGTCTTTAAAAGTTGGTTGTTTTTTATGGATTATTCTTTTTACAAGTTTTCCAAGTTTATTATAAAATTCTCCATAATTTAGAACTTTTTCTCTTCTCTCTTTTAATAATTTGGAAACAACTTTCTTTTTAATAGTTATTTTACCTCTTTTATCAACAGTAACCCATTCGTCTAATTCTTTAGTAATGGATTCTTTAATAATTTTGATAGTAAATTTATAATCGGTATGAGCACCATTTTTTGGCTCAGGTAATATTTCATCTATCATACCAATATCTCTGATATGTTCTGCTCCGGGTCTTAATACTTCCAAAGCATCAGGCAAAGTAGCTTCCAATTCTTCTCCGGCAGCTAATCTTTTATGAAAAATAATGCGACTACAACTTTCAGGTGCAATAACAGAATAGAGTGCGTTTTCTAGCATAAAGCTTTTGTCAGCTATCTGTATTGCTAATGCTCCGCCACTACCTCCTTCACCAATAACATATGAAATGGTTGGTGCTTTTACATTACAAAACCTGCTGATACAGTCTGATATTAAAAACGATTGTCCTCCCATTTCAGCCTCCATTGAGCTGTTTCCTCCAAAAGTATCAACAAATGATATTACAGGAGTGTTAGTTTTTTCTGCTTCGTCCAGAATATCAAGAATAAAACCATGACCTTCTGCAGTGACCATTCCGGTCGCTTTACTATTTTTTCCTTGTCTTCTCTTTTCCTGCCCAAGTATTATACAGCGAATTTTATTGATAGTCCCTCTTGCAGCTATAAGAGAAGGATCTGGTGATTCAAAGTATGATAATTTAGTAAAAACTCCGTCAATAACGTCTGAACTTCTAATCCTTTCAGGATTTCTTATCAGTTCATACCGCTCGATTAATGTCTTATTTGGTGTAATTTCTTTTTTTCTCATTATTAGCTTATTAGTTAAATAGTTAAACAAAATAATTTGAAGTAAAAAATTAATTTAATGAATGGTTTTCCCTAAATATTTAAATTTTTCAAGCGTCAAAATTAGAAAAGAAATACAGAAAACAAAGTAGAATGGTAAAAAAACAAATTCTAAATTGATAAATATATTTTTAACATTTTATAAAAAACAGTATAAGTGTGTTTTAGTTGAGTAAATTTGAAATAATTATTATTAATGAACTACATAGCAGGAGAGCTATCGGGATTCGTTCAACTTATAATTTTCAATACACTTCGTTTTTGAAATTTGAGTATCACGAAAAAAAATTGATTTATAATTTTTCGTATAATTCGTCAGTTTATTTTTGCTTTTCGAAGTTTTTTATAATTCCATTATATTCACCGCAGATATTATCAATTTTGGCTTTAATAGTATTGTCGTTATTACTAAAATATTTAATTATTAAAGAGAAACCTGTGTTAGTGAAATACATTTTTGAATTGTCTAATCCATCAATATAGAAATTTCCTTTAACTCCTACTCTATTATTTCGACCAAGATATTTTTCATGAATTATTTTCGAGATTCTTTCGATCTTATTATCAGATGTTTCCTTTATCACGTATTCGCCCATAAAAAACACATCATCAATAAAATAAAATAAAACACGCATACTTGAATTAAACATAGAATCTCTGTATCCTATTATTTTAACATCATACCTCTTATTCAAAAAATATGAATTAAAACAAATAGGTTTTACCTTTTTTTTGACTAGCTCTTGATAAGTTGTAAAATACTCAATATCATTAAATATAATAGCTTTATCTGTAGTGTAACTTTCATAACTTTCATTCTTTTTTAAAAACTCAAGAATGTGAAAAACAAACTCATCTTTTATGCAGTATCCGTGTGGGTTTTTGTTAGTATATTTCTTATAGGCATTAATATACCGGTAATTGTATTTGGAGTAAAATGTTTTTAATAAAAATAATTTTATTCGTGAAAAAGAAGTAATTGTTGCAAAAATGACAATTGCAAAAATCAAAATCAAAATAAAATTATTTAAAGTCATATTAAAAAATATTAAAGGTAAAAAGCACAATAAAAAGATAATATAATATTACAAAATTGCGAAAAAACAATTATCTTTTTATTATTTGTTTTCTTTTTTACCTTTGCAGCCATTTTACCTTTAATAAATATATAAGTACCTATAAATGAGAATTTAATATAATTAATGCTAATATTAAGTATTATGGAAAACAATCAATTACCAAAAGGCGGTGAATTTTTGTTAAGGAAAACAAAAGCTGAAAATGTATTTATTCCTGAAGAATTTGATGAAGAACAACAAATGATTGTTCAGACTTGTGAAGATTTTCTTGAAGCTGAAGTATATCCAAATTTAGAAAGAATTGATGAAAAAGAACCGGGTCTTATGCAAAAACTTTTAAAGAAAGCCGGTGAACTTGGATTACTTGGTATTTCTGTTCCTGAGGAGTATGAAGGTTTTGATCAAAGTTTTATTACTTCAATGAAATTTAATGAAGCAATGGGATCTGCAGCATCTTATTCTGTTGCAATGATGGCTCATACCGGAATTGGTACTCTACCGATTTTATATTATGGAACTGAAGAACAAAAAGCTAAATATATCCCAAAACTTGCTACTGGTGAATTACTTGCAGCATATTGTCTTACAGAACCAGATGCTGGTTCTGATGCTAATTCGGGAAAAACCAAAGCAGTTCTTTCTGAAGATGGAAAACATTATATCATTAACGGACAAAAAATGTGGATTACTAACGGTGGGTTTGCTGATGTTCAAACAGTTTTTGCTAAGATTGACAACGACAGAGTTTTAAGTGCTTTTATAATTGAAAAAAAATGGGATGGTGTTATAATTAATCCTGAAGAAAAGAAAATGGGTATAAAAGGATCTTCCACTGTTCAGATTTTTTATAATGACGTAAAAGTACCTGTTGAAAATTTACTTGGTAAAAGAGGTGAGGGATTTAGAATCGCATTAAATATTCTTCATATTGGTAGAATTAAGTTGGGTGCAACTGTTATTGGTAGCGCAAAGCGTACAATTAATCAATCTGTTAATTATGCAAATGAGAGAAAACAGTTTACTCAAGCTATTTCAAATTTTCCAATTATCAAGTATAAACTTGCAGAGCAGGTAATTAAAACTTATACTACTGAATCATCTGTTTATAGGGCAAGTAAAGATATTGAAACTACTATTGAACAATATTTGAAAGATGGAATGAGTAAAGGTGAAGCAAATATAAAAGGTGTTGCACAATTTGCTGTTGAGTGTGCACTATTAAAAGTATATGGTTCCGAAACTCTTGATTATGTTGTTGATGAAGCTGTTCAAATACATGGTGGAATGGGTTATTCATCAGAATTACCTATTGACAGATCTTATCGTGATTCGAGGATTAACAGAATATTTGAAGGAACAAATGAAATTAACAGATTGTTAATTGTTGATACTGCACTGAAACGTTCAATGAAAGGTGAAATCGATCTTTTTGCTCAAGCAAAACAAGTTGTTGATGAGCTAAATAAATCTGCTGAACACCAATTTGAGCTAAAAAGTTATTTTGAAACCAAGCACAATAATATTGAGAATTTTAAAAAAGCAATTTTATTAATCCTTGGAAACGGACAAGAAAAATTTAAAAGAAAATTTGCTTTTGAACAAGAGATTTGGATGAATATTGCTGATATGATTATACCTTTATATGCAGCAGAATCAACACTTCTTAGAGTTGAAAAACTTGAAATGATTCAGGAAAAAAACGAAATTACAGATAATGATGATTTAAAATTAGCAAAAGACATTCTTAATGTTTTTGTTTATGATTGTGCTGATACAATTTATAAAGCAGGTGCTGATGCTATTAATTCATTTTGTGTTGGAAAAGAGCAGCAATTAATGATAAAAGCTTTAGGTAATTTTACAAAAGTTGCACCGGTAAACACTAAATTGGCAAGAAGAAATATTGCAGACAAACTTATTGAGGAGAACAGATATAAGTTTTAATTATCTTTAATAAAGACAAAAAAAAACATAAAAAAGCCCCTTGTCAGAAACAAGGGGCTTTTTTTATATTTTGCAATTATTTTAAAATTGCCTTTGAAATTACTAAACGTTGAATTTGGTTAGTACCCTCATATATCTGGCATAATTTGGCATCTCTCATCATTTTCTCAACCATGAAATCACGCGAATAACCATCACCACCCATAGCCTGAACAGCGTCAGTAGTAACTTTCATACCAATATCTGATGCTAAAAGCTTCGACATTGCAGATAGTTTTGATGCTGATCTGTCACCTATATCATAATTATAAGCAGCTTTCCAGGTTAAAAGTCTTGCAGCTTCGATTTCTGTTGCCATGTCGGCTAGCATAAATCCAATTGCTTGATTAGCTGCAATTGGTTTTCCAAACTGAATTCTGTTTTTTGTCCAATCTCTTGCAGTTTCATAGGCTGCTCTAGCATTTCCAATGCTTAATGCAGCAACACCGGTACGAGTTCTGTCGAAAGTTTTCATTGCATAAATAAAACCCATGCCTTCTCTACCAATTAAGTTTTCTGCAGGCACTTCAACATCATGATAAATAATCTCATTTTGAACAGCAGCTTTTTGACCCATCTTTTGTAATCTTGGTAATATTTCTACTCCGGGTAAATCTGTAGGAACAATAAACGCAGTTAAACTTCTTGAACCTTTTTCGGGGTCAGTTTGTGCAAAAACATTATGAAAAGTAGCTACTTCACCATTGGTAATAAAACGTTTATGACCATTAAGAATATATTTATCACCTTTTTTAATTGCGGTAGATTTGATTCCTTGAACGTCGGAACCTGCATTTGGCTCAGTCAAACAATAAGCAGCAACACCTTTTGTTTCATTAAGTAAGCCAAAGAATCTTTTATGTTGATCTTCGTTTCCGGCAAGTAATAATGGAGTTAAGGCAAGTGTGTTTGCATCAATTCCTATACCTATTCCGATACATCCGGCACCTAATTCTTCAGAACAAAGTGCACTTTCGAAAATTGAATAACCGTTTCCCCCATGTTTAACAGGTACAGGTCCGTTCATTAATCCTTCTTCGTAAGCTTTTTTAACTATTGGCCATGGAAACTCAGCCAATTCATCATATTTTATTCTATTTGGAATTATTTCTCTTTCAGTGAAATCTTTATATTTTTCAATGATTTCCAAATGTTTTTTTTCAAGCGAAAAATCTATCATAGTTTTCTTCTCCTTTTATTTTTAGTAGTTTGTAATTATTCAATACAAATTTAAGAAAAAAAATATCATGACAAACAAAATTGATTGAAAAAATTAATCAAGTTCTCCTTCAAATGCTTTATTATACATTGACATAGCTTTATAACTCATACCCATATTTGAAAATCCACCATCATGAAATAAATTCTGCATTGTAACTTTTCGGGTAAGATCGGAAAATAATGTGATGCAATAGTTAGCGCATTCTTCAGCAGTAGCATTTCCAAGTGGTGACATTCTATTAGTAAAATCCATTAGGCCATCAATACCTTTAACTCCACTTCCTGCAGTTGTTAATGTTGGAGATTGGGAAATTGTATTTACTCTGATTTTTTTGTCTCTGCCATAAATATAACCAAAACTTCGGGCTATTGACTCCAGTAAGGACTTTGCATCAGCCATATCGTTATAACCAAATAAAGTTCGTTGAGCTGCAACATACGAAAGAGCAACTACTGAGCCCCAATCATTTATTGCATCCATTTTATTAGCTACCTGCAATACTTTATGAAAAGAGATTGCTGAAATATCTAAGGTTTTTTTGAGATAATCATAGTTTAGATCATTATAAACTTTCTTCTTTCTTACGTTTAATGACATTCCAATTGAGTGCAAAATAAAATCTATTTTACCTCCAAATATATCCATTGTTTTTTTTATAAGAATTTCAATATCGACTACATTCGTTGCATCTGCAGAAATTATCTCGGCATTGCATTTTTTTGCCAACTCATCTAATTCTCCAAAACGTAATGCAACCGGAGTATTTGTAAGTGTAAATTCGGCACCTTCTTCAAAGGCTTTCTCTGCAACTTTCCATGCTATTGATTTTTTGTCAAGAGCTCCGAAAATTATCCCTTTTTTCCCCTTTAATAAATTATAAGCCATAATTAATGAATTTAAGTTACTACATATAGATGTTTCAAAAATAGTAATTTAGTTGTGAAATTATTTGAATAGAATTAATTTTTCACAACCAGAAGCTCTTTGGCATTTTGTAAAGCAATTTCTGAAATCTTAGATCCGCTGAGCATTTTTGCAATTTCGTTAATTCTCTCATCTGCAGAGATTAGTTTTATTCTTGATTCGGTAATTTCTTTTTCAGAATCTTTAAAAACCAGATAATGAAAATTTCCCATTCCAGCAATTTGTGGTAAATGAGTAATTGCAATAACTTGCATAGTTTGAGAAATCTTTTTCAAAATAACTCCAACTTTATTAGCTATATTCCCGGAAACACCACTATCAATCTCATCAAAAATGATAGTGGGAAGAAGATTTTTTTGAGATATCAAAGATTTAATACTTAACATAAGGCGGGACAACTCACCACCTGAAGCAATTTTTGACATATCACTTAATGTACCTCCTTTATTTGCATTGAATAAAAATTTTACTTTATCAAATCCGTCAATTGTCAATTCATTGAATTTTATTTGCTCAACTTTAAATCTTCCATCAGGCATTCCAAGTTCAACAAGTAGTTCGGTAATGTTTTTTTCGATTTTTGGAATAGCCTCTCCCCTGCTTAAAGAAATTAATTTGGCCAATTTAGTCAGTTCGGTTTCGATTAAAGAAATTTCTTTTTTCAGACTATTGATTTCATTTTCGAGTGAGGAGATTTCGTTAAGTTTTTCAGAAAGATTATCTTTAATAGCAATTAATTTATTTACACTATTAACTCGATGTTTTTGCTGAAGATGAAATACAATATCAATGTTATTATTTAATTCAGTAATTCGCTTTGGGTCGTAAATAATTGATTCCCCAATACTTTCGATTTCAGAAGAAAGGTCTCTTAAATCAATTAGATTGCTTTCAACTCTTTTATGAAAATTTTCAAAATCATTGTTATATTCCGAGATATTTTTTATTAATGATAAAGCCTCATTAAGTTGAGAAATAATATTAAGTTCTTTGTTATCGAGTATTTGTGAGATTCCTGCCAGATTAGTTTTAATTTCTTCGTGATGATTAAGAAGTTCAAGTTCTTTTTCTATATTATTGAATTCATCAGGATCTAGATTTGCTTTTTCGAGTTCATCAAATTGAAATTGAAAATAATCCTGATCTGACTTTGATTTATTTTCTTTTTCGATAAGTCCATTTAATTTCTTTTTCTTTTCAGAATAGTTTTTAAAACCAAAGCGATATTGTTTTAAAACATCATTTTTATTAACATAACTGTCAACCACGGCAAGTTGAAAATCAGAATTATTTAGTGTAACAGTTTTATTTTGAGAATGAATGTTTACTAATTTATCACCAAGCTCTTTTATTAGATTCAAATTTACCGGAGTATCGTTAATAAATGCTCTTGATTTTCCGCTTTTGTTAATTTCGCGACGAAGCAAAGTATTATCATCATAATCTAAATCATTTTCTTTAAAAAAAGGAATAAGATTATAATCTTTAATATTAAATGTGCCTTCAATAACACACTTTTTTGTTTTATCCAGAAGTATTTGTGAATCGGCTCTATTACCAAGAATTAAAGACAAAGCTCCCAGAAGAATTGATTTCCCTGCACCTGTTTCACCTGTAATTACCGAAAGTCCATTCGAAAAGTTAATATCTAACTTTCGAATTAGTGCATAATTACTAATAGATAGATGTGTTATCATACTGAACTATAAATATTTACTAAACAAAAGTATTACAATTAATTATTTGATATTTCCTGATACTTAGATGTATTTGCCGGATCGATAGTTTTTAAAATTTCAATTGCTTTGGATTTTTCTTTTACTAAGCCTTCTTTAAAAATATTCACAAACTCATCACGTTTAGCATCAGTAATAAGTTGTAATAAAAATAATCCGGGTCTTTCTTCATAAGTAGTTTCAAGCAATTCAAGAGTTTGAGTTATTGTTGATCGTCCTTTATCAGCATCATCATACATGGCATCAAGACCTTTTAAATGATACATATAAAAGAATTTTCTAAGAGGTTTATATGCAGCATTTTGTAAATTTTCTACTATCCAATATCTGTTACGTGTGTCTTCGTATGATTTCCATCCGGTTTGTGATGCGTTTTGTGCATTACTGACTACTCCTTCAGCTTTTTCATAAAATGGCGTTCCTCCATAAAGAGAATATGAATCGAATTCCATTCCTAAAAAAACATAAGAATAAAATGCAAGAACTGAAGTAAGATTTGATGTGAACGAGTTATCAGAATAGTCTAATGGTTGATATTCAATATATTCAAATTGAAAATCTTTATCTACATAGTTAAATAAGACCGAATTGTAATTTGTATTGAAAATTGGTCGGCGAAGAACCAGATTTAGGTTGGCAGAAAAAACATTAGAGCTTCTAGCATTAACGGTTATTACAATAGTACATTCTATTCTTTCATTTATCTCCACAGTATGATTTGTCCATTTATGATTATTCATAAATTCATAAATGGCATTTTGTAAAGTTTCGTAAATCTGTTTATCAGTTCCTGAGACTTGTTTAGCTGTAACTTGAACATCACAAAATAATTCCTGGGCAGTTAAATTATAACCAACTATTGAGAATAACAGAATAATGAATATTTTTTTCACAAATAATAATTTAAAATTTCTATTTGGCTAATTCAGCAATTTTATCAACAATATCAATAGCAACCTGACTTTTATCTTTTAGGTTAAAATTTGATGTATTTCCCTTTTTGTCGATTATTGATATTTTATTTGTTTTATGCTTAAAACCGGCTCCTTTATCTTTTAAAGAATTAAGAACGATGAAATCAAGGTTTTTATTTTTCAATTTCTTTTTTGCATTATTTATTTCACTATCAGTTTCAAGGGCAAAACCAATAAGTATCTGATCATCATTCTTTTGATTTCCAAGTTGTGCAAGTATATCTTTTGTAGGTTTTAGTTTTAAAGAAAAATCAGTTGTTTTCTTTTTAATTTTACTGTTTTCGACTTTTTCAGGAGTATAATCTGCAACTGCTGCTGACATCACAGCAATATCACATTTTGGAAATTTTTTAATACATGAATTGTACATTTCCTCTGCTGAAACAACATTAGTTTTTATAATATTTGGTGATGAGACAGATAATGAAGTTGGTCCTGAGACTAATTCAACAATAGCTCCTCTGTTTGCTAATTCTTCTGCAATAGAATAACCCATTAAACCGGAAGAGTGATTTCCGATAAATCTAACAGGGTCAATAGCTTCGTAAGTTGGACCGGCAGAAACAAGAACTTTCTTATTACTTAGTGGAGTTTTTTTTTAAAGAAATTATTAATTATTTCAAATATTATTTCAGGTTCTTCCATTCTTCCGGCACCGCAAAGACCACTGGCAAGCTCACCTTCATTTGGGGCAATAAGATGATTGCCGTAAGATTGTAATATTTTAATATTTTTTTGTGTTGATGGATGTTTAAACATATCTAAATCCATAGCAGGAGCAAAAAATACAGGGCATTTTGCAGCAAGATATGTTGTAAGTAAAAGGTTGTCAGCTATACCACTGGCCATTTTTGCCAAAGTATTTGCTGATAATGGTGCGAGAAGATAAAGATCTGCTTGATTTCCAAGTTCCACATGACTGTTCCAGCTACCTGTTTCGTAATCATAGGGTTCTGATAGAACAGTATTTTCTGATAATACAGAAAGAGTTAAAGGTGTAACAAAATCTTTAGCACTGTCAGTCAATAAAATTTGAACTTTAGCGCCTTCTTTTTTAAGGAGTCGTACAAGCAAAGGAATTTTATAGGCAGCAATACTAGCTGTAATTCCAATAACTATGTTTTTTCCTTTTAGCATTATCTTTTCTATAATGAATTAAAAATTGTTTAAAGTGCTATTATCCTGATTTTTAAAATAAATGTTTTCATTTAAAAATTCGTTAATAGAAATAAGTGTTGGTTTTGGAAGGCGTTCATAAAACCTTGCAATTTCTATTTGTTCTCTGTTTTCAAAAATTTCTTCCAGATTATCTGTTGGAGAAGCAAATTCCGAAAGTTTGCTATCAAGTTCTGATTTCATTTCAACGGTAATTTGATTTGCTCTCTTCGAAAGAATAGAAACAGTTTCGTAGATATTATTTGTTTGTTGGTAAAAATCTTCTTTGTTTCTTGTAATTGCTTCAGTTTCTGTTCTGATACTTTTATAGTCCATAATAGATAAATAAAATATTAATTATTAATTACTTCTTTTGAGATATTATATATTTTTTCAGTTTGTTTTAAATACTTGCTTTCAGGAAAAGAAAAACGTAAGTTTTCATACGACTCGATAGCAGCAGAATAACGATCTTCTTGCATTTCTATAACACTATTACTTGCATATTCGTAGTATGACTTTATAATATAAAATAAAATATCTTCTTTATATTTTGTATTAGGAAAATCCTTTAACACATTTTCAAAAGATAATATTGCTGATTTATAATGTTCCATTTTATAATACAAAAGAGCAGAGTTGAAATTTTTTTCTTCAAGTTTTTCTCTTAATTTATCAATCATATTATTACAGTTTTCTACTCTGTAACTATCAGGATAAATATTGATAAAAAGCTGCAATTCAGCAATTGCTTCATATGTATTTGTTTGATCAAGCGAACTCATTGGCGATTTCAAGTACTTACAATAAGCACTCATATAAACACATTCTTCGGCTCTCTCATTATTAGGATAGTTTTTTGCATACCTCATAAAATAATAAGAAGCCATAATATAATCACGTTGTTCAAAATAACAATAAGGATAAAAGAAGTTTAATTCCTGCGCTTTGTCAGTACCTTTAAAAAATGGTAATACCTGATCGAATAATTGCAAAGCTCTGTAATAATCACCGGAATTGTATAATTCAACAGCTTTTTCGTACTTAATTTCATTGTCGCTGCTTTTTAGCAATTTTTGAAACTTACTACAAGATGAAAGTCCCACAAGACCAATCATTAATAAAAAAAATATACCCTTTCGAATCATGGCGGCAAAATTACATTAATATATTGAATTATAAAATAAAATCTGATATAAAATTATAAAAATATTCTTCAACTAACGCAGTATTTTTAAGTCTTATTTCAATATTAACATTTTTTAGGATTTTGATCAATATTTTGGCCTTGTTTTTAACAATTATGTAGTGCGTACAGATATTTACGAAATAAAATATTTTCAAGAAATCCATATTTTATTTATCAAAAAAAAATACAAAATTTTACATTAAATCATAAATCAATCAATAAATAAGTTTGTCGGAAGGCTAATATTTAATATTTTTGTAGAAGATAAATATTAATTAACAATATAAAAATATATAAAGTGGACATATTTGAAAAAATTACAACAAATTTGGGACCGATTGGACAATACGCAGACAAAGGTTTCGGGTATTTTATGTTTCCTCGTCTCGAAGGAGAGCTTGGTGCAAGAATGCAATTTCAAGGAAAAGAACAATTAGTTTGGAGCTTGAATAATTATTTAGGATTAGCAAATAATTCTGAGATTCGAAAAATTGATGCTGAAGCAGCAAAGGACTGGGGACTTGCTTATCCTATGGGTGCAAGAGCGATGTCTGGCCACACAAGACATCATGAAAAACTTGAGCAAGAGCTTGCAGATTTTGTTGGCAGAGAAGCTGCTTATCTTCTCAATTTTGGATATCAAGGAATGATTTCTATAATTGAATCATTAGTTGATCGACAAGATGTAATTGTTTACGACTCTGAAGCTCATGCATGTATTATTGATGGGATGAGACTCCATTTTGGTAAGCGATTTGTGTATCCTCATAATAATATGACAAATCTTGAAAAAGAACTTGAAAGAGCAACAAAAATTACAAAAAAAACTGGAGGTGGAATACTTGTTATTACTGAAGGTGTTTATGGAATGTCAGGGGATTTGGGAAAATTAAAAGATATTGTAGAGCTGAAAAAGAAATTCCAGTTCAGAATTCTTGTTGATGATGCACATGGATTTGGAACCATGGGTAAAACAGGTGCAGGAACAGATGAGTATTTTGGTGTTCAGGATGAAATTGATGTATATTTTGGAACATTTGCAAAAGCAATGGCAGGAATAGGAGCTTTTGTTGCCAGCCGTAAAGATGTTGTAAATTCCCTTACATTTAAAATGCGCTCACAGATATTTGCAAAATCTTTACCAATGCCAATGGTTATTGGAGCAATGAAAAGACTTGAACTATTGAGAGACCAACCGGAACATAAGAAAAAACTTTGGGATGTAGTCAATGCTTTACAAAAAGGTCTGAAAGAAAATAATATGAATATTGGGAATACCGAATCGCCTGTAACACCGGTTTTCCTTAGCGGGGGAGTTTCAGAGGCTACTCAAATAACTTATGATCTTAGAGAAAACTATCATGTTTTTTGTTCAATTGTTGCATATCCTGTTATTCCTAAGGGACTTATAATGCTTAGACTTATACCAACTGCTGTTCACACTCTTGAAGATGTAGAATATACTATTAAAGCTTTTGCAGAAGTAAAGAAAAAACTTGATGCAGGGAAATATTCAAGTGGCGAAATTATTGATGCCGCTATTGAATAAATATTTGTAAATTAATACTTTAACCTAGCTTTCAAAAAAAAAGCTAGGTTTATTTTTTGAAAAATTAGGCTTAATAGACAAATTGGTTGCTCAGATGCTCTACAATCCTTTATATTTATAGTTTTACAGCAAATCAAATGTTATGAATAAAAAAAATGCTTTTATTGCTGTAGTACAATTACACGAAAAC
>Ga0307991_1000517_pt1 | contig 27836 bp, 19 predicted proteins | sample EllFjometagen131_FD_203146 | JGI IMG/M metagenome (GOLD analysis project Ga0307991, IMG submission 203146) | Marine microbial communities from Ellis Fjord, Antarctic Ocean - #131 | ecosystem: Environmental > Aquatic > Marine > Unclassified | place: Southern Ocean | collected 2014-10-08 | reverse complement strand
TAGAAACGTTCGAAGGAACTTAAAAATCAACAACTTGTATAGACGAAAAACTACGCTTATCAAATAATTGCATTTAATAATGGTCAAGCCGCACGAGATATTAGTACCCCTAAGCTAAATCCTTTACAGAACTTACACACGGGGCCTATCAACCTTGTAGTCTACAAGGTCTCTTTAGGTATCTTTTGATACGGGATATCTATTCTTGAAGTAGGCTTGGCGCTTAGATGCTTTCAGCGCTTATCCTTTCCGAACATGGCTACCCAGCTTGTACGCCTGGCGGCATAACTGGAACACTAGAGGTTCGTCAATCCGGGTCCTCTCGTACTACGGACTGCTCTCCTCAAATATCCTGCGCCCACGACAGATAGAGACCGAACTGTCTCACGACGTTCTGAACCCAGCTCGCGTACCACTTTAACCGGCGAACAGCCGGACCCTTGGGAGCTTCTCCACCCCCAGGATGTGATGAGCCGACATCGAGGTGCCAAACCGGGCCGTCGATGTGAACTCTTGGGCCCGATAAGCCTGTTATCCCCGGAGTACCTATTATTCGTTGAGCGATGGCGCTTCCACTTGCAACCACCGGATCACTAAGACCTGCTTTCGCATCTGCTCGACTTGTAGGTCTCGCAGTTAAGCTCCTTTATGCCTTTACACTCGATGCGCGATTACCATACGCGCTGAAGGAACCTTTGTGCTCCTCAGTTACCTTTTATGAGGAAACCGCCCCAGTCAAACTGCCCGCCTGTCACTGTTCCCACGCCTGATTCAAGGCAATGGGTTAGAATTCTAGTACGACAAGGGTGGTATTTCAAGATTGGCTCCACTCCAGCTGACGCCAAAGCTTCAAAGCCTCCCACCTATCCTACACATATCGGACCAAAATCCAATAACAGGTTACAGTAAAGGTTCCGGGGTCTTTTCGTCTAGTCGCGGGTAGACGGCATCTTCACCGTCACTACAATTTCGCCGAGCCCCTCGTCGAGACAGCGCCCAGACCGTTACACCATTCGTGCGGGTCAGAACTTACCTGACAAGGAATTTCGCTACCTTAGGACCGTTATAGTTACGGCCGCCGTTTACCGGGGCTTCAGTTTGTAGCTTCTCCCAAAAGGGATAACCACGCCTCTTAACCTTCCGGCACCGGGCAGGTGTCAGTCCCTATACATCGTCTTACGACTTAGCAGAGACATATGTTTTTGCTAAACAGTCGCCTGGGCCTCTTTAGTGTCACCTCGATTCCCTTCGATTGTACATCTACAGGATTCGAGGTACCCCTTCTTCCGAAGTTACGGGGCAAATTTGCCGAGTTCCTTAACGAGGGTTCTCTCGAGCGCCTTAGGATATTCTCCTCGCCTACCTGTGTTGGGTTACGGTACGTTCACCCGTTATACTCATTGCAACAGCTTTTCTTGGCAGTGTGGCGTCAATCAGTTCATCCGCTCCGTAGATTGGACTCCACGTAACCTCTCACCTTATGCTCTTTCAAGCACAAAACTACGGGCTTGTCCCCAGACATCCAGCACTGGGTAGATCTAACCTACTGCGTCATGTTGCAATTGATAGCGCATAACAGGTGGTATCTGAATATTAACAGATTGTCCATCGCTTACGCCTTTCGGCCTCAGCTTAGGCACGACTAACCCTGGGTGGATTAACCTTCCCCAGGAAACCTTAGGCTTACGGCGGACCCGTTTCTCACGGGTCTTTTCGCTACTCATTCCGGCATAATCACTTCTATTTCGTCCAGAGCTCCTTACGGTACTCCTTCATCCTAACATAGAACGCTCCCCTACCACTCATCTCAATCCGAAGATTAAAATAAATCTGCAGTTTCGGCGACAGGCTTAAGCCCCGATTATTATCGGCGCAAGATCACATTGACCGGTGAGCTGTTACGCAATCTTTAAATGATGGCTGCCTCTAAGCCAACATCCCGGTTGTCTACGTAATCTTACATCCTTTACCACTTAGCCTGTTCTTAGGGGCCTTAACTGGCAGTCTGGGCTGAATCCCTTTCGACTATGAAGCTTATCCCTCACAGTCTCACTCCTATGATAAGGTTGATAGTATTCGGAGTTTAATTGGATTCGGTAGACGGGTAAGTCCCCTAGTCCATTTAGTGCTCTACCCCTATCAACTATAACATAAGGCTGTCCCTAAAGACATTTCGGGGAGAACCAGCTATTTCCGAGTTTGATTAGCCTTTCACTCCGATCCACAGCTCATCGCCTAATTTTTCAACATTAGTGCGTTCGGGCCTTCACATAGTTTTACCTACGCTTCACCCTGGCCATGGATAGATCACTCGGTTTCGGGTCAGCTCAATATAACTAAACGCCCTTTTAAGACTTGCTTTCGCTATGGCTCCTCTCTGCAAAGAGATTAACCTTGCTACACTGAGCAACTCGCCGGATCATTATTCAATAGGCACGCGGTCAGCCATTACCACCGAAGGTGGTCATAGGCCTTCCACAGCTTGTAAGCTTATGATTTCAGGTACTATTTCACTCCCCTCACCGGGGTACTTTTCAGCTTTCATTCACATTACTTGTTCACTATCGGTCGTCAATTAGTATTTAGCCTTGGCCTGTGGTCAGGCCGGATTCCTACGGGGTTCCACGTGTCCCGTAGTACTCGGGATACTGCTAGGCTGCTTCTGGATTTCGCCTACAAGACTATCACTCTCTTTGGTTGGACTTTCCAGCCCATTCGACTATCCATATGCATGCCATATTGCAGTCCCACAACCCCCTCGGCACAAGTGCCAAGGGTTTGGGCTTCTCCTCGTTCGCTCGCCGCTACTTAAGGAATCAATATCTTTTTCTTTTCCTCAGGTTACTTAGATGTTTCAGTTCTCCTGGTATCGCCTCTTAAACCTATGTATTCAGTTTAAGATACCTTGATATTACTCAAGGCGGGTTCCCCCATTCGGAAATCTCCGGATCAAAGGCTGTTTGCGCCTCCCCGAAGCATATCGCTGCTTACCACGTCCTTCATCGCCTCTTGACGCCAAGCCATCCACCATAAGCTCTTTGTAACTTGACCAAAAACTCTAAGAAAAATACACCTTTTAATATCCGTAAAGGATATCAAAAAGCACACTATTTAGGTTCTCATTGAAATTATAGTTTTTCGACTATACAAGTTGTCAAAGAACATATCTATTGTATCAGCATGATATATAACTTACTATCATGTCACAGAATAGTCCTGTTTAAGTTTTGAAACTTTGCTAGCCTGCCATGAGCCACTTGGTTTAACTAATATGCGGTTCATGGTGGAGATGAGGGGGATCGAACCCCTGACCCCCTGCTTGCAAAGCAGGTGCTCTCCCAGCTGAGCTACATCCCCATATATCGTTGTGCGTCGTAGGTATGTCGTATTGCGTTAAATTTAAACGCAATACGCATCACACAATACGCAATACGAAAACTGGTGGGCCCAACTGGGATTGAACCAGTGACCCCTGCGTTATCAGCACAGTGCTCTACCAACTGAGCTATGGGCCCATTTGGCTCATGCCGCGTAAATTAGCTGTAACCTCAGGTATAAAATAAGCCTACTGGTTCTTTATTGAGCCATGCTTTAATATATAAAGAGCCAACAAAAATAAAACTGGATAACCAAAAACCAACTCTGAACCAACACCTGGTTTACAAGTATGATAAAGAGCTGCCATATATTTTCCTTGCGCCGCAAGTTCTATCATATAATAACAATAAGAGACCACTTGCTTGATTAGTCATAACCTCAAAGTAACTATAAATAGTTAAATTAAAAATCATGCTCTAATATACTCCTTAGAAAGGAGGTGATCCAGCCACACCTTCCGGTACGGCTGCCTTGTTACGACTTAGTCCCCCTTACTAACCACACCTTCGACACCTCCCTCCTTGCGGTTGGGTCAGCGGCTTCGGGTGCAGTCAACTCAGGTGGCTTGACGGGCGGTGTGTACAAGACCCGGGAACGTATTCAGCGCGTCGTGGCTGATACGCGCTTACTAGCGATTCCAACTTCATGAAGGCGAATTGCAGCCTTCAATCCGAACTGGCCCTGCTTTTTTGCGATTAGCTCCACCTCACGGTTTGGCAACGCTTTGTAGCAGGGATTGTAGCACGTGTGTCGCCCAGGGCGTAAGGGCCGTACTGACTTGACGTCATCCCCACCTTCCTCCGTTTTATCAACGGCAGTCTTCCTAGAGATCCCCTAAAAGGGGCAACTAAGAATAAGGGTTGCGCTCGTTGCGGGACTTAACCCAACACCTCACGGCACGAGCTGACGACAGCCATGCAACACCTGTGTATCTGTCCTTGAGGGAAGGCCCTACTTTCATAGGGCTGTCAAATACATGTCAAGCCCTGGTAAGGTTCCAGGCGTAGCGTCCTATTAAACCACATGCTCCACCGCTTGTGCGGGTCCCCGTCAATTCCTTTGAGTTTCATCGTTGCCGACGTACTCCCCAGGTGGTGCACTTAATGCGTTAGCTACGGCACGCCCCTTTAACAGGGCACACCTAGTGCACATCGTTTACGGCGTGGACTACCAGGGTATCTAATCCTGTTTGCTACCCACGCTTTCGTGTTTCAGTGTCAGTTGTATGCCAGAGAGGCGCCTTCGCCGCCGGTGTTCTTCTTGATATCTACAGATTTCACCCTTACACCAAGAATTCCCCTCTCCTCTCATACACTCAATCCTCGCAGTTTCGAGCGCAATTCTCCAGTTGAGCTGAAGGATTTCACACCCGACTTACAAGGACACCTACACACCCTTTACACCCAATAAATCCGAACAACGCTTGCCACCTCCGTATTACCGCGGCTGCTGGCACGGAGTTAGCCGTGGCTTCCTCTCAACGTACTGTCAATCCAGTACATTATTCACATACTGAACTTTCATCCGTTGTGACAGAGCTTTACGACCCGAAGGCCTTCATCGCTCACGCGGCGTCGCATAGTCAGGCTTTCGCCCATTGCTAAAGATTCTCGACTGCAGCCTCCCGTAGGAGTCTGGGCAGTGTCTCAGTCCCAGTGTGGCTGACCATCCTCTCAGACCAGCTACCCGTCAAATGCCTTGGTGAGCCGTTACCTCACCAACAAGCTGATAGGACGCGGGCTCATCTTTAAACGGCAGGCCCCGAAAGGTCCCCGCCTTTAACTATTTAAACTTATGTAAAAATAGTCACATCACGTATTAGCTCCTCTTTCGAAGAGTTATCCGCAACTTAAAGGTAAATTGCCCACGCGTTACTCACCCGTTTGCCACTAGAACATCCTATCCCTTTGGCCGAAGCCTCTGTTCAAGGAGTCTCGTACGACTTGCATGCCTAATCCACGCCGCCAGCGTTCGTTCTGAGCCAGGATCAAACTCTCCAGTTTGAAATTGAAAAGTTTAAAGTCAAAGGTTAATAAAATTAACCTTTGGCTTTATCCTTATTTTTTTGTTTTCGTCTGTCTGCGTTTCAGCAAACAGAGCATTGCACAAGTGGTTTCTCATTATCGCTACCATATATCAAATCTTGCTTCGCAAAAAATGATACAGGGCAATCTTAAATTTAAAATCTAAGATTGGCTTTTTGGCTATCCAATTTTCAAAGAACTATATTAAAAGTCAATAGGCAAAAAAAGGCATCGAGACGATGCCATGTTATCCATCCTCTTTAATATCTATTTATATTTTATCAAATAAGCTTCTTAGTCAAGAAGCTCCTCCACATTTTTGGCGGTAAACGGAAAAATCTCCTTCCGCCAAACTATATATTAATGGTATTAAGCTGTGATGTATTTACTTTGAGGTTCACATAAAATAACACAAAGAAAGAATGTTGTCAAGTATTATTTTTGCATAATTTACGCGAATAAAAGAGTGTAAATTATATGCAAAAATTATATACTGAGGATACAAAGTATCCGAAGGATCTAAGTGCTGGATTCTTCCCCTTCACTACGTTCAGGGCCAGAATGACACGGGTTATCATCTAATTTGAACCTTTAAAAATCTTCTCTTGCCTACCTGGATTATCATGCCTTCTTTTGGCATAATCTTAATATTCACGTCCTGAATCTTTTCACCATCCACGCTCACTCCTCCCTGTTCCATGAGCCGCCTTGCCTGGGAAGATGTAGCGGCAAGCTGGGACTTCTTAAGAATATCCCAAACAAATTGTTCCAATTCCACGGTTTTATAAATCGGCATCTGGGCAGGATGGTTCCCTTTTTTAAATACGTTATCAAACTCTTCCTGAGCTTTTTTCGCGTCTCGGCTGTTATGATATATAGTTATAATCGTTTCTGCCAGACGCACCTTCGCGTCTTTCGGATTAAGAACACCTGAAAGAGCGTCTCTCTTCATGCTAGTAATATTGTCCATAGAAACATCCGTAAGCAACTCATAATACTTCCACATAAGATCATCTGAGATAGACATAATCTTGCCAAACATCTCCTTAGGGGCCTCTGTTATGCCTATATAATTCCCATAGGACTTTGACATCTTGCGAATACCGTCTGTACCTTCCAGTAACGGCGTGGTAATAACAACCTGCGGATCCTGCCCGTAAGCGGACTGGATATCCCTGCCTACTAATAAGTTAAACTTTTGATCATTGCCACCCAACTCAATATCCGCTTTTAACGCAAATGAGTCATAACCTTGTAAAAGAGGGTAGAGAAACTCCAACATGTTTATAGGTTTATGCGTCTTGTACCTTTTGGAAAAATCATCTCTCTCCAACATTTGTGAAACAGAGTATTTTGACATCAATTCCGCTATCTTTACACCATCCATAGACCGCAGCCACTTGCTATTAAAGCAAACCTTGAGCCGTTTCATATCCAGGATTTTAGAAACCTGGTCTTTATATGTACCAGCATTTTCTGCTACCTCTCTCTCTGTAAGACGAGGGCGTGTCTTGGAGACACCAGAAGGGTCACCAATAAGACCTGTATAATCACCTATCAAAAATATAACAGTATGGCCCAGATCCTGAAAGTAGCGCATCTTCTTCAGCAAAACCGTATGGCCAAGATGTATATCAGGCGCGGTAGGGTCAAAGCCCGCTTTTATAATAAGCGGCCTTTTCTCTTTTTTGGATTGCTCAAGCTTTAAGAGAAGCTGTTTTTCATTAATAATCTCAACAGTACCTCTCTTGATAAGCTCTAATGATTTATTGATATCCATTATCTTAAAGCTTAAGGATTAAGTCACTCGCCAATATTAGTAGGTGGCTCGCTTTAAGAATTAAGCATATAACTTAATTCTTAATACTTATTCCACTCCTTTCATACTAAGGCCTATCTTTCGTGTTTCATTATCGACCTTAACAATCTTGGCCTTAACCTTGTCACCTATCTTATATTTTTCTTCCAGGTTTACTGAAGGCTCATCAGAAAGCTCGGATATATGAATAAGACCGTCAAGATCCTTAGCAAACTCTATAAAGATACCAAAACTGGCTATCTTAGTAATAACTCCCTCGACAACGGTATTTATAGGATAGGCCTCTACATACTTAGACCAGGGATCCTCAGCAAGCTGTTTGATACCAAGAGCTATCTTCATATTCTCCTGGTCAACTGATAGAACAAGGGCCTCTATCTTCTGCCCCTTCTTCAGGACCTCGGAAGGATGAGATATCTTTTTTGTCCAGGATATATCTGAAACGTGAACTAATCCATCGATATTCTCATCAAGTTCCACAAAAGCTCCGTAATCAGTAAGGTTTTTAATCTTCCCTTTTATGTGAGAACCTTCTGGGTACTTTACAGGCGCGTCAAGCCATGGATTCGCCTCAAGTTGTTTAAGGCCCAGAGATATCTTCTGATTCGGCATATCTGTGGATAAGACAAGCGCTTCCACGATATCGCCTATAGCCAGGACCTCTGAAGGGTGATTAATCCGCTTTGTCCAGGATATCTCTGAGATATGTATCAGGCCCTCTATACCCTTTTCAAGTTCAATAAAGGCACCATAAGGAACGAGGTTAACTACCTTACCCTTTACATTAGACCCAACGGGATATTTCGACTCAACCTCTTGCCAGGGATTCGGTGTTTTCTGCTTTAGACCTAAAGATACCTTCATGTTCTTCTTATCAAAATCGAGTATTACAACCTCAACCTCATCGCCAACCGCAAGAACTTCGGAAGGATGGCTTATTCTCCCCCAACTCATGTCGGTTATATGTAACAGACCGTCAATCCCGCCAAGGCTTATAAAGGCGCCGAAATCTGTTATATTCTTAACTGTACCCTTTCTTAGCTGGTCCTTTTCAAGCTCTTCAAGTATCTTCTGTTTCTGCTGAGCTCTTTCCTGCGCGAGCACTTCCTTCCTGGAAACAACTATATTCTTACGCGGTTTATTTATCTTGATTATCTTATAGTCGAATTCTTTCCCAAGTAAGGTGTTCAGGTCTATCGGGCCCCTCAGCGTTGACTGGCTAGCAGGAAGAAAAGCCTCAACACCTATATCAACCATAACCCCGCCTTTTACTTTGCGCATTGCTTTTCCTTTTATTACATCACCTTCGTTGTAATTATTAAGTATCTTCTCCCATCCTGCTATCTTTTCAGCCTTGTTCTTTGACAGAACAACCATGCCGTTCTCATCTTCTACTGACTCAAGTAAAACATCTATCTCATCTCCAACTTTCACATTTTCCGAACCGCCAAATTCCTCGAGAGATATCAGGCCCTCAGATTTATAGCCTATGTCTATGACAGCATCTCTCTTGCTTATAGCAATTACCTTACCCTTTATTATCTCGCCTTCCTTTAAGTTCTTTATACTTTGATAGTACGCATCCTCAAAAGAACCCGGTACGGCACCATCCTTTGGGGCTTCGAGATTTTCTTTATCCTCAAGATTATTCTCCAGCATATTACTAGTTCCTCCTTATTATATTATTTTTTTTAATTTTTTTACTACTTTTTCTACAATATCCGCAGGGGTAGAAGCCCCGCTTACTATCCCAACCAAGGATTGAGCCTTTAACCACGCGGGCCTTAGCTCCTTCGCTGTTTCAATATGGTATGTCTTCGTGCCCTGATCTTTACATATCTGGGCAAGGTGCCTGGTATTAGCGCTTATCTTGCCCCCAACAACAAAAACCATGTCTACCTTCTTTGCCAGTGTCTTTGCCTCTGTCTGCCTCTGGACTACATCATTACATATAGTATTAAATACACGGTACTCTAAGCAATCAAGCTGTAATATAGATTCAACTATCCTGAAAAACATATCGCGCGAAAGCGTTGTCTGGGCTACTACAGCTATTTTATTATCTCTGAGACTTGATCTGGCCAGATCCGCCTCACCTGTCACTACCAAGGCCCTGACTCCCGCAACTTCAAGCAGCGCCTTGACCTCAGGATGGTTTTTCTCTCCCACTATAATTATCTTGTAACTCTCTCTTTTAAGCTTTGTAACAATTGCATGCGAACGTTTTACAAAAGGACAGGTCGCGTCAAGCATATCAACAGAGAGTTCTTTTGCTTTCACTTTTAAGCGGGGCGACATACCGTGTGACCTTATAATAAGAGATGAGCCTTTTGCTTTTTTTATGTCAGAGATAACCTCGAGCCCTTTACCGGATAGGTCTTTTACAACAGAAGGATTATGAATTATAGGCCCAAGAGAATACGCTCTCTTGTGTTTTACTAAAAATTTCTCAGCTGAACCAACAGCGCGTTTTACGCCAAAACAGAATCCTGTATGGCGTGCCTTGATTATTTTAAGCTTTTTTTCTCTCAAAAAACTCTTCTCTCCTTGTTCCAGCTTAAGACGTGGTATATAAATAAAGCGTAAAACGCCTATTTTATATATCCAGCGATCTTATCAACCACCTCATCTATATTAAGATGCGTAGTATCTATATACATAGCGTCGTCGGCTCTTAATAAAGGCGCTATCTCGCGTGTCATATCCTTGCGATCTCTTATCTTAAGGTCTCTGTCTATATCGTCAATTTTAACATTCTGGCTCTTTTCTAATAACTCCTTATATCTCCTGCTTACCCTCTCATTAAAATCCGCGTCGAGATAAAACTTATGTGTAGCTTCAGGAAATACAACCGTTCCAATATCTCTCCCCTCAAAAACACACCTACCGCGTTTTCCAATTCTGCGCTGGCCCTGCTTCATAACCTCTCTTACCCCTGCCGCTTTGGCTATATAGGAGACCTGTTTCGTAAGCTGGGGCGTTCGTATTAATAACGCTACATCCTCGTTATCAAGCATTACCTTTATTCCGTCACCATTACCGGTATCCTGCCTGATATCCAATGCAGTCTTCTCTGCTAACGCAACAAGGGCCTCTTCATTGTTCAGATCAAGGCCTTCTCTTACCGCCTTTAATGTAAAGGCACGGTACATAGCGCCTGTATCTATATAATCAAACTTAAGCTTGCGAGCTAAGAGACACGCTATTGTACTTTTACCTGACCCGGCTGGCCCATCGATAGCTATTATATTATCCAAGCATATCTCTCTTTCTTTTTCCCAACGTCAGGCGCTTATTTAAAGAAGTTCTTCTCTTTTTCATTATGTCGCCCTTCAAGGCATTGAGATGTTTCTGAAAAACCGTTACTGCCTTCAATAAGCTCTTATTGTTTTGAATGAAGATCTCTTCCCACATACTCGGATTACTTCTGGCGATTCTTGTTGTATCCTTGAATCCGTTTCCCGCTATTTTAAGATCTTTTGCTACAACAGTATTGCAAAGCGCGTAAGCTATAAGATGCGGCAAATGGCTGATATCAGCTACTATATTATCATGGAATTTTGGGCTCATGAGCCTTACATCCGCGCCAATATTTATCCAAAAACTCTTTATCCTATCCAAGGCTTTTTTATCTGTATGTGCTGTAGGGGTCATGATACAGATACTGCCCCTAAATAACTCGGCATCGCTTGAGAATACACCAGTCTGCTCGGAACCAGCTATAGGATGCGTTCCCACAAAAAATATACCTTTAGGCAGGCATCTCTGCGCATTGCTGACTACCTTCTGTTTTGTGCTGTTTACATCTATTATAATAGCTCCCTTTTTAGCGTGCCTGGCTGCTTCTCTTATTTTTATCTCTACCTTATCAACAGGTGTTGCGATAATAATCAGATCTGAATCCTTAACACCCTGCCTTAAACTTAGTGTACCGATATCAACAGCACCCCTTTTTATAGCCTTATCAATTGAAACCTTGCGCCTGCCTATGCCAATAACTTTAGAAGCCAACTTATTCTTTCGCGCAGCTAATCCTATTGAACCACCTATGAGGCCTACGCCAATTATCGCTATTCTTTCAAACATTAACTTTATCCCATTCTCTATTAAGGCCGCGCATGGAGACTAGCTTATATATCCCTGCCAACTGCTTTTGCCACCAAGTTTAAACTTTTCATCATTGCTGTAAATTTTTCAGGAAGCAGTGACTGCTCGCCATCTGAAAGCGCCTCTTCCGGTTTTGGGTGAACCTCAATCATCAGCCCATCAGCGCCTCCGGCGATTGACGCCTTAGCTACCGGGCCTACAAGGCCCCATTTTCCTGTCGCGTGACTTGGATCCGCAATAATAGGCAGGTGGCTAAGCTTTTTTGCAAGAGCTATTGCGCTTATATCCATGGTAAATCTTGTCGCGTCCTCAAATGTCCGTATACCCCTCTCGCACAATACTACATTAAAGTTGCCACTTGAAAGTATATATTCCGCTGACATAAGCCACTCCTTGACAGTGGACATCATCCCCCTCTTAAGAAGAATCGGTTTCTTTGATAAACCAACCTCTTTTAAAAGATTAAAATTCTGCATATTCCTCGCGCCTATCTGTATCATATCTGAATAACGCTCAACAAGATCTATATCCCGTATATCCATAAGCTCTGTTACAACAGGAAGGCCTTCTTCTTTCCCTACCTGATGAAGATATTTCAATCCTTCCTCGCCCAGACCCTGAAAAGCGTATGGAGATGTCCTTGGCTTAAAAGCGCCCCCTCTTAAGATATTCGCACCCGATCTCTTGACCGCCTTGGCTATTTTAAAAAGCATATCGTAGCTTTCTATAGAGCAGGGACCTGCCATAACAGTAAGGCGTTTTGCGCCTATCTTTACCTTGCCAACAGAGACTACTGTCTTTTCATGTTTAAACTCGCGAGATACCAGCTTATAAGGCGACATAATAGCCATGACTTTTTCAACACCCGGAAATACCTCCATAGACTGCGCTCTTAATATATCCTCTTCACCTATAGCGCCTATTATAGTCCGTTCAATACCTCGCGATATCATGGGTTTTAGGCCCAATTTTTTCAGCTTTGCCGTAACGTGCTTTACTTGTTTCTCAGTAGCGCTTTGCTTGAATACTATAATCATTATCTCTTCTCCTGCTAATGCCTACCTTGTAATCTTTACCGTAACAAATTCAAAATAATATCCGGGCCAAATGATAAAAACCTTGCCTGGGCTATTATCATCCTCATGCGACAATCCCTCTTAAGGCCTCTATAAATCTTCTATTCTCCCGCATAGTGCCAACAGTTACTCTCACTGATTTTTTTAAACCGTACGGCTTCATGTCCCTAACAATAATACCTCGCAGCAGTAATTTAGAAAATATCTCTGTGCCGCTCATACCCTTATAAGAAAAAAGTACAAAATTTGCCGGAGCCTCTATCACATCACAACCTAAGTTCTTCAGGTTTTTAATAAGAAAATTTTTTCCCTTCTCTGTCAGCCTCTTTACCTTTACCATGTGAGTAGTGTCATCCAGCGCTGCCAGCGCTGCCACCTGAGCTAACATATTTACGTTAAAAGGCTGGGAGGCTCTCTCCATCCAGGAGGCAAGCTGCTTATTTGCTAGCGCATAACCTATTCTTAGTCCCGCGAGTCCATGTGCCTTTGAAAAAGTTCTAAGTATGATAATATTACTACTTTTTGTATATGTTAGAGTGTCCGCGTAATCACTTGACGAGATAAGCCCTCTATATGCTTCATCTAGCACAACCAGCACATCCTTCGGACATTTGTTAAAAAACTCGCTTAATTCCTTCTTACCTAAGTACGCACCTGTCGGATTATCAGGGTTTCCAAGAAATATAATCTTTGTGTTTTTACCTATAGCGGCCAAAATACTATATGTATCATATTTAAATACCGATATGCCAGAAGGTAAAAGCTCTTTTTTGACAGGAACCTTTACTACCTTTGCGCCTCTGGTGTTAGTGATAATCTTATATTCTAAAAAAGCAGGTTCTGATACAATAACCTCATCCTTCTCGTCTAAGAAGGCCTTGGTTATGATATCAATAATCTCATCAGAGCCGTTACCTACAACTATATTCTCGCTGGTCAGCCCCAACTTTTTAGCAAGCTTTTTTTTCAGATAAAAGCACCCGCCATCGGGATAACGGTTAAGTTTTTTAAGCTGCTTTTTGATAGCCTCAATAGCCTTAGGGGACGGGCCCATTGGGTTCTCATTAGAGGCAAGCTTTATTATGTCTTTAGCCGGAATATTAAACTCGCGTTGCAATTCCTCAATAGGTTTGCCCGGCTCATAGGGCTTTAATCTTATTATGTTCTCTCTCGGTACTATTTTCTTCATCACTTAGTCCTAAAACTGTTTCCAAGTTATCTCGCTTCCGGGTAAGAACCCAGGATCTTTAAAAAACTACAATGCTTCTTAAGCTGCTGAAGCGACTTAGCTATACTTTTATCAGCTATATGCCCTTGCATATCAAGAAAGAAGTAGTACCTCCACGCCTTCTTCTTAGAAGGCCTTGACTCTATCTTTGTGAGGTTTATTTTATTGTTCTTAAACGATGTAAGCACATCATGCAGGGCACCTGATTTATCCTTCATTGAGAATAGTATTGATGTCTTGTCATTGCCTGTACGTTTTTCATCCTGTTTGCCTATAACAAGCAGGCGTGTTATGTTATGAGATGAATCCTCTAAAGAGCGGGCCAATATATTCAAACCATATCTTTCTGCCGCCAGATTACTTGCTATAGCCGCGCGGCCTTTTCCAACAGCGGCAGACATGGCCGCCACCGTTGTACTGGCCACAGGTACTAATTTTGCCTGAGGCATATTCTTCTCAAGCCAATTCCTGCATTGCGCAAAAACCTGTTGGTGCGAATAAACCGTCTTTATAGACGAAATCGTTTTAAGCTTGCTGACAAAGTTGTGCTGTACAGGCAGATACTCCTCAGAGCATATCTTGAGATCAGAGTCCACAAACATATCAAGAGTATGATTGACAGCGCCTTCTGTAGAGTTTTCTACAGGTACAACACCATAGCTTGCCCTGTTTCGCTCAACTTCAGTAAATACATCTTTTATGCTGTCACATTCGAGATAATCTAATGAATGCCCGAATTTTTTAAGCGCTCCGATATGTGTAAAGGTAGCCTCCGGACCTAGATAAGCTATTTTCAACCGGGTCTGGAGCGCTAAGGAGCCTGACATTATTTCCATATATATCGCTTTTACAGCCTTCTCCAGCATGGGCCCTTTATTAGCGTTGATAATTTTTTGGTAAACATCAGCTTCTCTTACAGGAGAAAATTTCGGCTTTGCGCTCTCTGATTTTATCTTACCGATATCAATACTTAATTGGGCGCGCTCATTAAGGTATTTTAATATCCCGCTATCGATCTTGTCTATCTTGCTGCGAAGCGTCTTTAGTTTTTTCATTCTCATTAACCTCCGTTTCTGTTGAGGCATAATCTTTATTCGACAATATCAGGTTTGATGACTCCGGTTTCTGGAACTCCAAGTCCGCGGCCTTAAACTCAGAGAGCACTGGTAACTCTTCAATCGAATTTAATCCAAAATATTGCAAAAAAAGCGGGGTAGTACCATAAATAAATGGTTTTCCCACAACATCCTTTTTACCTACTATCTTGATAAAGCCTTTTTGCTGTAAACTACTTATAACACCATCTACATTCACCCCGCGCACAAACTCAATATCAGCCTTTGTAACAGGCTGGCGATACGCTATTATAGCGATTGTTTCTAAACTAGGGCCCGTAAGGTAACTGCTCTGCTTGATATTATATAACTTTTTCAGCCATCTGCCATAAACAGGGCTTGTTACAAATTGAAAGCCACCTGCCACCTCAGTAATATCAAAACTTCTCTGACTATCTGAATACTCCTGCTTAAGTTCATTTACGAGCTTTCTAATAACCCTAGTATCAACATCGCCTATTATATCTTTTATCTGGCGTGCCGCAAGAGGCTTATCGCTGGCAAATATGAGCGCTTCAATAATCCTCTTCAGCGATTCTTTATCAAGATCCACGGCGCTTGCTTCAGCCTTCTTAGGCTTCAAGTTGGCTTTATCCCGCGTTGGCGTCTGCTGATGGGACTGTTCTTGAGCCTGCTCTTGCTTTACGTTTAGGTCCTGAACTTGTTCAAGATCTGATCTCTGAGCCCTTGTCTCCAGGGGTTTCTGATCCTTCTCCTGACTGCTCTGATCTAAGTGATTCTGCTCCAACATCTTTTTCCTCTTCTATCTTTGGTGGTACAATTCTCTCTGAATTCCTGATTATCTTAATATCACCAAACACCGTATCCTGTTTTACCAATATCTCTTTCATTCTTATAAGCTCAAGTAAGGCAAGAAATGTCGCTATAATATCAATCTTATTTCTTGCCTTATTAAATAACTCCAAAAAATATATAACCGACTTCTTGACAAGGATATGAAATATCTCATGTATCTTATCTGAAACAGTCACTTCATCTTTTACAACTTCGTAAAACTTGTTCTTAGGGACCTCTTTTAAAACCTTGGAGAATGCGGAAAGAAGGTCAAATATGCTCGCTTCAAAATAAAACTTATCTTCTTGGGCGCTATCCTCTATGGGCTGCCTTGTTCCTGGCCTTGAAAAGACCTCTTTCTGATGGGCCTCTCTTGTCTTGAGCTGCTCAGCCGCTTTCTTAAATTTTCTATATTCAAGTAGCTTCTTTACAAGCTCTTCGCGTGGATCCTCTTCGCTCTTCTCCTCCTCCACATCTTCCGGAGGAAGAAGCATCTTGCTTTTTATATGCATAAGTGTTGCTGCCATTACTAAAAATTCACCCGCTATATCCAGATCGAGCATGCGCATCAATTCCATATACTGCAGGTACTGCTCTGTTATTTGAGCTATCGGAATATCCTCTATATTAAATTCGTCTTTCTTGATCAGATACAGCAAGAGATCCAATGGCCCTTCAAATATCTCCAGATTGACTTTATACGTCATCTTATGCCCATAACCTTATAAGTCTCGGTCATTGTCGCATTGGTAACCTCAGATGCCTTCCGCATGCCTGTTTTTAAAATATTCTCTAAATGAGCCTTGTCTTTCAGCAGGGAAGTACGTCTCCGCTTGAAAGGTAAGAGATATTCAATAACCCTGTCCGCTAAGCGCTTCTTGCACTCCGTACATCCTAGCTCAGCGGCCCTGCACCAATGATTCGCGTCCTGTACCAGATCCTTGGCAAATATTTTGTAATAGCTAAATACATTGCATATACCCGGATCCCCTTTATCCAAAAGCTTTATACGCTTAGGATCCGTAATCATGGAAGATATCTTTTTCTTTATAGCATCTTCTGAATCACCAAGCGCTATAAAATTATTATAACTCTTGCTCATCTTGCGGTTATCTGCACCTAAAAGTTTTGGCACATCAGTTAAGAGCGCTTCCGGTTCAGGAAATACCTCTTTGTGCATATTATTAAAACAGCGGGCTATCTCCCTGGTAAGTTCCAGATGCACCATCTGGTCTACACCTATGGGAACAACAGACGCTTTGTAGGCTAAAATATCTGCTGCCTGTAATACAGGATAACCTAAAAACCCATATGTTGTAAGGTCTCTTGTCTTTACCTCTCTTAACTGCTCCTTATATGTAGGGCATCTCTCAAGCCACGAAAGTGGCACCATGTCAGATAATATCATAAAAAGCTCTATATGCGCCTTTACATCTGACTGGATAAAAATAGTGGATTTTTTCGGGTCAATGCCTGCCACGAGCCAATCCGCTACCATCTCCATGATATAGGCCTTCATAGAGGTTGGGTCTTTGTACTCGCTCATCAGAGCATGCCAATCCGCTACCATATAATAACATTCATAGCTATCCTGCAGGCTCCTCCAATTAGTCAGCGCTCCCAGAAGATGACCAAGATGCATCGGACCTGTAGGGCGCATACCACTCAATAAACGTTTTTTCATATTTTTGGTTTTAGACGTTAGATAATTTTGTATTACATCATACCCATATCGTATTGCGTCATAAGTTTTAACTCAATGCGAATTAAAGTTTCCTCGCGGTCTTCTCTATCTCAAAACAATCTATTATATCGTTGACTTTTACACTGGTAAAGTTCTCAAGCTTAACACCGCATTCAAATCCCTCTGCTACTTCCTTTACATCCTCTTTAAAGCGTTTTAAAGAAGCGATCTTACCTTTATATATTGCCTCGCCATCCCTTATCAGGCGACAATTCATATTTCTCAGGACCTTGCCTTTTTGGATAATAGAACCTGCTACAATACCTGATTTTGAAAGCTTCAAGACCGCCTTTACCAAAATTCTCGCGGCGAAGACCTCTTTTATCTCCGGCTCAAGAAGACCTTCCATCGCCGCTCTTATATCAGAAACCGCTTCATAGATTATATTGTAAAGTCGTATATCAACGTGCTCAGCCTTGCCGGCTTTTTCTGCCTCAGGTGTCTTTCGGACATGAAAGCCTATTACAATAGCATTAGATGCCGCCGCAAGTAATATGTCCGATTCGTTAATATCACCTATGCCCTTATGTATAATATTTAAACCCATACTCTTTGTACTAAGTTTAGTCAAAGAATCAGCTATCGCCTCTAACGAGCCTCTGACATCCGCCTTCAAGATAACCTTCAATTCTGTTATCTTACCTTTCTTCATCTCGGAGTAGAGATCTTCAAGAGTAATCCTCTGCACAACAGAGGCATCCTGTTCTTTGCGTTTTTGCAGGCGCATTGAACATATATCTTTAGCCTTTTTTTCATCAGAGACAACCATAAATGGTTCGCCTGCCTGGGGAACACCGTTTAGTCCGAGTATCTCGACAGGTTTTGATGGAGGAGCCGTCTTAATACGGTGTATCTTATCATCTAAAAGCGCTCGTACTTTTCCAAAGTATGAACCCGCGATTACGATATCTCCCTGTGATAACGTGCCATTCTGCACAAGGATTGTTGCTATCGGCCCGCCACCTTTTGAGATCTTCGCCTCAACAACTACACCCTTTGCGGGTTTATCGGGGTTAGCCTTTAACTCAAGCATCTCCGCCTCAAGAAGTATCATATCAAGAAGGTCGTCTACGCCTTTACCTGTCTTCGCGGAAACATTTACAGTAATAGTCTTACCTCCCCAATCTTCTGGCAAGAGGTCTATCTCCGCAAGCTGTTTCTTCACCATATCGATATCAACATCCGGTTTATCTATCTTATTTATCGCTACAATAATTGGTACTTCAGCAGCCCGCGAATGATCTATAGCCTCAATAGTCTGCGGCATCAGGCCATCGTCAACAGCTACAACAAGTACCACAATATCCGTAGCGTGCGCGCCTCGCGCTCTCATAGCGGTAAACGCTTCATGTCCCGGTGTATCAAGAAAACTTATGCTGCCTTTATTGAAAATAACCTCATAGGCGCCGATATGCTGCGTAATACCGCCTGTCTCCTGGTCTGTAACCTTTGATTTTCTTATATAATCAAGTAGTGACGTCTTTCCATGGTCTACATGCCCCATAAAGGTGACAACAGGCGGGCGGTGCTTTAAGGCCGCCTTGTCTTGCTCTTCCTCTATATGTATAGACAGCGTTTCTTCTTCAACAGTCGGTAACTTTTCAAGCTGGTAATGAAAATGCTCTGCAACAACCTTTGCGTCATCTTCACCAATTAACTGATTTATATTGGCAAAAACTTTTATAGCCATAAGTTCTTTTATAACAAGGCTTGCGCCAACAAAGATCTTCTGGGCCAGGTCCTTAACAATAATCGGAAATTTAACCTGCACAACTTTAAGGGCTGCCGGATCTTCAGCCTTATGAGAAGCAGGCTTTTCTGGTTCAGAGAGCGCTGTAGGTATTTCTGGCTTCTTTATAGGTGCGGATTGCGCGGGTTTTGCCTCAACACTCTTTTCAAGCGCCTTATCGCTCTTGGCTGGTTTTTCTACTCTCTTCTTCCTGACAGCAGGCTTCTTTGTTGCAGCTGCTTTCTTAGTGGTCACGGGTTTCACCTTTTCAGGCGCTCTTTTTTTTACCTGCTTCTTTTCTTTAACAGGCTTATCTCCCGCGGCCCTTAATGGCCTCTTCGCTGAAGTACCTTTTTTTATATTTTCTATATCCAGAGAGGGCTTTTTCTTAACAAGCACCTTAAGCACCTTGTCCAGCTCTGCAATTGATAGCGATGCCTGGGCAGACTTAGCTGTTATACCAAGCTTAATAATCTGTATTAGCAATACCTTTGATGGCATCTTTACCTTTTTTGCAAGTTCTGATATTCTCAAAAACGCCTCCTCATTCCATTAGATCTTTAGCTGACTCCAGGATCTTTTCCGCGGTCTTTTTGCCAACCCCTTTGATACCTGTGAGATCTTCAAGCTTAGCCTTCGCAATCTCTTCTATAGTTTTAAATCCTGCCTCATCAAGAATTCCTTCTACCTTCGGGCCAACTCCAGGAAGGTCAGATATAGATAAGCAGGACTCCTCTTTTGCCTTTTTCTTGCCATCTGCGTCAGAGTGGCTTTTAATATCAATCTCAAAACCTACCAGCTTTGAAGCAAGTTTTACATTCTGTCCATGCCTGCCAATAGCCAGAGAGAGCTGATCATCTTCAACAATGACCTCTGCCCTCTTATGCTCTGTATCTATCTTTATATAAGAGATTTCCGCGGGGGAAAGCGCTCCTTTTATATACTCTTGGGTATCATCACTATAGCGAACAATATCTATCTTTTCCCCCTGAAGCTCACCTACTATATTCTTTACGCGCTGGCCTCTCATACCAACGCAAGCACCAACAGAATCTACCTTACCATCTTTGGATAGAACCGCTATCTTGGTACGGTCTCCAGGTTCCCGTGCTATCGATTTTATCTCTACAATACCATCACCTATTTCAGGTATCTCAAGTTCAAAGAGCTTCTTAATCATCCCTATATCCTTACGTGAAAGTAGTATGCATGACCCTTTAGGGGTTCTCTCTACATCTACCAGAAAAGCCTTTATCCGCTCGCCCTGTTTATAACGCTCACGCGGAAGCAATTCAGACCTTGGCAATAATGCCTCAGCCTTACCAAGATCAACAATAATATTACCTTTATCAAAACGGTGGACACCCCCTGTAACAATAGTACCTTTCCTGGCATGAAACTCTGTAAAGATAACATCTCTCTCAGCCTCGCGTATCTTTTGTATAATAACCTGCTTGGCTGTCTGTGCCGCGATTCTACCAAATTCCGCTGATTTAATCTCTTTCTCGCCAACAAAGACCTTAATAGCACCTGTTTCAGTATCCATCTTAACATTTATGTCATCTTCAGTATCCTGATTTATAACTTTACGCGCCGCGCTAACTAGAGCACTTTCAACCGCATCTATAAGGATCTCCTTGCTAATCCCCTTCTCACGCTCAATATGCTCTAACACTGATAGTAATTCACCGTTCATAATATTGCTCCTGTTATATTATTCAACATTTAGTAAGTTAAGAATATCAAGAATTAAGCTGTATGTATTAAATATTAAATTGTAACCTGTTATCTAATTCTTAATACTTAATACTGTAGCCTGTAACTATATATGTAACATTGCCTTATCTATTAAAACATAACTTATTGTATGCCGACTATTATTTGTATCTAGTATGTTCACCCCATCTTTGTCTGCACACTCTATCGTACCTCTAATGAGGTTCTGACCATCTACGGACTCAAAAAGCCAGATATCTACGATCTTATCCTGCAATCTCCTAAAATCACTTGGCTTTTTAAGCGGCCTATCAATGCCTGGCGAGGAAACCTCCAGAGAATACTTGCCAGCCATAAGCTCCTTCTCCTCTATACACCTGCTTATCCTCTTATTGAGCCGGATACACTCACCTACTGTAACACCAGTTGGTTTATCTACCAACAGGCTCAATGAAAAGGTTCCATCAGCCTTTTTTAGCGTAATTTCAACGATTTCCACGCCGCTGTCTCTTAATATAGGCTGGATACCGAGGTTAAGATCTCTTAATACATCATTTACCTGCATGGAATAAAAAAGCGGGTAAACATACGTCAACCCACTTGCATTCTCCTTTCACTCCATAATAAATTTGTTAGGAGATTATATAATAATTATACCAACATTGTCAAGCATTTTTTCAGCGGAGTCGAGTGTTGAGAAGATAAATAGTGTTCCCCAAGCTAAGAGTTTCGTCACAACTTGCGCAGGAGCATGAAATTTTCCCAGCGTGAAAATTTCACTCTGGGTTGATGCTCGCTCTCGCATATAACTTAATCAGGGCGAACCTTGCCCGCTCACATCAACAATGTCCTGCGTAAGCTGCAACAAAACTGTCCTGAAAGTCAGCTTTTGAGTAATGGAGCAGAACCTCTTTATTGCAAACGGGCATGGACCCCTGCTGTTTTACAAAGTAAAACAGCAGGGGGAGTGAGCAAGACCATTTTAAGATAGATTAATGTTTAATGAAAAAGTTTCGTGATTGCGGGGAAAAGGTCTGTAAGGGGAGTCTCTATGCGTTCGCCTGTCTTGCGAAGCTTTATCTCTGCTGTCGAGTTCTTAACAGATTTCGAGCCTATCACAACCTGCAAAGGCATGCCAATAAGATCAGCGTCCTTAAATTTAATGCCGGGGCTGATATCTCTATCATCAAAAAGCACTTCCACGCCACTATCTAAAAGCTGTTTATACAATCTTTCTGCCGCATCGACTACTTTCTGGTCATTCATATTAAGCGCTGAAATCAACACCTTATAAGGCGCTATATTCGCGGGCCATATAATCCCATCCTTATCATTGCCCTGCTCTATTGATGCGGCGATAATCCTGTTTATGCCGATACCGTAGCAACCCATAATCAATGGCTTCTCTTTTCCGTCAGAATCAAGAAATCTTGCCTTCATGCTATCGGAATATTTTGTGCCAAGTTTGAATACATGGCCTATCTCTATTGCTCTTTTTAGGCTAACAGGCTTGCCGCATCTGGAACAAGGCTCACCTTGAACTATATAGCGTATATCAAATGTCTTTTTCATGTTAAAGTCCCGCCCTGGAACAACATTTAAAAGATGCCTGTCTTTCTTGTTCGCACCTGCCACACCATTTGTAATACCTGCTATTGCATGATCCGCGATTATATCTATACCCTTAAGCCCATACGGACCTGAGAAACCCAACGGCCCGCCCGTAACCTTAGGTATCATATCCTCATCCGCCAGTAGAAGCTTTTTCGCGCCTAGTGCAGCAATAAGTTTCACCTCGTTTACATCGTGATCGCCTCTTACCAATACTGCCACAGGGCTATCATCCGCAAGATAGATAAGAGTCTTTATCGTAGACTCTGGCTGGCATTTTAAAAACTTTGAGACCTTCTCAATCGTGGTAACACCTGGGGTATCGACCTCTTTTATCGTCGGTATTTGGCCTTCGGCCTTCAATCTTCGTTCAGATTCAGGAAGGCATGCTGCCTTTGCGAGACTGCTCTTATATCCGCAGCCCTCGCATACCGCAACTATATCTTCACCGCTCTCGGACAGAACCATAAATTCCGCAGATTCGCTACCGCCTATAAAACCGGTATCCGCTTCGACTAAGATTACATCAAGCCCACAGGAGTCAAATATGCGCTTGTAGCAATCAAGCATTACTTTATAACTCTTATCAAGCGCCTCATTACTACGATCAAAGCTATAAGCATCTTTCATAATAAACTCTTTGCTTCGTATAACACCAAAACGGGGGCGAGGCTCATCCCTTAACTTAGTCTGTATTTGGTATAATATCTTAGGCAGGTCTTTATATGAGCGTATATGATTTCTTGCTATATCCGTAACTACCTCTTCATGGGTAGGGGCTATAACCATCTCCCTACCTGTACGGTCGTGAAACTTGACAAGTTCATCCCCGATAATGTCATATCTACCCGTCTCATGCCATAACTGGGCAGGCTGTAACCCGGGCATAAGCATCTCGAGCGCGCCTGTATTATCCATCTCCGCGCGTACAATAGCCTCTACTCTCTTAAGTACCCTTACTCCCAATGGGAGATATGAATATGCCCCTGCCGTAAGTTTACGCACCAACCCAGCACGTACCATAAGCTTATGGCTTATCGCCTCCGCATCAGCAGGGTTCTCTTTTACCGTTGGTATAAAAGCCCTTGAATATCTCATCTTCTCACTAAAATGCCTGGTTTTTAGTTACTTGATATTGAGAACCTGCCGCCTAAGTACCCATACCTAAACATTTATTTCCTTTATCAGTTCTCTCACCGCGTCTTTTGATTCTATCTTCCTGAATGCCTTGCCTTTTTTAAACAGCAGACCAGAGCCCCTTCCAAAAGCAATACCGATATCCGCCTCTTTTGCCTCTCCGGGACCGTTTACCTCACATCCCATTATCGCTATTTGCAACTTCTTGTCAGCAACGCGCTGTAAGCTGCGAATTGAAAGTTTTTTCTTGAATTGCCTGACTATCTTTATCAGGTCAACCTGGCAACGGCCACAGGTAGGACACGATATGACCTCATGATAAAAATGCCTTAAGCCCAATGCCTGCAATATCTCTTTTCCGACAAAGACCTCTTCTACAGGATCACCTGTCAAAGAGACCCTTATGGTATCACCTATGCCTTCTGATAATAACGCGCCGATTCCGATAGCGGATTTTATTACTGCCTCCTCGCCCTCTCCTGTCGCGGTAACTCCAAGATGGAACGGGTATTTGCAAAGCACCGCCATTTTTCTATACGCGGTAATAGTGGTAATAACATCAGATGCCTTTAAGGAAATCATGATATCATAAAAGCTCTCTTTTTCAAAAAACTTAATATATCTCAATACCGCCTTAACCATCTTATCAGCAATAGGCGCCGTGCTTTTAGATTTTGGCAGGGAGCCGGAATTAACACCTATCCTTATTGGTATCTTCTTCTTTTTGCATGCCGCGACCAGGCACTTTACGTGTGCCGGCTTATAGATATTCCCTGGATTTAACCGTATGCAATCCACGCCCGCTTTTATCGCTACAAGCGCGAGTTTATAATCAAAGTGTATATCCGCTTCAATGGGCATTGATACCTTACTTTTAATCTTCTTTATCGCCACAGCTGAATCAGCATCTTTTACAGCAATCCTTACAATCTCACAACCAGCTTTCTTTAACGCCTTTATCTGCCTTACGGTAATACCAATATCTCTGGTATCTGTGTTTGTCATAGACTGGATAGAAACAGGCGCGTCCTTACCAATCCTTATATTGCCTAGTCTTATCTGCCTAGTCTTTCTTCTCATCGCTTAAGGATCCATACGGATATATCGTTCCACGTAACTAATAAAAAAAATGCTATTATCAATGTAACCGCTATATATTGAATTACCTCCTGCACCTTTACGCTCAGGGGCCGTCTCCTTATCTTTTCGACGCCAAGAAAAAGTATATGGCCGCCATCAAGAACAGGAAATGGCAGAAGATTAAATATCGCAAGTGCAAGATTTATATGGGCCACTAGATAGATTAGGTATACAGCTCCTACCTTTATCGCTTTTCCCAGAATAACAGCTATGCCTACCGGGCCTGTGGCTGAGCCTTTAAGCGCCACCTTTCCTGTAATAAGATACCATATAAATTTATATGTCAAGGCTGTATTCGCAAACGTCTGGCTTGCTCCAACAACCAGGTGTTTAACAGGGCCGCCTTTGAGCACTTCTACATCCCCAAAATAACTAATGCCTACCTTTGGCGTTTTTATCTCTTTACCAAACAGCCCCTTTGATTCTAAGATAGCCGGAGTAATCACGTGTTCAGATATAACGCCGTCCCGGTCTATAGATATTTTCAATGGCTTGGCATCATAGTCTTTCGATATAAAGTTTAGTACCTGATACCAATATTTTACTTCTTTACCATCAATAGCAGTTATCTTGTCACCTGTCTCTATACCGGATCTGTATGCCGGCATATCTTCTATAACAACGCCTATGCGCGAAGTAGGTACTATAAAAGAAAATATTATAAAGGCAAATATATAGTTTACCGCAACGCCTGCAAAAATTATCCAGAACCTTCTGCCTGGAGGCTGGCCAAAAAATTCCCGCCTATTGGTTGATGGCTTATCCGTTAAATCATCACCCGCCATCTTTACGTAGCCGCCAAAAGGAATGAGGCATATAGCATACTCTGTATCACCTATCTTTTTTGATAATAATACTTTGCCAAGGCCTAACGCAAACCTCTCTACCTTAACACCCATATGGCGGGCCATAAAAAAATGGCCGAGCTCATGAACCAATATCACGATACTGAATACAACTATAACTCCAATAACACTTAACATATAAAACCCTTCTTGTTTTATAACCGGTATTTTGCACGAAATACTTCTCATCTAGCAAAAATCAAAAACCGGTAATCTTTATTAGATAAGCCGCGCACACTCTTCTCTCGCCCACTTATCAGATTCAAATATCTGGTCGAGAGTAGGCGATTCTATGTATCTATGGTTAATAAGAACCTTCTCAATAATCGCGGGTATCTTCAAAAAGCCTATCTTACCATTTAAGAACGCTCCAACCGCAATTTCATCCGCCGCGTTAAGAACCGCTGTAGATGTACCACCAATCTTAGCGGCTGCCATAGCCAATGATAGACAAGGATATTTCATAGTATTCGGTTGCGTAAAAGTAAAATTTTTCACCCCGGAAAAATCCAATTTTTGAAACGGTGTTTTATACCTACCCGGATACGTAAGAGCGAACTGTATAGGAAGTTTCATATCTGTTATTCCCAGCTGGGCTATCACGCTGCCATCAACAAACTCGCACATGGAATGTACCACAGCCTCGGGATGAATCAACAGCTTTATTCTATCAATAGGAGTATCAAAGAGATGATGCGCCTCTATTATCTCCAGGCCCTTATTCATGAGTGTGGCTGAATCAACGGTAATCTTTTTTCCCATTTTCCATTTTGGGTGATTTAAGACCTGATCTATCTTTAGCCTTGAGAAATGAGCCTTTGAAATATTGTGCAAAGAACCGCCGCTTCCTGTTAAAAAAAGTTGGCTTACTTCTGAGATACTTGCCCGGTTTATACACTGGAATATAGCGCTATGCTCACTATCAACAGGGACAAGAACCCCACCCCGCTTCTGTAGCCTTTTCATCACGATGCTGCCTGCCATAACAATAGACTCTTTGTTAGCAAGGCATATATGCTTTCTTGCTTCTATTCCGGCAAGCAATGGATATATTGCCGCGGCACCGGATATTGCTACAATAAGAATATCAACCTTTTTGTGCGAGGCCAGGATATTTAAGCCTTCCGCTCCAGATAATACCTTAAGGTTCCTTTTGCTTAATACTCTATCAAGTTCTTTTGATTTTTTATGATCTACAACAGTCGCATATGAGGGTTTAAATTTTATTGCCTGTTTTTCCAGAAGCCTTATATTCGAGAAAGACGAGAGCCCAACAACATTAAAATACTCTGGAAAGGCCTCAATAACCTTTAACGCATTTATTCCTATAGAACCTGTTGAACCGAGAATTGCTACGTTCTTCATATAACTTAGAACCTATCTTTTGCAACGATTAGGCATATCTTTATAACGGTATGAGCCTTAAGTAAAAATAAAATATTGGCGTAGTAAATAGAAGGCTATCAATAAGATCAAGCATCCCCCCTAATCCGCGGAATAGAGACCCGGAGTCCTTTACCTTACAATCTCTTTTAATAAGGGACTCAGAGAGGTCTCCCACCTGACCTACCAGGCTTAAAAGCACACCTATTACACATATATGTGTAATAGAAACAGCGGGCAATAACCCTTTAAACGCAATAGCTACAATAAAGCTTACAATAGAGCCCGCTACCGCCCCCTCAATAGACTTCTTAGGGCTTATACGGGGAATCAGTTGATGTTTTCCAAAGAATGTACCTATAAAATAAGCCGCGATATCACCGGATTTTGTTACCAGTAAGAGATAGAGTATCAGAAACCTTCCGTCCATATTAAGCGGCGGCAGAATTCTCAGCTTTATCGCGAATGAAAATAACCACCCTATATAAAATACACCAAAAAATGTAGTCGCTATACCTACTAAGGCATTCTCCGTTTTGCGTCTCGCTATTTGCAGTAAAAAGACACAAAAGCATACTGCCGCGATAAGCACAAACTCCACTTCCGCGCTGGATCGAAATTGCAGATAAGTGGTTATAGGGATAAGACAACCTATAATAATACCAAAATACCGGTATATGGGTATACCTTTTTTGGAGACCATATTGAAGAATTCATAAAGCCCTATACCTACTGCCGCGACAATAGCTACAGCGAATATCCATATAGGTAAAATAAATATCAGTAACCACAAAAATAGAATTAATAACGCGGAATTTATTGTTCTGTAACCTAGCATTACCTTCCCCCAAAACGCCTGTTACGTTTCTGGTAAACCTTTATTGCCTGAAAGAGCACCTCTTTTCTGAAATCAGGCCAAAGAGTCTTTGCCACTAATATCTCAGCATATGATATCTGCCAGAGAAGAAAATTACTTATCCTGAACTCCC
>Ga0307991_1000516_pt1 | contig 27838 bp, 24 predicted proteins | sample EllFjometagen131_FD_203146 | JGI IMG/M metagenome (GOLD analysis project Ga0307991, IMG submission 203146) | Marine microbial communities from Ellis Fjord, Antarctic Ocean - #131 | ecosystem: Environmental > Aquatic > Marine > Unclassified | place: Southern Ocean | collected 2014-10-08 | reverse complement strand
TACAATTGGAAATGGAATTGTTGATGAAGGAAATAAAAAAATATATTTGAGTTATGAAAATTCAATGGATTTGACTAATTTAATAGCAAGTTTTAGTATCTCTGATGAAGCTATAATAAAAGTGGGAGATGTGGCTCAAAAAAGTGGGGAAACAGTAAATAACTTTACAACAGGAGTTAGTTATACAATAATTGGAAAAAATGGAGAAGAAGTTATCTATACAGTAACTTTAGAAAAAAATGAATTAGGATTAACTCATCCTGAAAGTGGAGAATATTCTGTAATTGATCAATCTACATGGGAAACTTCAGATTGGAATTTAGGAGCAAATTATGTTGGAACAGATCTAACTTTTGCAGTTTATTCAAAAAATGCGACAAAAGTTTTATTAGAAATATATGAAGATAAAACAACAACTAATGCTACTTATGATTATTGGATGACAAAAGGAATAGATGATATATGGAGAGCTAAAATAATTAAATCAATTCCAAAGGGGACTTTTTATGGATTTAGAGTATGGGGAGCTAATTGGACATATGATAAAAACTGGAAAAGAGGAAATTCTGCGGTTGGATTTGTAATGGATGTAGATGAAAATGGAAATAGATTTAATCCAAATAAAGTATTATATGATCCGTATGCAAGAGAGCTAAGTCATGATAAAGAAACTCCTGAAATGGTAACTGCAGGAGAAAATGGTGCAATGTACGGAACTGGTGGATTGGATGACGTAATATCTCATGGTTATAGCGGAACAATGACAGGAAATGTTGAAATAGATAGAAGAAATGTAGATACAGGAAAATGGTGTTCAAAATCAATAGTATTGCAAGACTCAACAAGTTTTGGAACTAAACCAGAATTATTACAAAAAGATTCAATAATATATGAAGCTCATCCAAGAGGATTGACAAAAAGTTCTTCTGCAGTTAATTTAGCAACAATATTAAATGGAATTGAAGGTTTTGAAAATGTAGAAAGTGTACCAGATCAATATAGAGGAACTTATAAAGGTGCTAGCTATATGGCAAAATATTTAAAAGCTTTAGGTTATAATACAATTGAATTATTACCTGTACAAGAAACAGCAAATGATATAAATCCAGATGATAATCCAGGTGGAAATTATTGGGGATATATGACTTATGGATATTTTGCACCAGATAGAAGATATTCATATGACCAAACTCCAGGAGGGCCTACATCAGAATTTAAAGAAATGGTTAAGGCTTTTCATGATGAAGGATTGGAAGTATATTTAGATGTAGTATATAATCATACAGGTGAAGGTGGTACATGGGATGATACAGGAAAATGTAAGGAAATAACTAGTTTTGCAGGATTTGATAATTCAGAATATTATTCATTAGTGTCTACAAATAAAAGTGAATATTGGCAAACCACAGGTTGTGGAAATAATCTACAATGTGATAATACTATGGTTCAAAATTTAATAACAGATTCATTAAAATATTGGATAAATGAAATGGGAGTGGATGGATTTAGATTTGATTTGGCACCTGTTTTAGGAAGAATTTCTGATGGAACTAGTTGGAATTTTGATTCAAGTGCAAAGTTATTGAAAGATATAGCCGATATGACAGATACTTATAATGTAGAAATGATAGCAGAAGCTTGGGATATTGGTGGAGCTTTTGTTGGAGGTTTTCCTGATAAATGGGGAGAGTGGAATGGGAATTATAGAGATGCGATGAGAAGCTTTATGAAAGGTGCTGGGAATACAAGTGCTTTTAATAATATGCTAAATGGAGATTATGATGGATTTAATGATCAAGGTGGGCCTCAAAAATCAATAAACTTCATTGTAGCTCATGATGGATTTACTTTAACAGATTTAGTTAGTTATAATGATAAAAATAATGGTGAAGTTTGGCCATTTGGACCATCTGATGGTGGGAATGATAATAATGATTCTTGGGGTTCTGATGGGGATCAAGATTTAAGAAGACAAAGATTAAGAAATTTTTGGGCAATACAATTTTTATCTCGTGGTGTACCAATGAGTGTTTGGGGAGATGAATTTGGAAGAAGTCAAAATGGAAATAATAATCCGTATAATATAGACAGTATAGCAACTTGGAGTGACTATAATATGATAAATACGGATAGTCCAACAACTATAGTAGCTGGGCAACATGATAATTTGGGAACTGACAAAAAAGATGATGATATTAATAATATTTTCTTATTTGCAAAATATATGGCTAATTTAAGAAAAAACCATGAGGCATTAAGACAGGCAGATTATAGTGTTAATTATGAGTTCAAAAAAGAAGATGGTTCAACTGATCCATCTGATGGAGATAAATGTATAAGAGTACGAATAGATGGAAGCAGTGTAGGAGATAATGATTTCTTGGTAATGATAAATATGTATTCAGAGGATGTCAATTTTACACTTGCTGATGCTGATTTAGGAAATGAATGGGCAAGAATTATTGATACTGCTTTATGGACAGAAAGTGATTCAAATACATGGGAAATAGAAAATGCTTTTAGAGTTGCTTCTAATGGAGTATATGGGGCTAAGGCGTGGTCAGTAGTAGTATTTGAAGAAGTAGAAGAAATTGCAAAAGTAATTACTCCAGAAATTAGTGGTGATTATTATGGAGTATATATAGCAGATACATCAGTTACAATGAGTTGTGCAACAACAGATTCAGTGATTTATTATACTTTGGATGGAAGTGAGCCAACAACAGGAAGTGCTATATATGAAACTTCATTAACGTTAACTGCAGATGGTGGAAATACTATCGGTGGATATGAGATAAAAGCGATAGCAGTAAAAAATGGAATGGCTAATTCTGAAATAACAGAAAAAAGATTTGCGGTAACAACTCCAATAGTAAAACCAACTTATGGTAGTGATGTAATGTTGCAAGGATTTGGTTGGGAAAGTGAGGATGTTGAAAGTCAGGATAGTGAAAGTTGGTATGAAGTAATATCAAATAACAAAGATGATATAAAAAATCATTTTGAATGGATATGGCTTCCACCAGCATCAACTTCTCCTTCTTTTGCACCACAAGGATATATGCCGAAAGAGTTAAATAATATTGAGTCATATTATGGAACGGAAGTACAATTGAAACAAGCGATAATTGATATATCACCTACAAAAGCAATAGCTGATATTGTAATTAATCATAGAGCAAGTAATTCAGACGATTTGACAGATTTTCAAAATCCTATTTGGGGATCTGATGCAATATCAGGTAATGATATTACAAATACTGTCACAGGTACTGGGACAGGGTGGAATGATACAGGGGTAGATTATGAACCTGCTACCGATATTGATCATACAAATATAAAAGTTCAAAAAGATATAGTGGACTGGATGAATTATTTAAAATCTGATATAGGTTTTGTAGGATGGAGATACGATTATGTAAAAGGATATGCTGGAGAGTATGTTGGATATTATAATTCTAAAACTAATCCTGAATTTTCAGTGGGAGAATTATGGGAAGATGATTCATCTCAAACTGGATTAGATGATTGGGTAATGGCTACTAAAAATGGTGGTGGAGAATCTATGGTATTTGATTTTTCATTAAAAAACACCTTAAATAATGCCTTTGGATGGTATAAAATAGATGGAGAAACTCATACTGATTATTGGGATATGTCTTTATTAAAAAGAGGAGATGAAGATAAACCAGAAGGATATATTGGATGGAAGCCAGAAAATGCTATAACTTTTGTTGATAATCATGATACAGGAAGTACACAGGGTCATTGGAAATTAAATGATGCAAATGTTTACTTAGCGTATACATTTATATTAACTCATTCAGGAATACCAACAGTATTTTGGGAACATTATTTTGATTCAGCATCATATACAGATCAATTTGGAGAATATAATGGAACTGAAATAAATACATTAAAAGAGCATATAGATACATTAATAAAAATAAGAAAAGATAATGGAATTAATCAAAAAAGTGATGTAGTAGTAGAAAAAGCGGTCACAAATGAATATGCAGCAAAAATAGATGATAAAATTGCAATAAAAATTGGTGATGGAGCGACTTATAATCCAGGATCTACTTGGGGAGAAATTTATTCAGGAACAAATTTCTGTATTTGGAAAAAAGGTAATATTGCAAAATTATCAAATATTGAAATATCAAATGGTACTTTAGCACCTGTGTTTAATTCAGAAATAGAAGCTTATAATACAGACGTATCATATTTTATAGAAAATATAACTATAACTCCAACATCAATTGATCCAGATGCAACTATAACAGTAAGCGGAATAGTTGTTAGTTCAGGAGCGGTTTCAGAGAATATTGCGTTAAGTGTTGGCGAGAATGTAATAACAGTAGTGGCGATATCTGCAGATAATCAAAAAAGTGAAACATATACAGTAACTGTAAACAGGTTGGTACTTTCAGCACAGGTTGTAGCAGACAGTATAACTGAGGTTCAAGCGCCTGCCCAAGAGGATACGGTTTTAACAATGCCGATTGTTCCAGATGGATATAGCATTGCTATTACGTCTTCTTCAAGTATTGGGGTAATAAAATTAGATGGAACTATTGTGCCACCAACAAATGTGACAACAGTTAGTCTTGTATTTACAATTACAAAAATAGATGATAGTTCTACAGCAGATACAGTAACAATAGATGTAATAATATCACCAGATACAATAGCGCCGACATTTGCAGGATTAACAACAGCAACAAATAATCTTGCAGATAAAATAACATTAACATGGTCAGAAGCAAATGATACTAAAAGTTTAGCAGAAAATATAAAATACAATATTTACTGGAGTACAGGAACAGGAACACAAGAGTTTACAACAGCAAATAAAGTAGTAACAGGAGGAATAACAGTAGATTTAACAGTAATAGACGGATTAAATTTAAGCACAGATTACTACTTTGTAGTAAGAGCGGAAGATGAAACAGGAAATGAAGAAACAAATGTAGTAGAAATAACAGGAATAATGTTAAGTTCAGACTCAAACTTAAGTGATTTAATAGTAAATGGAGAAACAATTAATAGTTTTGATTCAACAACTACATCATATGCTATAACAGTAGCAAATAATGTAACAGCATTAACAGTATCAGCAATAGCAACAACAGGAGCAGGTATTGAAATAACTGGTGAAACTGGTTTAATTGTAGGTGATACTAATACAATAGAAGTAGAAGTAACAGCAGAAGATGGAACAACAACAGAAATATATACAATTACAGTTACAAGATCAGATACAATAACATTTCACTATGCAATACCGTCATGGGGAACAGCAGACACAGCTAAAATAAACTCATATATAGCTGGAACATGGACTGGATCAGATATAGCAATGATATTAAATGGATCTTGGTATGAAGCGACAGTAAATGTAATAAGTGGAACATCACAAATAGGATTTAAATTAGAGTTTAGTGAAGGTCTTAAAGTAAAACATTTAAATATTACAACAGAAGCAGCGATAACATATGTAACATTTACACCAGAAAGCAATAATATATGGATAGATTCAAGAAATATAGTGGATTGGGGAACAGAAGATTTTTCAGAAGGTGGTGGAGTAACTCATAATAACTACAGTTTAACAGCAGAAAAATCTACTTCAAGTGAAGTAGATATAACAGTACCTGAATTTAGTACAGAAGCCTCAATGGATAATGTAACAGAAACAACATTAGATATAACAGGAACACTTAATGAGAACGGAAAAATCTACTATGTAGTTTTAGCCGATGGAGCAGACGCACCAAGTGTAAGTCAGGTAAAAGCAGGAACAGATAGTACAGATGGAGCAGCCTTGAAATTAGGATCAGCAGATGATATAGGAAGCGGAGTAGTAATGATGGTAACAGGTTTAACAGCATCAACTGTCTATGATATATATGTAGTAGCAGAAGATACAAGTTTAAATGTACAATCATCAGTAATAAAACTTGAAGTAACAACACCAGATACAACAGCACCAAGTTTTACAGTAGCACCTGGAATAAGTAACAGTTCGGCAGAAGGATTTGACATAACAGGAACATTAAATGAGAACGGAAAAATCTATTATGTAGTATTAGTCGATGGAGCAATATCACCAAGTGTAATTCAAGTAAAAGCAGGAACAGACAGCACAGATGGAGCAGCCTTAAAATCAGGATCAGAAAATGAAACAGGAAGCGGAATAGTAATGTCAGTAACAGGTTTAACAGCATTAACAGCATATGATATATATGTAGTAGCAGAAGATGACGAAGTAACAGCAAATGTGCAATCGTCAGTAACAAAACTTGAGATAACAACAGCAAGTGGAGCAGATACTACAGTACCAACATTTGCAGGATTAACAACAGCAACAAATAATCTTGCAGATAAAACAACATTAACATGGTCAGAAGCAAGTGATAATGAAAGTACTCCAGGAAATATAAAATACAATATTTACTGGAGTACAGGAACAGGAACACAAGAGTTTACAACAGCAAATAAAGTAGTAACAGGAGTAACAACAGTAGATTTAACAGCAACAGACGGATTAAATTTAAGCGCAGATTACTACTTTGTAGTAAGAGCGGAAGATGAAACAGGAAATGAAGAAACAAATGTAGTAGAAACAACAGGAAGAATGTTAAGTTCAGACTCAATCTTAAGTGCATTAACAGTAAGCACAGGAAAATTGTCACCAGTATTTGCAAGTGAAACGATATTTTATGCAGTAATACTTGGAAATGACATAACAAGTGTAACATTAACAGGAATAGTAAATGATGCAAACTCAAGTTTAACAATAGCTGGTTTAAGTGTAACAAGTGGAGTAGCATCACAAGAGTTAAGCTTGAATATAGGAGATAATAGTATAGATGTATTAGTAACAGCAGAAGATGGTACAACAAAAACATATACAGTATTGTTTAAAAGAGCAGATACAATAACGTTCCACTATGCAATACCGTCATGGGGAGCAGCAGATACAGCTAAAATAAACTCATATACAGCTGGAACATGGACAGGATCGGATATAACAATGACAGGAAATGGATCTTGGTATGAAGCGACACTAAATGTAATAAGCGGAACATCAGAGATAGGATTTAAACTAGAATTTACAGATGGAACAACAGGAAAATATTTAACAGCAGATACAGAATGGACAGATGTAACATATACATCAGCGACAAAAAATATCTGGATAGATTCAAGAACTCCAGATAATTGGGGAGAATTAGGAACAATTAATAACTACAGCTTGAATGTAGAAAAATATAAGTTAGCAGAAATAGATATAACAGCACCTGAATTTAGTACAGAAGCCTCAATGGATAATGTGACAGAAACAACATTAGATATAACAGGAACATTGAATGAGAACGGAAAAATCTATTATGTAGTATTAGCCGATGGAGCAACAGCCCCAAGTGTAATTCAAGTAAAATCAGGAACAGACAGCACAGATGGAGCAGCCTTGAAATCAGGATCAGCAGATGACATAGGAAGCGGAGTAGTAATGTCGGTAACAGGTTTAACAGCCTTAATAGCATATGATATATATGTAGTAGCCGAAGATGATGAAGTAACAGCAAATGTACAATCGTCAGTAACAAAACTTGAAGTAACAACACCAGATACAACAGCACCAAGTTTTACAGTAGCACCCGGAATAAGTAACAGTTCGGCAGAAGGATTTGACATAACAGGAACATTAAATGAAAATGGAAAAATCTATTATGTAGTATTAGCCGATGGAGCAACAGCCCCAAGTGTAATTCAAGTAAAAGCAGGAACAGACATTACAGATACAACAGCCTTGAAATCAGGATTAGCAGATGATATGGGAAGTGGAGTAGTAATGTCATTAACAGGATTAACAGTTTCAACAGCATATGATATATATGTAGTAGCAGAAGATGATGAGACAATAGCAAATGTGCAAGTATCAGTAACAAAACTTGATACAACTACATCTGATACAGTTGATACAACAGCTCCTACATTTAATATAGCTCCTGCTGCTTCAAATATGACATCAACAAGCTTGGATATTAAAGCTACGTTGAATGAAAATGGAAAAATATACTATGTAGTATTAGCCGATGGAGCAACAGCCCCAAGTGTAATTCAAGTAAAAGCAGGAACAGATAGTACAGATGGATCAGCCTTGAAATCAGGATCAGCAGATGATATAGGAAGCGGAGTAGTAATGCCAGTAACAAGTTTAACAGCCTCAACAGGATATGATATATATGTAGTAGCTGAAGATGATGAGACAACAGCAAATGTACAATCATCAGTAACAAAACTTGATATAACAACAAGTGCAATGACAAAGGTTGCAACTCCAATAATTACTTCTGTTCTTTTTGGAAATACAGGACATGGAGTGACATTTGATAATCAAACAGGGGATGGAACAAATCAACCAGAAGAGAGAAAAGTTATTGTCTCTTGTGATACTTCAGAGGCTATAATTGAATATACAAGTGATGATTGGTCAACTACTAATACATATTCTGGAGAGTTTTGGATCTTAGAAACAACAACATTAAAAATAAGAGCCAAAAAAGCAGATATGATTACCTCTGATGAGATAGAAGTAACGTATAAAAAAACTACATTAAAAATCACTTGGAATGTTGGTGATGGAAATAGTGTGACGTTTAGAGGAGGAAGTTCACCATTACAATGGAGTAATGATAGTGCTGGTAAGGCAAATTGGACTGAAAATAATGTTTGGCAATGGATTACATGGGAGTATACTAGTAATTTTGATTCGGAAGCATGGATAACAGATTCAGATACAAACTATGGAGGGTCGTATACGTCAGATTTGATTTCTGGAGAAACAAGTTCTTTGAATTAAAGTAATAAATAAAAAAGTTTGGTTTTATAAAAAAATTATAATCGAGAAACATCAGTCAATAACTGTAGTTTCTCGATAAATATAGATTGTACAATATTAAAAGACCTTTCTTTTTTACTTGATAAAAAAAGAAACAAAAAAATCAAGTACTGTTATTTCAAATCTTGATTTTCTAAGTTTGTCTCCTGAAAAAACAGAAACTCTCTAACGCTCAAACAGTCTGTTTTTCTTAATCGGAGACTTCACTAAGAAAATATTATGATTTAAAATAAATGTACGAATAAAATAAAAAATCAAAAGAGGATTAGCAAGGAAACTTTCTCCTATTCAGGGGTCTTCAATGCTAAAATATAAAAAAATCACAACTCATCCCTTGTTGTCGGTTTCTCTTTATCTAAAGAGAAACCTATTGTGTGGATATGTGGATAAAAACATTGAAAATAGCATTGTCATGGGGTCGATGTTCCTATTTCCTGCAAGATTGGAGAGGTTGATATTTATATTTATATTGTGAAGTAAGATTAAATTGTTAATTTACTTGATAAAAATTTTATAATTATGAAATGTTGGTTATTTACGGAAGAATAAAAATAATTGAAATTAATAGCATTACAAAATATATATAGTGAGATACTAAATTCAAAATCAAATAAAAGCATCACTGGGGGAGCTATGAAAATGGCTGAGAAGATTAAATCTGACTCTTAGAATCTGATCTAGATAAAACTAGTGGAGGGAAGTTGTAAAATCATCTTACAACCTTTTTTGATTGAGATAATAATATAATTTGTCGTATACCTTTATTGGTATATGGTTTTTGGATATTTTCTTAATCGGAAACTTTATTAAAAAAATATTATGATTTGAAATAAATATATGGATAAAAGAAAAAATAAAAGTAGGGAGGATTGCATAAGGTAGGTTTTATTTCTTGAATTGAAGTAATAAATAAAAAATTTAGTTTTATAAAAAAGGAAAAAGTAAAAAGGAAATGATATTGTATATAATATTAATATGAAATAAAAAAAGGAGGTAGTTTAGAATGGGAAAAAAAATTATTTTATTTACTTTAATTTTTAATATCATATGTAGTTTTGCTTTTGGGGGTAAAAAAATCATAATTGTAACAGGAGAGTATGCACCGTATACTTCTGAAAAACTTGAAGGATATGGACTTGCTTCTGAAGTCTCAAGTGCAGCATTCAATGAAATGGGGTATACAGTTGAAATTAAGTTTTATCCTTGGAAACGATGCGAACTTCTCGTGCAACGTGGAGAAGCCGATGCAGTTATACCTTACGCTAAAACAGAGGAGAGGGAAAAAATTTATGTTTATTCTCAGCCTATAGGTTTTTCAAAGAATAAGTTTTTTTACTCTAAAAAGAAATTTAAGAAAGAAATTGTTTATGAAAACCTTGAAGATTTAAGTCCTTATAAAATAGGAGGAGGGGTAGGATATTTTTATATTCCAATGTTTGAGAAGGCAGGTTTAAATACAGAATATATAGTAAGTGAAAGTGGTAATATGAAAAAACTTAATGTAGGAAGAATTGATTTTTATATATTAGATGAACTTGTGGGATTAAATATAATAAAAGAACTTTTTCCCAAAAATACGAATGATTTTGGAACCTTGAAAAAATCTTATGATGAAAGTGGTATGTATTTATTATTTTCAAAAAAAAATCCCAAAGCTGACAAATTAGCTGTTGAATTTAATAAGGGTTTGGAAAAAATAAAAGAAAAAGGAATTTATAAAAAAATTATAGCTAAATATGGTTTGAGTGAATAAAAAATAATTTCTTAAAAAAATTATAATTATGAAATATTGGTTATTTACAGAAGAACAAAAATAATGAAAATCTAAATTTATTTAAATTAAGAGCTTTACAAAAGATATATATAGTGATATACTAAATTCAAAATTAAATAAAAGCATCACTAGGGGAGCTATGAAAATGGCTGAGAAGATTAAATCTGACCCTTAGAACCTGATCTAGATAAAACTAGCGGAGGGAAGTGGTAAAATTATCTTACAACCTTTTTTGATTGGAATAATAATATAATTTGCCGTATACCTTTGTTGGTATACGGCTTTTTTGATTTTTTGATATTTTTTTAATAGGAGGTGAAAAATGGAAATTGTTATAAATGGAGAAAAAAAGATAGTTGACGAAATGACTATAAAAGAATATGTGGAAAAATTAAAAATCAGCCAAACTGGATTGATTGTAGAATATAATTATAAAATTTTAAAAAGTGAAAAATGGGATGAAGTGGAATTAAAAAACAATGATAATTTAGAATTAATTAATTTAGTAGGAGGAGGATAAAATGAAAAAAGATGTTTTAAAAATTGGGGAAGTAGAATTTGAAAACAGGTTATTTACTGGTACTGGTAAATTTGGGGACAAAAAAGATATAACTAAGATGCTTCAAAAAAGTGAATCAGAAATGATAACAGTAGCATTAAGAAGAGTGGATATGAGAGGTGGAAATGAAAATATTTTGAATTTTATACCAAAAAATGTAAAATTATTACCAAATACATCGGGAGCAAGAACAGCAGAAGAGGCAATTAGAATAGCACGAATAGCAAAGGAATCAGGTTGCGGTAATTTTATAAAAATTGAAATAATAAATGATATGAAATATTTAATGCCTGATAATGAGGAAACAATAAAAGCAACTGAAATTTTATCAAAAGAAGGATTTATAGTGTTACCTTATATTGTTCCTGATCTTATTTCTGTAAAAAAATTGGAAAAAGCAGGAGCAAGTGCAATAATGCCATTAGGTTCGCCAATTGGGTCTAATAAAGGAATAAGGTCAAGAGATATGATTGAGATAATAATAGAAAATACAAAATTACCTGTAATTATTGATGCAGGAATTGGGAAACCTTCTCAAGCGGCAGAAGCTATGGAAATGGGGGCAGATGCAGTATTGGTAAATACTGCGATTGCAACAGCTGAAAATCCAGTACAAATGGGATTAGCTTTTTCATATGCGGTGAAAGCAGGGAGAATGGCATATAATGCTAAAATGGCAGAAGAAAATAAATTTGCATCTGCTTCATCTCCTTTGGAAGGGATTTTATAAGGGTGTTATAAATAACGCCTCTTATAAAATTAATAAAACCAAACCAAACCAAACCAAACCAAACCTTACTTTTTTTCAATAGCAAAAAAAAGTAACAAAAAACGCCAGTACTGTTATTTGAAATCTTGATTTTCTAAGTTCCACTCCTGAAAAAACAGAAACTCGCTAACGCTCAAACAGTCTGTTTTTCTTAATCGGAGTTATCACTAAGAAAATACTACGATTTGAAATAAATGTACTAAAAGTCAAGATCAAGAACAGGTAGGGGCGTTATTTATAAAGCCCTCATAGGGATTAATAAAATAAATGACCAAAGTCAAAATTAAGGACAAATAAGGGGTTATAAATAATGTCCCTACAGAATCAATAAAATAAATGTATCCAAAGTCAAAATCAAGAACAGATAAGGGCGTTATAAATAACGCCCCTACAGAATTAACAAAATAAATGTACTAAAAGTCAAGATTAAGGTCAAGGTTGTAATTTATTATGTAACTGTATGTATTTTAATATAAAGATGGGAGGAAAAAATGTTTTATGATGAATTAAAAAGATTAGAAAAAATAGATATGAATGAATATTTCAAAAAAGTTACAGATGAGGATATCAAAAAAAGTATAAGAAAAGAAAAATTAACACAAAATGATTTTTTAAATTTATTATCACCTACAGCAAAAAAGCATATAAAAAAGATGGCAATAAAAGCAGATAAAATAACAAACCAGTATTTTGGAAAAGCAATTCAATTATATTTACCAATGTATTTATCAAATTATTGTGAGAATAGATGTTTATATTGTGGATTTAATACAGATAATACAATACAGAGAAAAAAATTAAGTCTAGTAGAAATAGAAGAAGAGGCAAAAGAAATAGAAAAATTAGGAATTAGACATATATTAATATTAACAGGAGAAGCACCAAATATAGCCGGATTAGATTATTTGAAAGAAGCTATAAAAGTATTAAAGAAACATTTTAATTCAATCACAATAGAAGTTTATCCTATGTCAGAAGGTGATTATAAAGAATTAAAAGAAATGGGAGTGGATGGATTAACAGTATATCAAGAAACATATGATAAAGAAATTTATAAAACGGTACATCTTAGTGGTCAAAAAACTAATTTTAAATACAGATTAGATGCTGTAGAACGAGGAGCAAAAGCAGGATTTAGAAGTATAACTATGGGAGCTTTATTTGGACTAGCCAATTTAGAAAGTGAAGCTTTTTTGAGTGGATTACACGCCAAATATTTAATGGATAATTACTTGGATACAGAAATATCAATTTCAATACCAAGAATTAATAATGCAGAAGGTGGATTTGTTTCAAATGAAGAATTGGACGATATAAAATATGTTCAATTTATGTTAGCATTTAGATTATTTATGCCAAAAGTTGGGATTAATGTATCTACAAGAGAAACAGCAAAATTTAGAGATAAATTATTATATTTAGGAGCAACTAAATTTTCAGCAGGTTCTAAAACAGAGGTAGGTGGATATACAAATGGTCAAAAAAGTACACCACAATTTGATATATCTGATACAAGAAGTACAGAAGAAACAATAGAAAGTATTAGAAAACAAGGTTTTCAGCCAGTTTATAAAGACTGGGAAATTATGGTATGAAAATAGGAATTGCAGGAGTAGGTGGAATAGGAAGCAATGTTGCAATGAATTTAGTAAGAGCAGGAATTAGAAATTTAAAAATAATTGATTTTGATAAAGTGGAGCAGTCTAATTTAAATAGACAATTTTATTTTGAAAATCAGATAGGGCAAAATAAAGTAGAAGCATTAAAGGAAAATTTATTAAGAATAAATCCAGAGTTAAATATTGAAATAGAAAATTTGAAATTAGATAAAAAAAATATGTATAATGCTTTATGTGAAAATGATGTAATTGTAGAAGGATTTGATAAGAAGGAATACAAAAAAGATATTTTGGAAATGTTTTCAGATAAAGATAAGATTTTAGTTTCAGCTTCTGGAATAGCAGATAACGATATTCAAAATGTAAAAATAAAAAAAATTGGCAATAGTTATATAGTTGGTGATTTCAAAAAAGATATAGAATATTATGATGTGTATTTCCCCAAAATAAATATTATAGCCTCAATGATGAGCGATATTATATTAAGCTTGTATAAAGTAGGTAGTGTCAAAAATTTATGAAAACTATTAGTAAAAAATCAGATTTTTTTCTTAATGGATTTTATATAAATGTTAATTTTTATGATGAGTTTACAGACCTCACTTCTTGTTGTCGTTCTCTCCTAACTTAGGAGAGAACTATAGCGTCGATATTGGGTTTATTTGTTTTGCTCCCTTCTCCTAAGATAGGAGAAGGGTTGGGGATGAGGTCTGAGCATTGATTCATTAGTATTTTGGGGAAAAAGTCAATTATAAAGTAGAGGGTAAACAAAAAAATATCAATTAAAATTGGGAGGTGTAGAATGGATAAAATCTATAGGATTTTAGATGCAAATGTAAATAGAGTAGCCGAAGGAATTAGAGTGATTGAAGATATTGCTAGATTTTATTTTGAAAATGAAGAATTGACATCTAAACTAAGAGAAATGAGACATAGAGTAAGAAAAAATTTATTTGAAATAGATGAATTAATGATAAAGTCAAGAGATAGTAAACACGATATTGGAGTAGAAATCAGTGCAAAAAGTAAATTGGACTCAAAAAAAGATTTGAAACAATTGCTAAATGCGAATTTTAAAAGAGCTACAGAAGGATTGAGAGTATTAGAAGAAAATTTGAAAATAATAGGGAAATATGACGAAAGTAAAAAAATAGAAAAATTGAGATATGCTTCTTATTATTTGGAAAAAGAATTGTTGAAATTAATCAAAAAAGAAATACCTTTTGGAATTTATGGAATAACTTCTGAAAAAGATTCTCTAGGAAGAAGTAATATAGAGATTGTAGAAAAAATGATAAAAGCAGGAATAAAAATAATTCAATATAGAGAAAAACAAAAAAGTTTTAAAGAAATGTATATGGACTGTGTGAAAATACGAGAGATTACCAAAAAAAGCAGGAGTTGTTTTTATAGTTAATGACTATATAGAATTAGCAATGATGGTTGATGCAGATGGAGTTCATATTGGGCAAGATGATTGGCCAATAGAAGAAGTTAGGAAATTGTTAGGAGATGATAAAATAATAGGAATGTCTACTCATTCTCCAAAAGATGCAGAAAATGCTATCAAAAAAGGGGCAGATTATATAGGAGTAGGGCCTATTTTTAAAACACAAACAAAAGATAGAGAATCGGTTGGGATTGAATATTTGGAATATATAGTTAAAAATATTAATATTCCGTTTGTTGGAATTGGTGGAATAAAAGTAGAAAATATAAGTGAAGTAATAGAAAAAGGAGCAAAGAGGATAGCTTTAGTTACTGAAATAGTAGGGGCTGAAGATGTGGAAGGTGTGATTAAGAATTGTCAGAGTAAAATGGAGGATTAATCCCCCTTTTAAGCTGGGCTGTTCAATGCTATATATTTTGAATGTCTTTATCCACATATTCATACAATAGGTTTCTCTTTAGATAAAGAGAAACCGACAACAAGGGAGGAGTTGTGATTTTAATATAATCCCACAACCTCTTTTCACAACTCTCCGCCTTTGACAGCCTCTCTTTATCTAAAGAGAGGCTTAAAGCAAGAATATATAGGAAGTTCAAGTAGAATTTTAAGGATTTAATTAGGAATTAAGATAAAAGGTTAAAATGTAAAAGCTATAAAAAAATAAAAAAATGGAGGAAAAATATGAAATATACAACGCAAATGAATGCAGCCAAAAAAGGTATAATTACAAAACAAATGAAAGAAGTAGCAGAAAGAGAAGCTATAGATGTAAAAATAATAATGGGGAAAATGGCAGAAGGAAAAATAGTGATACCTGCAAATAAAAACCATAAAAATTTAAAAGGAATAGGAGTAGGAGAAGGATTACAGACAAAAATAAATGTAAATTTAGGAGTATCAGAAGATGCCTATGATATAAAGAGTGAAATGATCAAAGTCAAAAAAGCGTTGGAATTAAATACAGATGCAATAATGGATTTGAGTACATATGGAAGAACTCAAGAATTTAGAAGAGCAACAATAATTGAATCAGATGTTATGTTAGGAACTGTACCAATGTATGATGCAGTAGCTAGATTTGGGAAAAATATAAAAGATATGACAGTAGATGATTTCTTTTCAGTAGTAGAAGAACATGCAAAAGATGGAGTCGATTTTTTAACAATTCATGCCGGGTTAAATTTAACAGCAGTAGATAGAATAAAAAATAATGAGAGATTAACTAATATTGTAAGTCGTGGTGGTTCAATATTATATGAATGGATGATAGAAAATAATAGAGAAAATCCTTTTTATGAAAATTATGATAGATTATTAGATATATGTATAGAACATGATGTAACTTTGAGTTTAGGGGATGGATTAAGACCGGGATGTTTAAAAGATGCAACGGATGCACAACAAATACAGGAATTAATAATATTAGGGGAATTAACCAAAAAAGCTTGGGCGAAAGATGTACAAGTTATTATAGAAGGACCGGGACATGTTCCTATAAATGAAATAGTAGCAAATGTACAACTTCAGAAAAAGTTATGTCACGGAGCTCCATTTTATGTACTCGGACCATTGGTAACAGATATAGCCCCAGGATATGATCATATTACATCTGCAATAGGTGGAGCATTGGCAGCAAGTGTGGGTGTAGATTTTTTATGTTATGTAACACCAGCAGAACATTTGAGGTTGCCAGATTTGGATGACATGAAAGAAGGAATAATAGCAACCAGAATAGCAGCTCATGCAGGAGATATAGCAAAAGGAGTAAAAGGTGCTATTGAGTGGGATAACAAAATGAGTAAAGCAAGAGGTGAATTAGACTGGACTAAAATGATGAAATTGGCGATTGATCCTGAAAAAGCAAGAGAATATAGAAAAAGTTCTATGCCAGAAGATGAAGAAGTTTGTACAATGTGTGGAGATTTATGTGCTGTGAAGAGATTCAAAAAAGTGATGGATAAAAATTGATTAAAGTTTTATTTATAGGATTCTCTTTATATAAAGAGAATCCTATTTAATAATTCAATCCAAGATTGGATAGTTTGATCTTGGATTGGAATAAAATGAAAGGGATTTTTAATTTTTTTAATACAACTATTGAATTTTGTCGATAATTAGAGTATAATAATGTAAAGAGAACAAGAGGAGATGAGTGAAATGGCTACAATTTCATTTGAAAGAGATATAGTTATTACCAATAAAAAAGGTATAGATAAAATAAAAAAATCATTAAAGCGAAAAGAAGTAAAACCTATCAATATAGCTGTAAAAAATATAAATGAATTACAAAAAGATGCAAGTAAAATTGTAGAAATTTTTTTTCATTTTAGAAGTTGATTAGTTATTGAAAAACATATTATATCTTTACATGAATTTATAGAAAGTGCATATAAGAATTTCATATTAAAACAAAAAAAATAAAAAATAAAAGTAGAAAATGGAGTGGAAAAGTTATTAACTACTTTTAAATGGAAATAGTTATATTTTTGGCTTTGTCAATAGAATATACTGAAAATAGCTTGAAAAAAGCACTTATTAAAAAAATGGATGTGCAAATGTATTGCAAAGATTTATATATAAACGAGTTATTTATAATAAGAGGTCTTAAATGAAGTTCTAAACAGAAGAATTATTAAAATTTAAAAATAAGGAGGAATAATATGGAATTAAAAGAAATATTAAAACTAATAAAAAGGAAGAAAGAATTTTTAGAAAATATTGAAAATATAACAAAGGAAAAATTTGAAGAAAAAAGATTAGAATTTGAAAAGATAAGCGAGGGAGAATATAAAGAATTGTTAAAGGTTATAAATTATAATTGTGAAGATATGATATTATCTTTTGAACTTGATAAACTTTCAAAGGATATTCCTTTTGAGAATGATTTTGAATCGTTAATTAAATATAACGAATCTTTAGGAAATGGATATTATGATTTCGAAAAATACTCCATAGATGAGTATGAAACAATTTTTAATAACCTCAAAGATATTGAAAAGTCAATCTCTTGTGGATTTAAAGGATATGATCGATATTCTATCGAAAAAATAATTAGAGAAATTTTAGAAAAAAAATTAAATACTAATAAGAATAATGATAGAAAAGTTAGAGTGAATAGGCATTAAATTATAAATTTATATAGTGTAAATTTAATACATAGGAAGGAAGTTATAGAAATTCTGTAAACAATATGGTATAATAAAATTAACAATAAAAAGTGGTGAGTGTATGAGTAAAACAAATTATTATCATGGAACAAGTATAGAATTATCAAAAAAGATTATTATAGAAAACAGATTTAAACCTTCAAAAGGAGATAGACATTGGTTAGGAGATGGAGTTTATTTTTATGAAGAAGAATTTTATGCATATAATTGGTTGATTTATGAATATAAGAAAAAATTTGGTAAAAAGTTATATGATAAGAATAAAATAAATAAAGATTATAATATTCTATCTGCGAATTTTAATATATCTAAAGAAAGAATATTTAAATTGTCGGAAAAAGCTGAACATAAAATTTTATTTGATATAACTATGGAAGAAACTATTAAAAAATCTAAATATTCTAAGAGATTTGATCAAGTTACATTTCCTGAAGGAGTTATTTTAAATATAATGTTTAAAGAAATGAGATATAATAGTAATTTTGATTTAATAGTTGCTATTTTTACGAGAAGGAAGTCAAATTATGGTAATGCAGTGCTTAGATTAAATTATATTCCAGAAAAACAATTATGTGTAGTTAATAACAATATTATAGAAAATATAAAGGAATTTGATTTTAAAAATAAAGTTTCACAATACATGCGTTTGATAAATAGATTAGACTACAAATACTTTAAAAAATCAGAAGTAAACTCAAGTAATACTTATAACAGCAAAAGAAACAAGAATATATATTAAAAAGAGGTGATTATTATGAATATAGAAAAAGAAATACAAAAAATTAAAAAATATTTTAAGACCCTACCTATAGAAGAGTTTGAAAATGTTTTAGAAAGAAATGGGATCAATGAGATTAGTGATACATCTGAATATGGAATGGAATTTTTAGAAAGAATAACTTATGAAAGACATAATAATAAGTTAAATCAAGATGGTAATTTAACAGAATATAATATAAATAATAAATCAGATTTAGGAGTTGCATAATATGATTAAAATTGATAATAATATAAAGAGTACTTTAAAATTTATTGATTATGTCGTTGATGAATCTTTTTATACTACCAATAAAAATTTTAAAGAAGAACCTGTTCAATTAGATATTAAAATTGGTAAAGAAATTTCAATTTCTGAAAAAAATGATGAATTATTTGTAATATTAAAGTGTGAAATATTTGAAGATGCAGTAAAAAAAAATTATCCGTTTTCACTCTCTGTTAAAATTACTGGAATCTTTGGGATTAGTGAAATCCCAGAAGAAAATATTAACAATTTAGTAAATATAAATGCTGTATCTATACTATTTCCTTATGTTAGGGCACTTATATCAACTTTAACAGCTAGTTTTAATGTTCAACCGTTAATATTACCTCCAATAAATGTATTGAAATTATTTGAAAATGATATTGAAGAGCCTTCCAAGTAATTTTGGAAGGTTTTTTATTTTCTTAAAATCCTTGATTTATTTAATAAAAAATTACTAAAAACCAACTAGAGTATTTTTATAAATACAATAATATACGATAAAAAAATTGGAGATGAAATGAAATATTAGAGCAACTAGAATTTTGGCAAGATAGACTAAAGAAACAGTTGATAGAAATAAAAAATAATAAGAGCTATTTACATAAACTGATTTTGATATTATGTTTAATGGATAGTTATGTTCAAAAAGTACGAAATTTAAAAGGAACAAGAGAGCAAGAAAGATTTGTTGAGTTTTTGAGAGATTTTCAAAGGATAAATAATTATTAGAATATGATATTGTAAATCTAGTATATTTTGTAGATGATAAAGTATGTAAAGAAGATTTATTTAATATTATACCAGAGGTTCAAGTATCTGAAGTGGATAAAATAATTAATAAAAAAGAGAGATGTATTTTACTAGAAAAAATCAAAAAAGTAAAAATAAAAAAGGAATTAAAAAAATTTAGATATATAAATTTATTATATAAGTTTAGATGTAAATTAGTTCATGAATTTGCAACACCAAACTATTTCAATTCAATAGATTGGAAATATGGAATAGAAAGACCATATTATAAAATTATGACAGAGTTATTTGAAGTAGAAATAAACGATTATGTTGAAGGAATGTAATAAATAAAAAAACATTAAAAAAGAGAATTTCATTATGAAATTCTCTTTTTTGATGCCTATAAATGTGCAGATATTTTTGATTTTAAAGCTTCTTTTGGTAAAGCTCCAACTATTTGATCTATTATTTTTCCATCTTTAAAAACTAATAAAGTTGGGATACTTCTAATACCAAATTTAGCAGATAATTCTTGATTATCATCAACATTCAATTTTGTGATTTTAACACCATCTAATTCTGCATCTAATTGTTCCAATGAAGGTCCAATCATCTTACAAGGTCCACACCATTCTGCCCAAAAGTCTACAACTGTTATTTCTTTACTATTTAAAACTTCATTTTCAAAATTATCATTATTTATTTGTACTAAATTACTCATAAAAAACGCCTCCTCTAATTAATATATTACAATATTAACATATAAAACATTAGTTGTCAAGTTTTTTATAAAATTATTTCTAAATTTTCAAAAGTTTCTTTTATAATATTTTTTAAAATATCCATAACTTGGACATTATTTAATGGAATATCAGTTCCTAATATTTCTTTTAATTCAAGAGTTGAAATTTTTTCTTCATTGTTACCTTTTTTGATAAATATATTCCATTCTAAATCATCTTTTGCAGTAATAAGAGATAATATAGTAGATATTAAATCACCAATTTCTGGTATGTCAAAATTATCTGTTTTAAACATAGCAGAAATAGTTGTACCAACATTGAATTCTGAAATCAAATTAACATTACCATTGGTAAGTTCAGCATTTTGTTTTAGAAGAGATAAACCTAATCCAACGCTTCTAATTTTTTTGTTTCTAGTAGTATAAAAAGGATCAAAAATATGTTCTAATTTCTCTTTTGGAATACCATCTCCATCATCGATAATTTTAAAAGAAAATTCATTTTCTAAGGTATTGAAATTAATAATTAAATCAATATTTTTAGCATTTCCTTTAACTGAGTTAAAAGCTATATCTTGTATATGGTCTGCAAGTGTTCTCATTGATACCTCCTAAATTAATAGTTTATATTATTTATTTGATTTATATTTTGTATAGCACCTTAGTTGAATTTATTGAATAAATTGTGACAACAAGGGATGAGGGCATTATTTTATAAACACAAAACTAAAATCAAATAATTTTAAAAGTATTATTAACAATACTTTTAAAAAATTCTTCAATAGAAAGTTCATCCATTTCAAATTCAATTTTCCCTTTTTTGATACTATCAGGTATATGAGCATCAGATGAAGAAAAAATTGGTTTATCAATAGAATATTTTTCTTTAAAGGCTTCTATTTTATGTTTCATATATATTTCCAAAACATCAAAATCTAAAGAAGGAATATATCCTAAATTGGAAATTAAACTGCTAGTTTTATCCAAATGAGCTGGAACAATAATACCATTATTTTCTTTTATTATTTTAAAAGTATCTTCAAGACTTAAACTAGTAGCACCAGCCAAAAAATGCTCATCTTTTTCAACAAATTCATCATCATCATCCAAAATTAATTGATAACCAAAAATTTCTTCACGGTTTTTTATTGGAGGTAAAGAATCATAAATAATATTGGTTACTTTTTCTAGATCTTCCAAAGAAGGGAAGTAGGCTAAAATATGAATTTCTTCAGATGTTTGAATTTCTATTCCAGGAATAAAAAGAAGTCCTTCTTTTTTGGCTCTTTTTTGAAAGACTTCACTATTTTTATTACTATTATGATCTGTGATAGAAAAAATTTTAATATCATTTTCTTTTAATTTTTGAAAAATATTGTCCATTGTCATTAAAAGATCTGCACAAGGAGAAAGGACTGAATGAATATGCAAATCAGCAGTAAACTTCATCCTCGTATACCTAAGTTATATAATTGTCCAGTTAATTCAAAAGAATTTTCATTGGTTTCTAAAACTGAGATACCTTTCATTTCAGCTTTTTTTAAAAATTCATCATTTACAGAATGTCCTTCTGCAATAACAACAACTGCTATTTCTAACATTGCAGCTACAGCAATAACATTTAAATTAGAATGAACAGTAATCCAAATAGAATTTTCTTTTGCTTTTCCCATAACTTCACTTAATAAATCACAACAATATCCAGATTCAATTTCTCTATTTACATCTGCTATATAAACTTGCTTTAAATTAATTTCATTTAAAATTTTATCTAATTTCAAAGAATCATCTCCTTATTTTATAGTTTGTTTTAAAAATTAGGTATTCTAATTTCAGTATGATTTTTTTATCTTAGAACTATAATTTCTTTATTTATTATTTGAGATTTCAACTCATTTACTCGAGATATAATGTCAGGTGTTACTATTTTTTTACTATATTGAAAATTAGTTAATCCAATACCACCATTGCTAATTCCATAGACTTTCTCTCCACTTTTAAAATTATTATTTATGAAATTTTTAATAATATCAAAAACAACGAAATCAACTTTTTTGACCATACTAGTTAAAACAAAACCAGGAGCTACAGCATCTTGATTTTTATCTACACCAATGGCATAAATATTATTATCTTTTGCAGCATTAATTACTCCCAATCCAGATCCTCCTGCGGCATGATAAATTATGTCAGCACCTTGATCACTCATAGTTGAAGCTAATTCGTATCCTTTTTTTTGATCATTAAATGGATTATCTCCACCAATATATTCTTCTAGTACATTAATAGAAGGATCAATATATTTAACACCTTTTTGGTATCCTAGATAAAACTTTTCAATAAGAGGAACATATAGTCCACCAACAAAGCCAACTTGATCTGTTTTTGTAGTCATAGCAGATAATGCTCCGACTAAGAAAGATCCCTCTTCTTCATTAAAAACTAAAGATGCGACGTTTGGTAAATCAACAAAAGAATCAATTATTGCAAATTTAGTATCAGGGAAATCTTTTGCCACATTATAACAAGGATGTTCAAATTCAAATCCATTTGCAATAATTAAATGATAACCTTCTTTTGCATAATTTCTAAGACTAGATTCTAATTCAGCTGTAGAATTAGGCTCTGTGTAACTAATTTGTAAATCGTTGAAATTTTTATCAGCTTTCTTTAATCCTTCATAAGCCATGTCATTAAATCCTTTGTCTCCAAGTTTTCCTTGAGACAATACTACTGCAACTTTATATTTTGCTTTAGTTTTTCCATAAAATAAATCTCTGAAAAAACCTGCCTTAGAATTGATACTGAACGCTAAAAAAAATATTGAAAATAAAGTAACTACTTTTTTCATATAACCATCTCCTTTTTGTTATGTTTTTGTTTTTAGTACGAGATTATATTTTACTCTTTTTGATAAAAATTGTAAAGTTTTTTATTGAATTCGGGTTTATATTTATCGTTTTTTTGTTTTTTGAGAAATGTTTGAGCAAAAACCTGTCTTTGCAAAATATAAAATATATTTTTAAATTGAATTTTATTGAAGAAAGTCTACATATAAGCTATAATAATAATAAAGGAGTTGATAAGGTGAAAGCAGTTGGCTTAATAGTAGAATACAATCCATTTCATAATGGTCATAAATATCATTTAGAAAAAGCAAAACAAGAATCAAAAGCAGATATAGCAATAGCTGTAATGAGTAGTAATTTTATACAAAGAGGAGAGCCTGCATTATTAGACAAATGGGCTAGGACAGAAATGGCAATCCAAAATGGAGTTGATATAGTAATAGAATTACCAGTATTTTATTCTAATCAAAGTGCTGAAATTTTTAGTTTAGGAGCAGTAGGAATATTAAATAAATTAAAAGTTGATTCAATAGTTTTTGGGTCAGAATCTGGTGAAGTAGAATCATTGAAAAAAGTAGCAAGGTTACAAATAGAAAAAAAAGATGAGTTAGATGAAATAATTCAAAAAAGTATGAGTGATGGAGAAAGCTATCCAAATGCAATGGCAAAGGCTATCAAAAAAGTATTAAACATAGACAATATTTTTACTCCAAATAATATTTTAGGAATAGAATACATAAAAGCTATTTTGAAATTAAAAAGCAAAATAAAACCATTAACAATAAAAAGAGAAAAATCAGATTATCATTCACAGAATATAGAAGAAGAAATAGCAAGTGCAACTTCAATAAGAAATGCAATAATTAAAGGTGACTTTGAAAGCATCAAAAAAGCTGTACCAATAGAAACTTATGAAATATTAGAAAGAGAATATCAAAAAGATAATTTTGTCTTTTGGGATGATTTTTATGAAATATTAAAATATAAAATAATAACAGAATACGATAAATTAAAAAATATTCAAGATATGGAAATTGGGTTTGAAAACAGAATATATAAAGCAATATTGGAAACAACGAATTTCAATGATTTTTTTGATCAAATAATGACAAAAAGATATACTATAAGTAGGGTGAAAAGGATTTTATCTCATATATTACTAGATATAGATGCGGTAATAACCAAAGAAGTAAAACAAGATATAGCTCCATATGTAAGGTTATTGGGATTTAACAAAAAAGGGATGGAATACTTAAAGCAAATCAAAAAAGGTGATGAGGTTGAATTTTTAACAAATTTAAAAGGAGTAGAGAAGAAGCTTTCTTCAAAAAAATTAAGGATGTTAAAGTTTGAAGAAAAAGCATCTAATATTTATAAAATAAAAGGGAAAAACAAAGATAGGAAAATACCAATAATAAAAAAAGGAAAGTAAAAGTTATTTAGTACATTAAATACAAGAGTATAAATTTTTAATAAAAAAGATATTTTGAAATAAAGAGAAAGATGAAGGACTAGAAAAACCACAGAAAAAAACAGTGAAAACGATAAAAAATAAGGAGTATAAAAATGAAAATCGAGAATATAAATTCGAGAGTGAAATTATTGTTAATAAATATGTTCTTAGTGGTAGTTTTAATCATTATATTTATGGCAACTTCAACAAATATAGCAAAAAAAAATATAATTAAAGTTGCTAATAAAGTGGAATTAGAAATAGAAAATACATTAACACAAAAACTAGAAAAAGCGACACAAATAGCTGTAAATGTTTTAGAAGAAGAGGAAGCAATTTTACAGAGAAAGGCAGTGTTTCTTGTAAATAATCGGAAAATAAAAAATATTTTAAATTATGAATTAGTTGAAAAAATTTCGATAGAGAAGAGAGACAATTTTAATAATGAATATATACAAAGATACAAAAAAGCAAAAGATATTGATTATTTGAAATTAATAATTGAATTAAAGAAAAATATGTTTGGATTAGAGGAAAGTTCAGAAAATATTCAAATTGTAGATGAAAAAGGAATAGTAAAAGCGACAACGATGGGATTAGCAAAACAATATCAGAAAAAAAGTAATTCACAAATTATAAAATATATGTTTGAAACTAAGTCAGAGAGTTTTGCAACTATTTTATCAACTAAATATGGGCTAATATTAAAAGCTTATGGTAGCTATTTAAATAAATTTGGTTCATCAGAAGGGTTAGTAATAGTAGCTCAACCGATTGATATGAATTTTGCCAACAAATTAAAAAAAATAACTGATACGGAAATAATTATTTACAATAAATCAGAAAATATAGCAAGTACATTTTCTGAATTTGAAAATGAAATAAAAATGTTGAAATTAGATGAAGAAAAAGGAATATTTGATAAATTAAAAAAAGGAAATCCGAGTATTATCAAAGATGAAATTGTTGAATTTGGAATGATAAACGGAAAGAAGATAGAGAAAAAATACAAATTTGTTTTTAAACCAATAGTAAATTATAAAAATGAAGTAATTGGAATGATAGCAGCAGGATTATCAAAGGAAAAACAATATGAATTATTAGATGAATTTGATAAAACTAAAAAAGAAATAAGTAAAGAGTTAATTAAAAAATTATTAGAGATATCTTTTTTGGTACTAGTATTTGCAACGATTATTATAGCAGAATATTCTAAAATTATAGTTGCGCCTTTAAAAAATGTTCTAAAAATAGTTAAGGATGTTTCGATAGGTAAATTAGAAAATAAGGTAGAAATAAAATCTAAAGATGAAATTGGTAGATTAGGCGAAGGCATCAATAATATGATTGAAGGTCTAAAAGAAATGGAAAATTTGAAGAAAACTCAAAATGAGATAGTACAAGCAAAGAAAATGGCATCATTAGGAGAAGTGGTTGCAGGAGTTGCGCATGAAATAAATACACCATTGGGAATTAAAATAACAAGTGCAACTTATATATCTCATCAACTAAAAGAATTTAGAGAAAAATATAATCAGTCAAAAATGACCAAAAAAGATTTAGAATTATTTTTAGATGAAATAGAAAAAGCAATTGACTTAATTAATAGTAATTTGAAAAAAACTGTTAGATTAGTAAATAAATTTAAAAAAATTGCAATAACGGAGGAAAAAGAAGAAAAGAAAATATTTGATTTAAAGGAACTTATTGATACAATAGTGTTAAGTTTAAATTTGAAGAATAAAGAATATACAATATTAATTAATTGTCCTGATGAAATGGAAATAAAAAGTTATTCAACTGTATTTTTAGAAATACTAGTAGAATTAGTAAAGAATACAGAATTACATGGTTTTGTGGGAAATGAATATGAAAAAATTGAAATTGAAATAGTAAAGGAAAAAAACAATATTATTTTGATATATAAAGAAAATGGAGAAGGAATTAGTGAAGAGAATCTAAAAAAAATCTATGAACCTTTTTTTACAACAAAACGTGGTAGTGAATTTCATTCAGGATTAGGATTTCATATGATTTATAATTTAGTTAGATATAAACTGAAAGGAGATATAAAGGTAGAGAGTAAAAAAGGAGAAGGAATAAAAGTTATTATAACTACACCACTATAATTATTTAGAACTTATTAAAACAATTAAAAGTTAGTCTTAAAAAAAAGGGGGAAAATAAATATGAAAAAATTACTATTGATAATAACTATATTATTTGGGATTTTACTTTATGGAAATGATATTGATAATTTAAAAATGATGACAGAAGAATATCCACCATATAATTATAGTGAAAATGGATTAGTAATAGGAATATTTCCAGATTTGATGGGAGAAATGTTAAAAAAAGTTGGAGACAAAATTAACACAAAAGGATATAAAAATATATCCGTGGATTAGAGGTTATATTTTAACATGTCAAAATCAAAATACAGTTCTTTTTGCAACAGCACGTACTCCAGAACGAGAGGAATTATTTAAATGGGTAGGTCCAATAGTAAAAGATAAAAAAAGTGTAATAATATCAAAAAAGTCAAAAAATATAAAAACAAATACAATTAAAGATTTAAAAAAATATAGGATAGGAACAATAAAAGAAGATGTTGCAGGACAATTATTAAGAAAAGAAGGATTGGAAGAATCTATTATTCCTAGTGTTGACATAAAAATAAATTTAACGAGACTTAGCAGAAGTCTCCCACTTCAAATTTTTTAATGCGAAAGCGAGAAAAATTAAGTGGGAGATGAATGCTTATAGTACTTGAAAAATAGCTTTTT
>Ga0307991_1000513_pt1 | contig 27887 bp, 18 predicted proteins | sample EllFjometagen131_FD_203146 | JGI IMG/M metagenome (GOLD analysis project Ga0307991, IMG submission 203146) | Marine microbial communities from Ellis Fjord, Antarctic Ocean - #131 | ecosystem: Environmental > Aquatic > Marine > Unclassified | place: Southern Ocean | collected 2014-10-08 | reverse complement strand
CCCCGTTATCTACAAAGTCGTTTATGCCGTAGCTGGTATTACCTCGGCAGCAGATCGCGAAAAAGGTTTTATCGGAACCAAAAAGCGTCAGGCCATAGCCCTTGATCCGGCCGTCGGCGAAGTTGACTCCGAAGAGGGTTTGGTCGCCTCCGCCGGTGGTGCTGACATAGAGAGTGCTGGAACCATACTGAGCGTCGATAATTCGTTCGCCGGCATCGGTATCTCCGTAAGCGAAGTCGAAGTAATCGTTATCGATGAAAGGTATCAGCCCGGAGGTGTCGGTATCCTCATAACCGCTGGGGTCAATGCCCCTGAAATCCATTAACGAATATAATTCCTTGATCGAAGGCAATCGCCAGTCATTGTAGCCTCCAAAGCTATCGGCATTGAGAATATCGGGGTAGGTCTGCAGTTCGCTCCAGGTTAATTTGTCGGCAACGTCTATATCTTCGTCTTCATCGGTATCCGCGCTCCGCTGCCAGGTCAGGCCGGTGTTATTGTCGGAGACGGTTAGTCCGTCTCCGCTGAGCGAATAGCTCGGCTGAAGTCCGTCATACTGGGCGTCTTGCCCGTAATACGCTTCTCCCGACAGCGGAGATGTTATCTCGACAGTATCCCCGTAATAGACATCCTGTCCGGTATCCACTATTGTATAATCCCCGGACGAGGCGGATGATGCTCCTATTAAGAGAGCCATGGCGAGTATTAATATTGATATCTTCATTTTCATCCGTCCTTTTGGTTGTTTTGCCTATTCTGTCAAAAGCTTCCGTTTGTTTAATTTTTAAATATATTCTTTGGAATGGGTTAGAACATTTCCTTTCTCATCCTCGATTTTTGAATATCCAACAACCAACAAGGAATATCCAAGTGCTTGCATCCCGAACTTGGTTTTTTTATTGGATATTCCTTGCATGCCCGCCGTAGCCCTGGCGGAGGTTGGTTGAATATTGGATATTTAGTTTGCCTTTCCCGGTTTCAGTTTTTCATAAGACTTTTGAAAGTACCTTGTCGTTATCGCCGGGGAGGCGGACCCATTGACTTGTGATGTGTCTCCATCTCTTCCTCGGAGGCAAAGCCGTCTCCGTCGACGTCGATCTCCGTAAACCGTTCGGTCTGGTGGCTTACCCACTCCTCCTGGGAGATCTGGCCGTCCCCATCGGTATCCATCTCCTGAAAATGCCCCTGTCCACCGGGGCCCTGCTGGGCCAGGAGAGGTGTCGCTGTCATTGTTGCCACTATCAAACCTGCTGCTATTGTTTTCCAACTCTTCATTCTCTTGTCTCCTTGTTTATGAGAGATTTTGTCTCTCAAGGGTTTTAAATATTTCTTTTGATCCGCGTCGACGTTCAGCCTATTTTGTCTATCACTGAATCTGACGACATTAGTTTAAAAATCCTGCGGAAAATATTTTGTTGATCAGGGCGTAGACCTCGTCCGACCCCAATAGACCAACCCAATAAACACCCCAATAGACCAATAGAACCCAATAGACTCAATAGACTTTGATCTGTTCTATCGATTGTGTCACGGCTCCCACGGCCTAGTTGGGGTTGCCGCATAATAAATATTCAGAAGGATCGTTACATCCCCTGTTTTTTCGTGCAATAAAGTTAAAGTAGGGTATAAACACTCACAAACATGAAACCGAGTTTAGAGAAAGGCAATAGGATTTGAGCGAAAAATTGATGGATAAACGAACGGCTGACATGGGCACGACACCTATCGGACTGCTGCTGCTTCGAATGAGCATTCCGGCCATGATTTCCGTGGTCATGATGTCGCTTTACAACATCATAGACACTTTCTGGGTATCCGGATTGCCCAACGGCACCGAGGCCATTGCTGCACTCACCGTACTCATGCCGTTACAGCAGATCGCCGCAGCAATGGGAATGTGTATGAGTGTTGGGGTCACATCCCTGGTCTCACGGCGTTTGGGCGAACGGAAACTGGAAGAAGTTCATGCTATTGCGGGCAATGCCGTCACGCTACCCATTGTGCTGGGGATTGCTGTTGGTGCGGTTTGCATAATCTTTCCCGGGCCGCTGGCTTTGGCCTTCGGCGGATCACACCAACTGGTAGCGCCTGCGATCAGCTATCTAACCATTGTTGCCTGGGGTTTTCCCTTTCAAATCTATAGCATGAGTATAGACGGCCTCATCCGAGGTTCCGGCAATACAAAAACCCCGATGTATATTCGGGGTTCCGCAGCGCTCCTCAATGCCATTCTTGACCCGTTTCTCATCTACGGATGGGGTTTCTTCCCGATGCTGGGCCTTCGCGGTGCTGCCATAGCCACCCTCCTCGCACAGATATTGGGTGCAGTTTTATCAACGGGATATATCCTTAGTAGGAGAAGCCCCTATCGTATCTCATCTGCCGCGCTCTGGCCAAAAATCACCATTATACGCGACATCGCACACGTGGGTTTCCCATCGTTTATTAACGGATGCGTGCGCAGTACCGTCGGCTCAATCGCCAACTGGGTGTTGGCAGGTTTTGGACCCGCAGCGCTCGCCGCACACGGGTTGAGTATGCGTGTGATGATGCTTATGCTGTCTTTCATGGGGCCGGGCGTTTCTCAAGCGTTGGTGCCTATTGTGGGTTTCAATTTCGGCGCAAAAAACTATCGGCGAATGTGGCGCACATGGTTGAGCGCCTCGGTCGTGCTCGCGGGCATCGGCATTGTGCTCTCATCGATCATCATCGTCTTCGCCCCAACAATTATGGCTCCCTTTGCGCGCGACCCGGAGTTATTGCGCCTTTCCGTCTGGGCCGTGCGTGCCAGAGTGTGCACAGTCTTCCTGGTCGAACCACAGATGATGGGGGTCTTCACATTTCAGGGTATGGGCATGGGATTCCGTGCTCTGGTCTTGACCATGTCGCGCGACGTCATCTTTATGATCCCGGCTCTGATTCTCCTCACCGATATCTTTGGTGTATATGGCGCTTTCGCCGCTCAGCCCGTGGCCAACGTACTCGGCCTCATCATCGCAGGCACAATGCTCTTGCGAGCTTATCGGCGATATCCAGTAACGGATAGTGTATAGGCAGAATTTGGGGTTCGAAATTTTGGGTCGGACCTGCGTAACAAATGTAATATCAACTAGTTAGGTCCCAGAAATAGCTCTTTTAAACCTAAGTTGAGCGATTATTGCGGATCAGCCGTCGCTAAAGCTATGGCGGACTTGTGAAATGTGCTAAGATTATGAGGCTGCATCGGTTGCAAAAAACGCAGACGCATTAATAAATTCGAACGAGTATTTTTGCAACCGATTGTAGACCATAAGATTGGTGCAGTTCGCCGCATAGAATCGCTCAATTTAGGTTTAAGTAAATATTCGGTAAACCAGGGGCTCCGCGCTTTTCGCGAGGTGCTGTAGCCGCGGTCGTTGACCGCGGCCCCTGTCATCCGCGGTCACCGACCGCGATTACAACAACCCAGATACGATCACGGGGTAACGGGGTTCACTGAAAGCTTACTAGCTGAAGACTCGTAATAAATCCGGCTGATCCCCTTGACCGCTCAGAGGCCGGAATTAATCCGGAAGATACCGATATCGTCTTTCATTGTTAGTTATCTTTTCCACCGCGACGGCTCCGTTGGTGATCACGCTGCATCGATTTATGGTGTGCCTTCATCTCTTTCTCGGAAGCAAAGCCGTCCCCATCGGTATCGATCTCGGCGAAACGTTTGCTCTGATGGGCAAGCCATTCCTGTTCGGAGATCAGGTTGTCCCCATCAGTATCCTGCTCCTGAAAATGCCCTTGGCCTCCGGGTCCCTGCTGGGCCAGGAGAGGTGTCGCTGTCATTGTCACTACTATCAAACCTGCCGCTATTGCTTTCCAACTCTTCATAATCTTATCTCCTTATCTACGAGAGATGTAGTATCCCTCAGACTCTAATTCTTTGAAGTTTATGGTCTTTTGCTTCTGTGATGGGTTTTCCATTCAGTTTCAGAGGCGTATCCATCTTGATCGAGGTCAATCTCAGTTCTGAATATTTCCCGGTGGTGTTCGGACCATTCCTCTGTCGAGACCTTTCCGTCATCGTTTAGATCCATCCGGTCTCCGCCTCCCCTCATAGGAAGGTTCGGTCTTTCTCCCGGCGGCGGGGGAGGGGGCCCATCCCCTCTAGTTCCCGGCTGTCCGGGATGATTCGGTGGTTTCATTACAGCGAGGAGGTCGCTGATGATACTATCGAACCGTTCCTTCTGATTTGCCCGGCAGATAGACTTGATCTCCTCCAGATGCTTGAAGACCAGCCTGGCCTTCAGGGCTTCTTTATCTCCCACCTCTGCGGCCAGTTCTTTTACCCGCGCTGAATCGGGGGAAGCTTTCAGGAGTTCATCCATCATCTGACGTTTGCAGGTATTCACCTCCTTCTGGAAGGTATCCATCTGCGCGATCTGACGGGACTGGAGTATTTTAAATTCTTTCTTTTGGTCCGCGTCGAAGTTCAGCTCCCGGCTTAGAAAATTGCTGACGTGGTCCGGCACCCCCCGGCCCTGAGAAATTCTTTTCTCCGAACCCTGGAAATGGCCAATCCATAGTGTAGCCAGTGTGCCGAGGTTCAGGATGACGAGAACTACGATTGACCAGACTATGACCTTTTGTTTAGAGAAGTAGTCCATGAGATCACTCAAATAATTCCTTGATTTGATTATTCGTTTGAATTAGCTGGAATTCCTCGGCCAGGGTCGTCAGGCTCTCCTCACGGCTGATAGTCTTGGTTGAAGTCCCCGGAGAGAGGAGAGCAGCCGTGCAGATGTTAATAATAATAAGGCACCCGATCAGCGCCGGCTTGAGCGCGCTTATGCTGAAGAACCGGGCGGAAAAAGTATTCTCTATCGAAGCGTTACTTTCCAGGCGTGCCGCCAGACGGCTGTAAAAGAAGGGTGAAGGGTCAATGGTATCGATCTCCTCCAGGCATCCCAGCGTCCGGTCGATCTCCCGTGTTATTCTGTCTTTTTTGTCGGTCATATCGTTATTCTCTCCATTTTGTCTGTCACTGAATCTGACGACATTAGTCCAGAAATCCTGCGGTCATTTAATATTTTTTTCATAATAACGGGTAAGCTTCTTCTTCAGGTTCTGCTTGGACCGGTGAACCAGGGACTCGACCGCCGAGACGGTCGTCCCCAGAACTCCTGCGATCTCTTGCTGGCTGAAGCCTTCATATTTGCTCAGGGTAATAGCGATCCTCTGGTTCTCGGGGAGAGTATTCAGAGCATTTTGAAGAATTTGAAGGCGCTCCTTCCTCTCCGCTACTGTGTCAGGGTTAGTTCCCTCGGGGGAGGGGATATTATCAGCCTGACCGCTGATTCCCAGGGCATTCTTAATAGAACTGAACCTCTTCTTTCGATTCTTCATCCTGATGAAATCCAGAGACTTCGAGACTGCGATCCGGTAGAGCCAGGTGGAAAGTTTGGCGTCTCCTCGGAATCGGGAGATCGAACGGTGTGCTTGAAGAAAGACTTCCTGGGCCATGTCTTCCGCGTCCTGGCGGTTGTGGAGGAAACGGTAGCAGATATTCAGAACAAGATCCTGATGGAGCTCGACGAGAGATTTAAACGCAGCCGTCCCGCCTGATTTTAGTTCATGAATTAATGAGTTATTATCGGTATCGGTCATTAGGATAGACTGCCTTGTGAAGTATGACGTCTTTTCCCTCAGAATCCTGCTGATATTATTTTGTTAATCGGCACCGGGATTACCAATACTATACCTTTCTTTTATCAAAGATGCAGGCGAATAAATCCCCTCACGGATAACAGGATTTGGGGTAATTCTGGGGAGGAAATAGATAATTCGGCAGCATCACAAGGGAAAAATCAATAATAATAATTAAGTATGGTGTCCCCGGAACTTCAAAAGCTATCACAAAAAAAGCGGGGAGGGAATAATCCCTCCGGCCTTTCTACGGGAACGGGCATGATCCCGGTTGTCACCGGGAAGCGTAGTTGATCTGGGATTTATTAAAGATCAGATTTCGGATTGTGAGAGATGGGCACCGGAAGATTTGTCCTGTTCGATCTTGATCCGGTCGGAAGGAATCGCCGAGTTGTAAACCCGGCGGGTTCGGACCATGATATCAATGCTCCCGGTTCGCGCTTCTTTTTCTCTTTTTTCCGTTGGCCATTCTCTTTAGGTTCCTCTTTGCTTTTTCCGATCCGGGAACAAGCTGGAAAAGAAAAAAATTATGGGGACCGAGAGTGATGAAATACGGGAGCTGCCCGATCGGCGGGAATTCGGTCCGCCCCAGAAGCTCCACGGGGATAAAATCTTCAAATTCGCCTAACTCGAGTTCTACCGGCTGGGTAAATCGCGAGAGATTATTGACAACCAGAATAATCTGATCTTTATATTGCCGTATATAGCAAAGCGACTTGAGATTTTTTGAATGGATAAATCTCAGGTCTCCGCTCCCGAAAACCGCGGCATATTTTTTCCGGGTCTGGATCATCCGCTTCATCCAGCTCAGCAGGGAAGTAGAGGTACGGCTCTGGGCCTCCACGTTAATGCTCTGACAGCCGTAAACCGGATCCATATTGACCGGGCTGTAGAGCATTGCCGGGTCGGCGAGAGAGAATCCGGCGTTCCGGTATCCGTTCCATTGCATCGGGGTCCGGACACCCTTTCTATCCCCCAGATAGATGTTATCTCCCATCCCGATCTCATCTCCGTAATAGATGACCGGGCTCCCCGGGAGGGTGAAGAGCAGATTGTAAATCAATTCTATCTGTCGCCGTCCGTTATCCAGAAGCGGCGCCAGCCGCCGGCGGATCCCGATATTGCACCTCATCTTCGGATCCCGGGCGTATTCCCGGTACATATAATCCCGCTCTTCGTCAGTTACCATCTCCAGGGTAAGTTCATCATGGTTGCGGAGGAAAAGACCCCATTGGCAGGAAGAGGGAATATCCGGGATCTCATTCATGATATTCTCTATCGGAGCGCGGTTCTCTTCCCTCAGGGCCATAAAAATTCGGGGCATCAGCGGAAAGTTGAAGGCCATGTGGAATTCGTCTCCATCTCCGAAGTAAGGGCGGACATCGATCGGCCACTGATTTGCCTCCGCGATTAATATTTTATCTTCAAACGTCGCGTCAATTTTGCTCCGCAATTCCTTGAGGAATTCGTGTGTCTCCGCCAGATTCTCGCAATTGGTCCCCTCTCTCTCAAAAAGATAAGGCACGGCGTCGCACCGGAAACCATCGAGGCCCGTCCTCAGCCAGTAATTGATAACCTTCAGCATGGCGGTCCTGACCCGGGGGTTGTCATAGTTCAGATCGGGCTGATGGCTGAAAAAACGATGCCAGTAATATTCTTCCGTATTCTTATCCCAGGTCCAGTTCGATTCCTCGGTATCGACAAAGATCACCCGCGCGTCTTTATATTTCCGGTCGGTATCGCTCCAGACATAGTAGTCACGCTTGGGTGAACGGCGGGAACTTCTGGACTCGATGAACCAGGGATGCTGGTCCGAGGTGTGGTTCATAACCAGATCGGTTACGATTCTTATCTCGCGTTTATGGGCGGCCCGGATCAGGGATTTGAAATCCCGGAGGGTCCCGTATTCAGGCTGGATCTTATAGAAGTCCTCGATATCGTAGCCGTCATCCTTCTGAGGGGAAAGATAGAATGGAAGCAGCCATATGCAGTCGATACCCAGATCCTGGAGGTAATCCAGCTTCTCTTCGATTCCACGGAAGTCTCCGACTCCGTCAGCGTTGCTGTCAAAGAATCCTTTTACATGGAGTTCATAGAAGATCGCGTCTTTATACCAAAGAGTATCTTTCTGCATTGCTTATCTTTCTCCCCAATATCTTTTATTCAATATGTTATGTATAATCATTGAGATTATTTCGAAGTAAGCTTTCAGTGAACCCCGTCAACTCGTGCTCCTGGCCCGGTGTTGTAGCCGCGGTCGGTGACCGCGGTATCGCCAACAGTCATCGGGTCCGCGGTCACCGACCGCGGCTACAAGGCTAAAGGGACCCCGACAAATTGTGAGGAAATATTAAGACAACGGGGTTCACTGAAACCTTACTATTCGAATACAGCAGATTGTTTTTTCTCAACCAAAAAAAGAACGTTATGTTCCCACTCTATCCATTGCAATCAATAATAAACACTTGTCAACAAGTGTTCGCCAGAGAGTATAATATGGGCACTGCCATATATTGTTGCCGGCAATAAAATCTCAGGCATTCTTCAAAACTAACCCGATTTATGAATAAATCGGGTTAGAAGAATGGTGTCCTTCGCCGTTTAACAGCGTAATAGGCAAATAGAAACATCCCCGCCGACCAGGCTTGCCCGGCCATCCCCATGGGCCGACCGGCCTCTCCTTCAAACCACTCGTTGAACTCCCATGGTTTGCCGCGGCCGGCCCGGTTCAACCGCGCCAGATCAACCAGGGCTTTATCGGCTTCGTGAAACTTATTCGCTTTCACCAGGGCCGCGACATAAAATCCTCCGATAAAAGGCCAGATTCCACCATTATGATAACAGTGAGGGCGATTGAGGTCATTAAAAAGATAATAGTATCTCCAGTCCGGATCGCCGGGAAAGACGGGGGGTGAGATTGATTTCAGCGGCCCGGGTCGATCAAGGCCGCGGTCTTTTATTAGGTTGATAATTTCATCTGATCGTTGCTCTCCCGCGATCCCGGATAATATAGCCAGAAGGTTCCCTAACGAATCGAACCATTCCCCGAAACCCCGGAAGGTGAGATAGGGCAGATAATATGACCTGTCTTTCAGTAAAGTTTTTTCCGGAACCGAATGACTGCGGCCGAGGCTGTCAAGTCCCTCCCGGCTGAATATTTCGTTTCCCAGACTTGGTTCAATCTGGGGCAGAAGATAATTCGGGTCTCCGCCATACCAGAAATGCCGGTTGATCAGTTTTTTCAGTTGGGCGGCGCGGGCAGTATAGATCTCTCCTTCTGCGGCATCCGAAATATCCTTGGTCATATCCGCCGCTTTTTTAAGAGCGATATAATGCAGGATATTGACATAGAGCCCCTTACCCCGGACGGCGAAGAGATCCTCCCAGTCCGCGCCTTCGGCCATGGTAATCAGCCCGGTTTGGTCCACATCCTGGTATTCATACCAGCTCAAAGTCTTACGGATAACCGGATAATACCGTTCCAGAAAATCGGCCGATCCGGTTCTCTGATAGTAATTCGCGGCGCCGATTATGAACCAGAGGCCGCTGTCGGCATAGGCCTGGAAATTAGGCCGCAAAGAGATGAGGTGGACGTTATTAGGAATCTGGCCCAGTGGAGTCTGATGCTCCGCCAGGATTTGAAAACTATCCTCAAGGGATTGATGAATAGCGGAGTCCCCCGGCAGGACCGCGCCCAGGAGAGTGATCATGGTATCCCGGCTCCAGACCTGGGGGTAGCCCGGTTCGGCCGCGGATGCCTTCATTCCCCCGGGGCCGCGGCAACCGTGAACCACCCGGAGGGCTTCCCGGTAAGCATCTTCGATGATCCTGGTTTCTGGGGTGGTATCCGTCATTGCAATTCCAGCAGTCTGTTCATGAAAATCCTCACCCGGGGGACATCTTCGAGATAATAGCGGGCCGAGGATTGCACATTCGCTCCCCCGACCCGAATCGTGACCCCGGAATCCCCGATGGCCCGGAAGGCGTCTTCATCGGTTCGGTCATCACCGGTATAAATAGTGAGAAGAGTACCGGCGTCCTCTGCGCGGCTGATTTCATATTCCAGCCGGTTCACGATTTTCCCCTTATCCCAATCTACCGGGGGTCGGATCTCGATCACTTTTTTCCCGTCAGTAACTTTTACTTCACCTCGTTCGACCGGCCCGCGGGCAATATCCCTGATAACCCGCAGGGTACGATCAAGGTTTTTCGGCTTGACCTGCCGGAAATGAATGCTGAGAGAAAGATCCTTATCCTCAATCCGTACCCCGGCGATTCCATCCAGGGCACGGTGGAGCTGCCTGGCCGATTCTTCAATCGCCGGCCGGGCGGACCGCGCGGCCGGATGAATGAACCGGAGAGAATTGCCCACGAGCTCTAGGCCGTGGTTACCCGCGTAGATCAGTCCGTCAATTCCTACCATGGATCTGATTTCCCGGAGGGCTCGGCCGCTGACGATAGCCAACCGGTAGCGCTGATGGAGGGAGAGGGACCGCAGGAGATCCCTGGTCTCTTCCGTCAGGAGTGCTGCCTCCGGGGTAGCGACGATGGGGGTGAGAGTGCCGTCATAGTCGAAACATAGCAGGACATGAGCACTCCGGGAGATTCGGTCAGCGACGTCGGGCCAGCTCCTCAGGAGAGAGTTCAATTTTCTTTCTCTCCCGCCACCTCGGCCGCCCGCAGAAATGTTCGAACCCAGTGGTGGACATCCTTATTCCTTACCTGATTCCTGAGTTTTTTCATTCGCCCTTTTCTCTCTTCGACCGGCATGGTATATGCCCTCCAAATCGTGTCGGCGGTCTCTTCTGTATCGTAGGGGTTAACCAGGAGGGCTCCTTTTCTGAGCTGACGGGCGGCGCCGGCGAATTCGCTCAGTATCAGGATTCCGCGGTTGTTAATACAGGCGGCGCAGTATTCCTTGGCCACCAGGTTCATGCCGTCATTGAGAGGGGTGATCAACGCTATCTCACAGGAACGGTAATATGCGACCAGTTCGACCGGGGTCAGCTTGCCGAATACATAATGAATTGGAATCCAACCTAAAGTGGAAAAGAGTCCGTTTATCCGCCCCACCATCTCGTCGAGTCTCCTTTTCATGGCCTGATATTCCGGGACATCGATCCGGCTGGGAACTACCACCTGCAGAAGGGATATTTTCTGATGAAGATCCGGATATTTTTTTAGAGCCAGCTCGAATGCTTCAAACCGGCTGGGAATCCCTTTGGTATAGTCAAGGCGGTCCACGCCGATCAGAAGTTTAAGTTCCGCGAATTTTTCGTGGAGAAACCAGGCGGCTTGCTCCGCCTCCCGGCTTTTGGCTAGGTCATTATACCGCTTGAAGTCGATTCCGATCGGGAATGTTCCCGCCAGAACAGATCGGTTCTCAACTTCAACTATGGAATGAGGGGATCGATACCTTACTCGAGCTTGTGGGAGGAGGCTTTTTACGCACTGGATGAAGTTCCGCTGGTCCTTCCGGGTCTGGAAACCGACCAGATCATAGCTAAGCATCGCCCGGATGATTGGCAGCCGCCAGGGCAAACGAAAAAATATATCCGGGGAGGGGAAGGGGATATGAAGGAAGAAGCCGGCTTCAGTGCCGGGCCGCTGTTTTTTTAGGTATTTGCTGACCAGTAAGAGTTGATAATCCTGGACCCAGATGAAATCATCTTCCGCCGCGGTGGCGGCGGTAATATCCGCGAACTTCTTATTGACCCGGCGGTAGGTATCCCAGTGATCCCGATTGAAGGCGGCACGGCCCAGCATATTGTGAAAGAGAGGCCAGAGAGTTTCATTTGAAAACCCGTAGTAATAGTCATCAACTTCCCCGGAATCCAGGGGCACTGGAATAATCTCATAGCCGAACTTGTCCCGGGAAGATTTAAAGATATCTTGAAAAGGAGCGTCTTCCGAAGTGCCGGGCCAGCCGATCCAGGTGCCTCCTCTTTCCTTGAGAACCGGTCCCAGGGCGGAGACCAGACCGCCGCTCCCCGGCTCAATCTTCCAGTTTCCAGTATCGTTTTCCAGCACTATCGGCAGCCGGTTTGATACTATGCATAAATTGCCTTTGATAATTGACCTCCTCTCTTAGAGGTTATTCACTTTACCTAATATTAGCATCGGGTTAGATATATTTCAACATAATAAGCCTGAAATGTGGGTTCCCTCTCTTTTACCAGATCGGCATGGAGACGACAAAATATCTGGCGATGGACAAAAATGTTGTTTGATTTTCTTTCGGTTGCCTAACGACATAAAAATCGCCGGGGAAAAATCTCTGGGGTTTTCTCGGGGACGATCTCGATCTTGACCGGGACAACACCAGGGTGTTGTTGATTCAAATAGCAAAAGGCCGGGAGGGAATTAATTCCCTCCCGGCCTTTTACGGGCATGACGGGTGTCCCAGAGCGTGGTTGATCTGGGATTTTCAGGATATCTACTTCCGTAGGATGTGGGACGGACACCGAAAAATACAGTTAGCCGGTAAACAGTGACCGATATTTTTTTCAGTAACCAGCTTTCCAATAACCAGTCTCTATCGCGTTACCGGGATATCGCCGGAAGTCCCGTAGTAAACCCGGCTTAACCCCCTTGTCGCCCAGAGGCCCGCGCTTTCGCGGAAGATGTTGATATCGGAAGTACTGTCGCCATTGTAATCCGCGCCCCGGGGCCAATCGGTGCATCGCCCAAAGTAGACCCGGGTCAATCCCTTCAGCGCCCAGAGACCGGTACAGGGGCGGAATATGCCGATCTCCCAAGTTCCCTGGCCGTTGTAATCCGCGGCGATGGGCCAGTCATCGGTGGCCCCGAAGTAAATCCGAGTCAATCCCCTGACCGCCCAAAGGCCAGATGCCTGCCGGAAAACGGCGATTTTTCGAGTGTTGTCCCCATCGTAGTCGCCGGGTACTGGCCAGTCTCCCTCGCTTCCGAAATAGACCTGCGTGATTTCCCTGATCCTCCACATGCCGGCGGCGTCCCTAAAGATTCCAATATCACAGCAACCGTCACCGTCATAGTCTCCGGGAATCGAAATATCACCGCTATTCCCGAAGTAAACCCGGGTCAACCCCCGAACCGCCCAGAGACCGGTGCTTCCCCGAAAGATCGCAAGATCCGTTACTCCGTCTCCATTGTAATCTCCGGAGGCCGGCAGGTCGGGAACCCCCCCGAAATAAACCCGTGTTAATCCCCGGATCGCCCAGAGGCCGGAACTTTGCCGGAAGACGCCGAGATCGCTCGTCCCATCGCCATTGTAGTCCCCCGACTCGATAATGTATCTGGCCGGCGCCACGGTCGGACCGCAGGTGGGGCTGGGCGTGGGGGTGGAAGTAGGCGTGACAGTTGCAGTCGGCGTGGGCGAAAGCGAAGGCGTGGGCGTGACCGAAGCGGTCGGTACCGCGCTCAGTGTCGGAGTTGGGCTGGGCGGTGCTGAGGCGGTAGGGGAGGGGGTTGCGGCCGGGGTTGGCGTAACGCTTGGCGTGGGTGTGACCGTCGGCGTCGGGCTGGGCGTCGGCGTGGGCGTGACCGACGGAGTCGGCGTTCCCTTGGCGATGGTACAGAGCGCCAGGTCGGTGTAGGTATTCCCGTTTAAGCCCACGTACAGCTCCGTCCCGTCCACGCTCACCTGGGGCAGGATCACGTCCAGGTAGTAGTAGGTATTGTAACCGATCCGGAGCTTATCCCCGTCCTGGATCTCAATCGGATCTGCCGCCGCCTCGATCCGGAGCTTGAGCTGGGTCTCGGCTGCCGATAGACCGGCGTCGAACCAGAAGTTCAGTTTGTCGGGTACGTAGCCGAAGTCGGTGTCCTCATTCCAGGAGAGCCCCCGGATGAACCACCCGTTGTTGACGCTCGCCCTCCTCTCGACGATTTCGATGTAAGCGATATCCTTTACCTTCAGCGGGGAAACACAGGGAACCGCCGTTGAGGTAGGCGTAACAGAAGGCGTGGGTGTAACGGAAGGCGTGGGTGTGACACTCGGCGTAGGAGTAGGCGTGACGGAAGGCGTTGGAGTTGCCGAGGGTGTTGGCGTGGTACTGGGCGTAGGCATGACGGATGGTGTCGGTGTCACAGATGGCGTCGGCGTAACCGAGGGGGGCGGTGTAACAGAGGGTGTCGGTGTTACCGAGGGGGTCGGAGTGGTAAAAAAGATATCGATATTGTAAAAACTTATCGCTCCATCGTAGCCATCGATCACCGTGTAGTAGGTCTGCGCCGCCGCCGGGGAGGAGATATGCTCGTCGCTAGTCCCCGAGTTGGTGCTGCTATCCACGCAATCATTGGAGGTGGGCGCGTCGCAGAGCAGAAGGTCGAGGTCGGCCGCAAGGTTGGACAGGTTGATCGAGAGTGTCCCCGGGGTGGTAACGTCAAAGGCATAGACTACGTCGGGGGCGGTCTCCGAGAACTTGATACAGCTGTAGTTATCGTAATTGTCGGCAAAGCCGGTGGTATCCCCGCTCCCGGAGTAGTCGAGTGAAACAACGATCGGCGCTTCGAAGACTTCACCCACCGGCGTTGGCGTGATCGTCGGCGTTGACGAGGCAGTGGGAATTACACTGGGCGTCGGCGTCGGCGATGGGGTGCGGTAGCCGAACGGTGTCGGCGTGGGCGAGGGAGTTGTCACGTAGTAGGAGTAGTATATCCAGTCATCCGTCCCGCTTTCCGTTTTCCAGACGACTTGAGGCAGATTGTTGGAGTCCAGCGCGATTTGGGAGCTTTCGTTAATTGCGATTTCAGAAGGGGTTATATCCACCGGTTCCTCCACATAAACCGATTTATAATATATCCGCTCGTCACTGGTTGCATCATCTTCTGCCGTCCATGTGAAATGGGGGAAGTTATTAGAGTCCAGGGCCAAACGGGGCTCTCCACTGGTCGTGGTACCCGGAGCCGATATAACTTCCCAGTCCCAGCCCCCATATTCCATAACGTCGTCGGATACTCCATAGTTTATAGTGTTTGTGGCCGCTATCGAATCGTATTCATTATCTGCGATGTGGGGTCGGCCGAGGGAGTCCGCCAGCAGTTTCTTTTCAAATACGGTTACATCATTAATGTTCTTTATCCAGTTGAAGTCCCATGCCTCACCTGGACCTCCAGACCATGCAAATACGAGCCATGTCCCTATAAATGCGTTCGTCGCATGATATACGATGTAAGGATTGTCGTCAGGGTTCAGCGCCATCTCCGGCCCGCCGCAATGTTGCATAACGGAAATATCGGAAACCATTGTCGGGGCAGTCCAACCCGCCGCGGTCTCCGCGGCGTAATATATCCGCCCGTAGGTGCCGTCATCCCCTTGCCAGCAGACATGGGGATAACCCCCGGAGTCGATTGCGATCCGGGGGCTGGAGTTCCTGGAACTGGTAGTTGATAGGCACAATGGTGCGGCCCAGCCCGTCCCGGTATTTGTCGCGTAATATATCTGGCTGGTCAAGCCGTCGTTTCCGTACCAGGTGACGTGGGGATAACCGCTGGAGTCCACAGCTATCTGGGGGTATTGGACGTTGTCGGGACTGGAAGCCCCGGATATGTACGTGGCTGTTGTCCAGCCGGCGCCGGTATTTACTGTATAGTATATCCGGCTGCTGGTTGAGTCGTCGTAACCATGCCAGACGACATGGGGATAACCGCTGGAGTCCACCGCTATCTGGGGAAGCCGGTTACCGAGGGGGCTGGAAACCCCGGATATGTTCGTGGCGGCAGTCCAACTGGAGCCGGTCTTCGTCGCGTAATATATCCGGTAGTTCAAGTTGGGAAAGTCGGCCTTGCCAAACCAGGTGACGTGGGGGTTGCCGCTGGGAGCGAGCGCTATCTGGGGATATTCATAAGAGTAGGGAATAGTATCCCCGGATATATTCACCGGTTCTGACCAAACGCCGGCCTCAGCCGCGGGCTCAGCTATGAAGGTCAGAACAGCCAAAACAATGATCGCCGCGGCGGCGAGTTTCGGACCAGCTCTCCCGGCCTTCCCGTTCTCGGACAACCTAATCATTTAAATCAAATATCATCAAATTGATATCCCCCTGTTTGCTTAATAACTTTGGACGTAATTCTATTTTGTAATTTTTGCCAAAGGAATGGAATTCTCTACATACTCTATATTTAAATCAAAAACCGTCCGAAAAAGAAAGCGAGTGACTGAATTTTGACAAAAAATTTTTGTAAACCTGTTTTTCGTCTTTTTCAAGTGCGAAGTGCGTATCGTTAGCAATCAATTATTGCTAAACTATACCCCTAGGCTACTTTTTAGACAATAAAATCTTTGGGTGTATTTTTTTAGGAATAACAATTAATTTTGGTGCGATTATTCTCTCTCATCCCAGTTTCTTTATTAACGCAATGATTTGTGGATCAGGGTGGGTTTTGAGTTTTTTCTTGTCGAAGGTAACGAAGTCGAGATAGGTGGAGAGGGGGTATTCTTCATGAGGGGGAGTTCCTGGTCTTTGACCAGGACAATACCTCGGTATCGCGGGTTTGGGAATCCTGTGATTCCAATAGAAAGGCTGGGAGGAATAATTCCTCCCAGCCTTTTACGGGGATGACGGGACTCGAACCCGCAACACCCGGATCGACAGTCCGGTACTCTAACCAGTTGAGCTACACCCCCAAAATACTAAAAGATCACATCCTTCTACCAATTTATGATAGAAAAGAAAACATAAATTTTTGCGATAGCAAAAATTTATGGGCGTTACTGGGATTGAACCAGTGACATCTACCTTGTAAGGGTAGCGCTCTCCCGCTGAGCTAAACGCCCTTTATTCTTTCGATCGAAAAATAAAGATGTAAAAGTATCTCTAATCTTGTATTCAGTCAAGAGATTAGAATGCAAAATGTTGCAGCATGCTTCTACCATTTTCTATGCCGTCCACTCTATTTTTACTTTTAATTCTGTCTTTTATTTTGATACTGTTATGGTTTGGAAATTCCAAATATATATAAATCACCAGATGGCGTTAATTCAGTGTACTTCCAATAAGTTAGCGCCGTAGACGATAGGTTAATGAATGAAACGAATTTAACTAGAGATGGCGCTTCCGAAACATCCGCCGGATTGAAGAATGAAGTGGAAGAATTGCGGAAGCAGCTGGCGGAGAGTCGCTCTCTGGTGGAGAAATTTCGCAGCGGCAGTGAGCAGTGTCTTAAGATTATCAATGAGGTAAAAGACGGCATATTCATTGAGACCGTCCGGGGGGAGATACTGGATGTCAATGACGCTGTTTGCCGGATGCTGGGATTCAGCCGGGAAGAACTTCTTTCGATGAGAGTTGGGGAATTGGTTCCCCCGGAGATCGCCGCCGAATTTCCCGAGGTTATTCAGGATGAGACAATCCGGGAGGGGGTGTATATTGAGACCATCAATGTTTGTAAGAATGGCACCCATATTCCGGTGGAAGTGAGCAACACCCTGATCGAGATTGGAGGAGAGAAGAGGGTCATAGCGATTGTTCATGATATATCCGAGCGAGTAGGGTCCAGGGAGAAGCTGCTGGCGGTCTATGAAGATATGGAGAGAAATGTCCGGGATCGGACTGAAGAACTGACGCGGTCGAATGAAAATCTGAAGCGGGAGATTGTCGAGAGGGAACGGGCGGAGGAGGAACTTAAGGAGGAGCATCGGCTCTTTCTTGGTGGGCCGACCGTAGTTTTTAAGTGGCGAGCGGAACCTGGCTGGCCGGTCGAGTATGTATCGAGGAACGTAGAGAGCCAGTTTGGTTACCAGCCGGATGACTTCACATCCGGCCGGATTATCTATGAATCTATAATTCACCCGGATGATCTGCTGAGGACTATGGAAGAGGTTGAGAAGTATAGTAAACAGGGAGAAGTCTTCTTTGAGCAGATATACCGTATCGCCCATAGTCAGGGTCATTATTGCTGGGTCAACGATCGTACGGTAATATCCAGAACTCCCGAGGGGAAGATTGATCATTATTACGGGTATCTCTTTGACATTTCTGAGCGTAAACACAATGAAGAAGAATTGATGAAGCACCGGGATCACCTGGAGGAACTGGTCAAGAAGCGAACCTCGGAGTTAAATGCCATGGTTGACGCGATGGCCCGCCGGGTAGTCCGAATGTCCGATCTGGAGGTACTGGTGGAAGCATTGACCAATCAGATTCTTTCTGCCGGCCTGAAACCGATCAGTGATCGGGAGTCATCTTCTCCCTCTCCGGAATAGTTATGAAAGCAACGATTTTCTTTCTGTGGTTATTGGTCATATCCATGCTTTTCCCCGGATTGTTGCCGGCGGAAGAACTCTCCCAATCCGAACTGGAATATCTCCAGGAGAAAGGAGAGATTATCTTTGTCAGTCAGACCCGTTATCCCCCCTTTGAATTTATCGGACCATCCGGACAACATACCGGGATGTGTATTGAGCTGGTCCGTTGGATGGCCACGGAACTGGAATTTAAACCCCTATTTACCGACACCTCCTTCAAGAAAGCCCAGGAAGATATTCTTGCCGGCCGGGCCGATGTTTTGACCGGGTCTGAAACTTTTTATAAATTGAGGGAGCTCAAACCGGACCTGCCGGTTATCCTCTGTACCGGCTATTCCCACAACTCTATTATCGAGAAGTTACTCTCATCCGGCGCCGGTGATTTTATTCAGAAGCCGTTTAAACTGAAGGTCCTGACCGCGAAAATCCGTAGAATTTTCGCGTAATTTATATGGAAAAAATCAATAAAAATCGTTTGTTCAGGGGAGGGGAATTCAAGACCCTGGTTGAGAACTCTCATGATGTCATCATGCGGTTTGACCGCGATCTCCGCCACCTCTATGTCAATCCTCTGGTCGAGGAGCAGACCGGTATCCCGCCTGATCAATTTATCGGCAAAACCCATGCTGAACTCGGCTTTCCCTCCGATCTGGTTAATCTCTGGGAGGAAGCTCTGGAGAAGGTTTTTACCACCGGGTCCTCGCACCGGGCTGAATTTCAACTCCCCGGGGGGACGTGGATAGACTGGCTCCTGGTTCCGGAGTTCTCACCGGATGGCAGTGTGGAGACAGTCGTCACCACCGCCCGGGATATTACTGATCGTAAAAAAGCCGAAGAAGCTCTGGAAGAGATCCGCCGTAGCCTGGAAGACAGAGTAGAAGAGCGAACCGCTGAACTGGCAGGGGCCAATCAGGAACTGCGGGCGGAGATAACCGAGAGAGAAGAGGCGGATGAAGCCCTGCTCCGCTCTGAAGAGACACTCCGCCTTATCGTTGAAGGCAGTCCGGGATTCTTTTTTTATGTCCATGACGCCGAAGGAATTTTTATCTACATCAGTCCATCGGTCAAGTCGATCACCGGTCGATCGATGGAGGAGTGGATGGCTCATTATACGACTTACCTGACAGACAATCTGATCAACGAGAAGGTGGTGGAGTACAGCGAACGGACCCTGCGGGGCGAAGCAAGCCGAATCAACTACTCGGCCGAGATTGAGCATGCTGACGGGAGACGGATCTTTCTCGACCTCTATGAGCGCCCGATTATTAAGGATGGCAAAGTAGTGGGAATCCAGGGAGTGGCCCATGATATAACTGAAAGCCGGCAGAGGCAGCGCGAGTTGATTCGCCTCTCCAGTGCCGTGGCCAGCCTGGTCGAGACGGTTATTATCACCGATCTGGATCACCGGATTATCTATGCCAACCCGGCCAGCATAGAGTTACTGGGATACCGGCCCGAGGAGTTAATCGGCCGCGATTCCCGGGAGATATTCGACAAAATTCCGGGTAATCCGCCTAACTTAACTGAACTGATCAGGAAAGAAGTGGTCAAAGGTGTCTGGAAGGGCGAGGTCTTCGATCGCAAAAAGGACGGGACCATTATCAGTGTGGCTCTTACCATGACCGCCCTGAAAGATGATGAAGGGAATGGTATCGGTTGGGTTGGAATCTCCTCTGATATCACCCATCAACACCAACTGGAAGAACAGCTGCGCCATGCCCAGAAGATGGAGGCGATTGGAACTTTGGCCGGAGGTATCGCGCATGATTTTAACAACATCCTGGCCGGTATTACCGGCCATGCTTTCCTCGCGAAACAGAAGCTGGGAAGGTCAAATCCTATCTTCTCAAATATGGTGGCCATCGAAAAGCTCTCCCGCCGGGGCGCCGAGCTTACCAAGTCGCTTCTCGCCTTCTCCCGGCAGGGAGAGTATGAGCCGGGTCCGGTGAATATAAACCGGATAGCGGAAGAAGTATTGGATATGATCAAGCGGACAACGGGCGGGAAGTTTGAGATCAGGGCGGAACTTGAAGAAGAACTTCCCAATATAGCCGGTGAGGATGGGTTGCTTCGCCAGATTCTGATGAACATCTGTATCAATGCCTGTGATGCCATGATCGAGGGAGGGATACTTACCCTGACGACCCGCCGGGTTTTACCTGATCAGGTTGTCTCCTCTCTGCTCACGGGAGCCGGGGTGGGGGATTTAATAATGATTAAGATATCCGACACCGGGATTGGCATGGACATTGAGACCAAAGCAAGAATCTTTGAGCCCTTCTTCACCACCAAGGATGATAAATCAGGGACCGGGCTCGGTCTTTCGATTGTCAATGGAATAGTAGAGAAACATGGCGGATGGATTGAGGTTGAGAGTATCTCCGGGAAAGGCAGTATTTTTACCATCTATTTCCCGGTCATTCAGGAAGTTTATACCCCATCTGTCTAAGTTTGATGTTCTGGCGGCAATCATCCGGGAGATTTCATAGAATCCATTACCTACGGTTGGAGCGGCTTCCTGGATAGAATGACTCATTGGTTGGGAATAATATTATGGAGATCTAAATGCCAGATAAAAACAATAACTCGATACCATCAGCAAATATCTGTAATGCGGATAACTCTAACCCCTTCCTGCTCTCTACCCGGCTCAGGAAGTATTATGACTTTTCCGGGAGAGAAGATGATCTTATCGATTCCGGCCAACTATTGGCTGAAAGGATAAATCATCGTCGTGGAGCTTCCTCACACCCCGGGCGGTCGGTCAGAGCGGGCCAGATTGACGCTATCGGATTGATCGATGAGATATTTCACTATCTATCGAATAGTTATCATCAGACTATTGATCGGGAGTTGTCGCTGGGGGTAACCGAAGCCTTAGAGGAGAAACTTGGCCGTGAATCCCTCCGGAAGTTACAGGATAATTTTATTGATCGCCTTCCCGGTCTGGAGATTGACCCGGATATGGTGTCGGATCCGGGCCGTACGGAAGGATCTCGTGCGGAGGATAGATCTGGAGTTTTGGTTGCCGCTGAGATGATGATGCTCGATCTGGCTAACCGGAACCCGGCTTTCCAACCGCTGGCGGAACTATTCGATGATAATAAGATCAAGGAAACTACCTGTTATCCCGAACTGCTGGCTTGTCTCCGGGATTACTATCGAGATCAGCCTTCCTTCGGACCTGAGGAGCAGCCGCTGCCGGAGTTTCTCCAGGCGCCTATCCTCTTCTCCCCCGATTCGTTATCGGGACAGTTGATGTATATCAGAGAGAATTGGAGTGAATTGCTCAGTCCGGAACTATTACAATCCGTCCTGTTAACTCAGGATGTTATCAATGAAGAAGAAAAACTCCGTCTGGCGGGATCAGGCCCGGTAGCGGGACCGGTCTGGACCGACTCCGCCGGAGGAGGTGGTTCAGTTGATGAGTACAGAGATGGTTATGGCTCCCGTGAAGCCTTTGAAAATTTTAGTCCTGACCTGGACTGGATGCCTCGAGTAGTATTGATGGTCAAGAACTCCTATGTCTGGCTTGATCAGCTCTCCAGACGATACCGGCGCCGTATCTCCCAGCTCGACCAGATCCCGGATGAGGAGCTTGACCGGATGGCTCGTTGGGGTTTTACCGGGTTCTGGCTGATCGGTATCTGGGAGAGGAGTCCCGCTTCCCGCGAGATTAAACGGAGATGCGGCAATCCCGAAGCCGACGCTTCGGCATATTCCCTCTATGATTATGTCATTTCCGCTGATCTGGGCGGTCAATCGGCGCTCAATAATCTCAAGCACCGGGCCTGGAAGCGAGGAATCCGACTATCCAGTGATATGGTTCCCAATCATGTGGGGCTCTACTCTAAGTGGGTGATCGAGCATCCCAATTGGTTTGTCCAATCGTCTCGTTCTCCTTTCCCTGGGTATACCTTCAACGGCCCGGACCTGTCGAAAGACTCCAGGGTGGAGATTTATCTTGAGGATGGATACTGGCGTCGCTCCGACGCGGCGGTCGTCTTCAAGCGGGTTGACCGGACGACCGGTGAAGTCTGTTATCTCTATCACGGCAATGACGGTACCAGTATGCCCTGGAACGATACCGCTCAGCTTGATTTTCTAAAAAGTGAAGTGCGGGAAGCTGTTATTCAGACCATCCTCCATGTCGCCCGATCATTCCCGATTATCCGATTCGATGCCGCCATGGTTCTGACCAAGCAGCATTTTCAGAGACTTTGGTATCCTCCTCCCGGAGAAGGAGGAGCGATCCCTTCCCGCTCCGGCCGGGGGGTCTCCACCGATGAGTTTAACCGGCTCTTTCCCCGGGAATTCTGGAGGGAAGTGGTTAATCGAGTAGCCCGGGAAATCCCGGAGACATTGCTTCTGGCCGAAGCCTTCTGGATGCTGGAAGGATACTTCGTGCGAACCTTGGGGATGCATCGGGTCTATAACAGCGCCTTCATGAATATGCTGAAGATGGAGATGAACGATCAGTATCGGCAGGTTATCAAGGAGATCCTGGAGTTTGACCCCGGGATCCTGAAGCGGTTCGTCAACTTTATGAGTAATCCCGATGAGGCAACGGCGGTCGCACAGTTCGGAAAAGGGGATAAATATTTCGGTGTCTGCACCATGATGGCAACGATGCCGGGTCTCCCCCTCTTCGGGCATGGACAGATCGAAGGGCTGACCGAGAAGTACGGGATGGAGTACCACAAGGCTTACTGGGATGAGCCGATCGACGAATATCTGGTCAAGCGGCATGAAAAAGAGATTTTTCCCCTGATGAAGAAACGGCATCTCTTCAGCGATGTAGCCAACTTCTATCTTTACGACTTTTATATGGAAAATGGCTCTGTTAATGAAGATGTCTTTGCCTACTCCAATCGGTATGAGAATGAGCGATCCTTGATCGTATATAATAACCGCTTCTGCAATACCAGCGGCTGGATACGGCTCTCGGCGTCCCGGGTCGAGAAGGGGAGGGGAGGGCGGAATAATTTGGTCCGGGTTGATATCTCCCGGGGTCTGGGCCTGCGGATGGCTGATAATGATTATACCATTTTCAAAGATCTTCGGTCGGGCCTGGAATATATCCGCTCCAGTCTGGAGATTAGGGAGAAAGGATTCTACATGATGCTGCGCGCTTATCAGACCCATGTCTTCGGGGATATCCGGGAAGTGCGTGACGACGAGAAAGGATTTTTGGCCAGGCTCTGCGACTCTTTGAATGGCCGGGGAGTGGACAATATCAATGATGCTTTGAAGAAGGTCCATTTCGCTCCTCTCTATCAGGCTTTTCAAGCGATCTTTAATGGAAAAGTATTTCGCCGGTTATTGGTTCTTCCTTCTGAAACTGATTCCATAGAGGCATTATTCGGGGTGGTAGCGGAGATGATCGAGACCGGGTTGAAGAAACTCCTGGAAGAGTCCCTGGCGCTGAGAGGGAGACCGCGGGATGTAACCGGATTGATTGATCGTCAATTGAAATACGATTCAGCTATCGCTCTCCTGGTTCCGGAGAGCCGGCTTCCGGGCTGGATCAGTTCCCGGTACAGCCGCCCCACAATGAAATATCTTGCCTCCCGGATTCCTGTCCAATTTGATGATAACCAGGCGTTCTTCCGGATCATCTTGACCTGGAGTATCCTCCGGACGGTGGGAGAGGCTATCGGCTCCGCCCGTCGTCCGGCCCATGGCAACCTCTGGATGCGGGAATGGTTTATGGGGGAGCAGGTGATGAATTTTTTTCAGGAACTTGGTTGTGACTGGTCATCGGCGCGGAGGGATTTCAGTCTGGTCTCCATAATCCTCCGGCATGTCCATCGGATGAGAGAAGTCAAGACCCGGAATCACCTCTACCGGCTGGAGCCGATCTTTAAAGACAGTGAAGTCCGACGGTTCCTTCTCTATAACTGGGAGAACCGTACTCTTTGGTTTAACCGGGAGCGGTTGGAGGAGCTCCTCTATTGGCTGGTCAGTGTTGCTACCATAATCCGCTCGGTGGATAACTGGGAGCTTCCGCTTCCGGAGACTGCCGGTACGCTCGATGAGCCTCCGGCCGTCGAAGATTTATTCACGGTTGAGTCTCCTCCCCGGGTAAAAGGTTTGGTCTATTACCGGGCGGCCGGGACGATAATGGACCTGGCAACCCGTTCTGGTTACCGGGTAAAGGAGTTCCGAAAACTCCTCGCCCAGGAGCCCAGGAAACGCCGGCGCCGGGGGAAGAAGGGAGTTGCCAATAACGTGAAAAAGAATCCAAAGAGCAAGAATATTCCGAAAATCATACCTGAAACAACGAAGTGATTCACCACTACCACCACTTTCGATTGGTAATATTATATGAGTATTTAGTGTTTGAACGGAAACCCCGAATTTCAGAGAATTTGTCATTGCGAGGAACGAAGTGACGAAGCGATCTCCTCACAAACTAAACAGATTGCTTCGTCGTTCCTCCTCGCAATGACCTGGTTTTAGGGGTTTTCGGTCAGATACTATTTAGTAGTAAGAACTTTTTTTACTCATTGATTTATAAATCAATATTATTGATCTAAAGTGGTGGGGGTTTTTCGTGGTAAAGAAGCTTTTAGAATAAGTTATAGCCGGATGCGAAAAACAATATTTTTAAGTATCACTTTTTCTTTGTTGATAGTCACTCTCCCACTGACCACACTCGGTCAAGCCGACCGGCTGGAAATTCACTTCTTCGGATCCCATACCTGTGGTGAGTGCCTGGAGATCAAGGAGACGATCCTTAAACCCCTGGCCGTGGAGTTCCCCGAGAGTATTTCTCTAAATATCCATGAAATTGAAGATCCGGATTCCTTCCAATTGATGGTTGCCATGGAGGAACTCCATGGGATTAACGACCCATCTCCCCAGGAACTGTTTCTCCCCGGAGCATATCTGGCTGGCGCGGACGAGATTATTAATTCGGCCGAATCTCTGATCAGAGAATACCTGGCTCATCCCGACAGGTGGGAAGAAATATTGCTCACGGAGAGTGATGACCCGGATGAATTTGAGGATGATCTGAAAGATCGTTTTGTTCATTTCACTTTCATCAGTGTCTTGATTGCCGGGTTGGTGGACGGGGTTAATCCCTGTGCGATTGCCACCATGATTTTCCTGGTATCTTTCCTTGCCCATCAAAAACGCAATCCATCTCAGATAATTATTATCGGCATGACCTTTACCGTCACCGTATATATAACATATTTGCTCCTGGGACTGGGGGCTTTTCATATAATCACCGGGTTGGAGGAATACCGCTGGATCTCCATCCTGATCCGCTGGTCGGCGGTGGCGGCGGCAAGCATAGTCGGGATCATCAGTTTTCGGGACGCGCGGGCCTATAAAAAAAGCGGGGTAACCGGTAACATTATTCTTCAGATGCCGCGATCGGTAAAAATCCGAATGCATAAAATGATCTCCGGTCACCTGAGGGGTCGCCATATTATCTTCGGGGCTCTTGTAACCGGTTTTTTGGTTACGCTCTTTGAAGCGGTATGTACCGGCCAGGTCTATCTTCCCACCATTATTCTGATGACCCGGAGTGCCGGATTGAAGCTGACCGGATGGTTATATCTGCTATTTTATAACTTTCTCTTTGTTCTCCCGCTCTTAATCGTAATGATTGCCGCCTATTTCGGTTTGACCTGGCATACCATGGCCAAAACAACCCAGAATCATCTTTTTCTTTTAAAAATATTATTGGGATGTGTTATGGTCGGCCTGGCTCTTTTCCTGGCGTTGGCTTGAAGGGAGTACGATAATCAGTGAGCAGTAAACAGTAAGCAAATAATCAATAAGATAGTAAATATTCTGTAAAACCGGTTCCTTCGTTCTTCGTGAGGTGCTGTAGCCGCGGTCGTTGACCGCGGAATATTTTGCTATAGAAACCGAAGATAGCAAGCAGTATTCATCTGGTTTCCAGGATGTTTGAGTCTGATCCGACCGGTTCGTTGGATTAAAAAAGGAGAAATAAAAATGACAGAGCAAAACTATGATCGGGAACTGGCGGCTATTATCGATCACACCCTATTAGATCCCGAAGCGACCAAGGAAGATTTTGACAGACTGGTTGAAGAAGCAAAAGAGTATCATTTTCGTTCGGTCTGCGTCCACTCCAGCAATGTGGAGTATGTGGCTAAACTCCTGGAGGGATCGGATGTGATCCCGATCGCGGTGGTTGGTTTTCCCCACGGCCAGATGACAGCAGTGGCCAAAGCCTTTGAGGCCCACGACGCCATCGTCAGCCGGGGAGCACAGGAGATCGATATGGTGATCAATATCAGCGCGCTCAAGAGTAAGCATTACAGTATGGTCCTCGACGATATCCAGCAGGTGGTTTGGGCCTGTGAGGGTAAGCCGGTCAAGGTGATCCTGGAGACCGCCAGCCTGACCGATAGCGAAAAAATCTGCGGCTGTTGCCTGGCTAAAGTCGCCGGGGCACGATTTATCAAGACCTCAACCGGGACGGTGGAAGGGGGAGCGACGGTGGAAGACATCAAGCTTATCCGTGAGGTGGTAGGAGATGAACTCCTGATCAAGGCCAGTGGGGGCATAAAAACCAGGGAGTTCGCCCATCAATTGATGGAGGCCGGAGCCAACCGGGTCGGGACCAGTCACTCGGTGGAACTGGTCTCCGGATAATCCTTCTCCGGAGGTTATTAGACATATCCAGTTTCCAGTTCGAAAAGCGTCTACTGAAAAAAACTGGATTAAACCACGAAGGTCACGAAGAACACGAAGGATTTTTGAAAAAGAGTTAAATTAAAACGTTCGGCAAACCCGTTGACCGATGCTCGCAGCGGGGTGTTGTAGCCGCGGTCGCTGACCGCGGAAGCCCGGACCGGGGCAACAATCCCGGCTTCAGGAAGACAACCGGGTTTAGCGAATTTTTACATTAAATTGTGTTTATTTCTCAACCATTCTTCGTGATCTTCGTGTCCTTCGTGGTAAAAAGAATTTTTAGCAGACTATCATTTTAAAAAATTATCCCCGCAAAAACATGTGAGTCTCAAATCGAAAGAACGGTTTAATTCCCCTCGGCATACCTTCATGTATCTCATTCTGATTGTTCTTTTCGCTTTCGCGGGTAGAATGATCGGGTTGCGGTTTGGTTTCCCTTATCTCTTCCATCCCGATGAACCGACCGCGGTCAAGCGGGCGCTTCTCTTCTTTCGGGATGGTCTGAATCCGCATTGGTTCGGGATGCCCTCCTTATATCTTTACCTACTCCATTTATCTTACCTGGCCTACTATAAAGCTGAAGTTCTGATCGGACTCTCTCCGGTCCTCCCCCATCTTCAGTCGGATAAGATTCCGTTCTATTTCATCGGACGTCTCTGGTCGGCGCTCCTTGGAACCGGTACTGTTCTACTTGTATATCTGACCGGGAAGAGGCTTTACTCTACCCTCGCTGCTCTTGGCGCCGCCTTTCTGATCGCGGTCCTCCCCCTCCATCTCATCCATTCGCACTATGCTACTGTAGATGTCCCGGTCACATTCCTGATCACCCTCTCCTTATTCTTCTCCGCCTCACTCCTCAAAAAGAGAGCTCTCAAATATTACCTGCTGGCGGGAGCCGCGGCCGGTCTGGCCGCCGCGACAAAATATAACGGGATATTCACACTCTTCCCATTCCTGGCCGCTCACTTTCTCCGCGATAGGGGAGGGGAGAAGGGGATCGTCCGCTGGATCGGGGACCCCTATCTCTTATTTGGGCTGGGTATGGCCGTGCTTGCTTTCGTGGTTGCCACTCCCTATTCAATAATCGAACTGAGCCGTTTTCTTCAGGACCTCGCCACCCAATCGCATTACCTCATCAGTAGCGGCCATGGTCCGATATTCATCGACACCAAACCAGGTGCGCTCTACCAACTCCGTTATACACTGTATTACGCTGGAGGAGCGGTCTTCTGGGTAATGACGATAGCCGGTCTGATCTACGCGCTCCACCGCCGGCAGAACTCTGACTGGCTGATCCTCTCCT
>Ga0307991_1000512_pt1 | contig 27887 bp, 20 predicted proteins | sample EllFjometagen131_FD_203146 | JGI IMG/M metagenome (GOLD analysis project Ga0307991, IMG submission 203146) | Marine microbial communities from Ellis Fjord, Antarctic Ocean - #131 | ecosystem: Environmental > Aquatic > Marine > Unclassified | place: Southern Ocean | collected 2014-10-08 | reverse complement strand
TCTTTCCAAACCAATACTGGCAATTATTCTGTTTTCACCTGTAAGAGGAACAATATGAGCAATAGTACCAAGTGCAACAAGGTCTATATATTTATCAATAAGTTCATCTGTATTAATTTCCAATTGGGAATAAACTGCGATAAGAAGTTTATATGCAACACCAACACCGGCCAGCATATCATAAGGATATTTACAATCTTTAATTTTAGGATTTATGATAGCAATTGCATTGGGCAACTCTTCTTTGGGGTTATGGTGATCCGTAATGATCACATCCATGCCAAGGTCATTGATCTGTTCAACTTCTTCAACTGCATTAATACCGCAATCCACACTGATGATAAGTTCTGATCCATTCTCTTTAAGCTGATCTACTCCACTTAAAGATAATCCGTAACCATCGATCATTCTATGTGGAATATAATAATCAATATTGGCACCGATCTTTTTCAAGCCGAGATACAATAGAGCAGAAGAAGTTGTCCCATCTACATCATAATCACCATAAACTGTTATGAGTTCTTTTCTTTCTATAGCTAAGATAATCCTCTCAGTTGCCTTTTCCATATCTTTGTAACTGAATGGATCATGCATGTTATTTAAATTTGGATGGAAGAATTTTTCAATTTCGTCAATTTCTATGATCTCTTTTCGAATTAGCATCTCTGCGATCATTTCAGGACATTTTATATTTTCGACTATATTTTCTTTCTGTTGCTGTAATTCCCCTGTTAAAGGTTCAGATATTTTCCACCTTTTCTGCATTTATCATCCCTTTTTTCTATAATAAAAAATAATCGTCAAAGAAGATATTAAGCCGAATTCTGTAAATTGCTTAATAAGCAATCCAGTGTCTATTTCTCTAAACCGGATATTGCTATACCCAATCGGGTTCATTACTGACCGGTTTAAGCTGCCCACCCGAGAACTTAACAAGCCGGGCCGGCTCTCATTCTCCTATTTGGCATTGCACCGGATAAGGCTTTCCTAGCTTCCCGATTCACACCGGGAACTGGTGGTCTCTTACACCGCCATTTCACCTTTTCCAAATATCAAATGACATCTGGTAGTTTATTTCTGTGGAGCTAGCTTTCTGTTACCAGAACTTCCCGTTAGGAAGTATCCTGCCCTTTGGTGTTCGGACTTTCCTCCTGACCACTAAATTATGGAATTTTTCCGTAATTTAGTGGTCAGACAGACACTTTATCTTCTTTGACTAAACTAAATATTTTATAAATGACTTACAAGAATTCTTCCGCAACTTTCGCAATATATTATAGAATTGCCTTCTTTTATGTCAATAGCAACTTGAGGTCGAATATTATAGCCGCATCCACTGCAAGCATTATTATCATTAAAAACAATAGCTTTACGATTTTTATTTTTTATTAATATACCGTATCTGCGAATAAGCTCTCTTGGAAGATCTTTTGCCAAAAAGTTTCTCTTATTTTTTAAATCTTCGATATCTTTTTGTACTTCCTGAATTTCTTTTTCAAGCTTTTCTTCGTTAGCTTTAAGTTCATCAGAAGCTTTTTTTTGTGTTTCTCTTTCTTCTTCCAGGTGTTTTTTAAGTTCAGATTCATCTTCCATTAAACGGATCAACTTATCATCAATTTCAGAATTCTTTTTTTCTAAATGATTTATCTCACTGTTAAGTGCTTTATACTCTTTATTAGTTTCAATAGTGAGAAGTTGATTTTTATATTTTGTTACTTTGGTATTATTGTTTGCAATGTCGAGTTCTCTTAATTTTTGATCTTTTAAGTTTTCATCAAGCTCACTTTTTGTGATCTCAACAGCCTCAGTAGAATTCTTTAGAGATTGCTTTAAACTATTCAATTGCTGGGGTAATTCTTTTGTTAGAATATTTTTCTTCCCAATAACTTTATCGAATTTTTGCATTTTAATTAATGTCTCTAATTGCTTAATCATTCATACTCCTTAAATCTTTTTTAGAATAAAAAAAAGCATTTACAGTTGTAAATGCTTTTATCATTTATTCAAAAAATCTTTTTTATCTATTATTTTAATCCACAGATACTTCACTTTTTCTATACCCACTAATTATTTTTATAAACAAAAGATATTTAATGTTATAATTTGTCAACTTCATTTATCTCCAAACCAGAATCATTTACTGATATTTCAATACTACATTTTTCCTCAGAAATCTCAAGAATATCTTTCAATATCCTGATATTTGAATTTGGATAAACTTTTCCTTCAATTGAGATCCTTAAAGAACCAGCATTATATGATTTTTCTATTTCATCCTCAAATTTGGAATGTAATTTTTCAAGTTCTTCTATAAATGATGAGATTAAAACGTTATCTTCATCTGAGTTATTTTTAGTATTAGTAAGTTTATTTTGGACAATGCGTATTTGTTCTTTTATAAATGGTGCAATTGCAATTTCCACTTCAGTAACAACACCATGATCATTTCCGGTAGAATACACTTCTATACTTTTACCACTTTGGATAACCCCACCTGAAATTGAGCTGAATTCTTCAGCTTTTATTGTTCCATTTGCTAACACTAAACTGTTACGAGCTTTCTTATTTATTGTGATTTCTCCTGATGCAACAATTCTGGAATCTTCAACATAATTAATTATTATATCTCCATGAACAATAATGCCAACATTATTGCAACTTCTAATACTTCCCTTAACCCAAAGATCACCAAAAATTTCCAAGTTGGAATTTGAAATTATTCCGTCAATTATTGTGTTACCGTAGATAGTTTTAGTTGTATCCAGAATATCTTGAGATATAAAAGTAGATTTCACACAAATTTTATTATCATGATCAAAATATGGATATCCTGCTTCTGAGGATAAAATCTGATTTGTTTCTGCAGAGTAATAAACATTATTTCCTAAAATATTTTCCACATCTATTTGAGATTCTTGTTCAGAAGATACCTCATTACTGAAAATATCAATTCCAGCCTTATGTGTGTCCGGAATATACATTTCTGCCAAAGGTTGATCTTTCTCAACTTTCACAAATTTTGATAAAGCATCTATTTCATAGCGTTCATTAATATTTATACAAGACTCAGAATCAAATGTATAAGATATTCCATTTTCAACTTTCTTAACAGAAGCAATGGCAATGAGAAATGGTTTACCTAGTTTTTTTATTATTTCATTTTTTATATTAAAATTAATTGCTGCTTCCAATCTATTCTTTATTCCTGCAGATGAAATAAGAGAAGAGATTTCCTCTTCATCTATCATATTACTATTGTCTTCTATAGTAAGATAGGCGGATAGATTATCTTCTGATATTGTTAAGGTAAGTGTTTTATCCGAATTTGTATAAACTTTCCTATCAGTGATTTCATTCATCTTAAATACTCTCTTTAAAAATCTATTAAGCCCTAAAGGCGAAAGCATTAATAAGTTCTTATGTTTTGCGTCAACTTTTTTTTGGGTAATTCATTGATTGACACATAATATAAGAAATATTTTTTTATTCTATATTTCTATTATTAGGAGAGTGTAAAAAATGTTTTCTACTGCGGTTTTAGGTTGTGCGTGGGGAGATGAAGCAAAAGCAAAGATAGTCGATGTTCTGGCAAAAGATGCGGACTACGTGGTTCGCTTTCAAGGTGGGAATAATGCTGGGCACACAATAAAATTAAAAGAAAAAAAATTTGTGTTTCATCTTATTCCCTCCGGTATATTATATCCGGGAAAAACTTGTTTGATTGGAAGCGGAGTTGTTATTGATCCTTTTCAATTATTAGCTGAGATGAAAGGATTGAAAGCACAGGGCATTTCGTTTGAGAATAGATTTTTTATAGACCCAAGGGCTCAGATAGTACTCCCGCTGCATCAAGAATTGGATGGAAAAGCAGAAGCAAACAATAAGCAAACAAATATTGGAACAACAAAACGCGGAATTGGACCTTGTTATTCAGATTCAATTGCCCGTTATGGAATACGATTCGGAGACCTCTTTGATAAAGAATACTTGAGAGAACGTCTGGAAAACATCATGAGATTCCATAATTATCCAATTTCAAGAGTTGATAACATCCTCAATGATTTAACTGCTATAACTGAAGAGCTGAAACCATTTTTAAAGCAGATCCCATATTTATTAAATGAAGTTACAGATAAAAATATACTTTTTGAAGGAGCTCAGGGAGCTTTACTTGATATAACATTTGGTACATATCCTTTCGTTACCTCTTCTCACACAATTTCCGGTGGAGTTGCTGTTGGAGCTGGATTTGGGAAAAAAATAGATCGCACTGTAGGTATCTTTAAAAGTTATTATACCCGCGTTGGGAAGGGACCATTTCCTACTGAACTACATGATGAAATTGGAAACAAAATAAGGATACAGGGAAATGAATTTGGTTCTACTACGGGACGTCCACGTCGTTGCGGCTGGTTTGATGCAGTAGCAGCCAAATACACAGCAATGCTGAATGGAATCGATGAAATTGCATTTACTCTTCTTGATGTTCTATCTGGTTTTGAAATAATAAAGATTTGTACAGAATATAAAATTGAAAATACTGTAACTAATGAATTTCCACATTCGGCTAAAGCTCTGGAACTGGCAATACCTCAGTACATTGAACTTCCAGGATGGAATGATGATATCACTGGAATTACAGAGTACAATAAACTACCAACGAACGCACAAAAGTATATTACAAAAGTTGAGGAACTTATTGGTAAAAATATAACTATGGTTTCTGTGGGACCTGAGCGTGGACAAACTATCTTCAGATAGCACCATTAAACTGTTAAACAAATAATTCTTGACAGTAAGACTTTGTATTTCAGTTTGTTCCAGCCTTTATAAAAAGGTATGAAATAATGAGTTATCTGATATATAGATTGGAAATATTTAAAGGAGATTTAAGATGAAAAGGACTTATCAACCTCATAATAGAAAGAGGAAAAATAAGCACGGCTTTAGATTAAGAATGTCTACAAAAGCCGGTCGCAAAGTTTTAGCAAGAAGAAGAACAAAAGGTAGAACTCGCTTGACTGTAAGCGATTAAATGCTATCGATAACCTCAAAAAGAGAATACCAGAGTGTTTATAAGAAAAATATAAAAACAGAAGGTAATCTCTTTATTTTTTTAAAGAAGAAAATACTTGAAGATTATTTTGCAGTTGGAATTGTAGTTAGTAAGAAAGTTGGTAATGCGGTGATTAGAAACAAAGTCAAGCGTCGTGTTCGTGCTTTCTTGAGAGAACATGAAGAATTACACCCAACTGGTATGGAACTGGTAATTGTAGCAAAACCCTTAGCGGGAACTGCTATTTGGCAAAAAATTAAGGATGATTTAATTCAATTATTTGAAATTATATAAAAATGAAAATTTTTAATAAAGTTGCATTATTGATTATAACTTTTTATAGACGATATATTTCTGTTGTTTTACCACCTTCCTGCCGATTCACACCAACTTGCAGTCAATATTCATATCAGGCATTCTCTAAGTATTCATTCCTAAAAGCCCTGAAACTATCGATCCTCAGAATATTAAAGTGTCACCCTTTTCACCCGGGGGGACACGATCCGCTACCGTAAGGAGAATTTATGGACAAAAAGACACTATTAGCCGTACTGCTGATACTTGTTGTATTCTGGTTAAGCAGCGAATTTATTTGGAAAAAAAATAAACCAATACAGCAAACTCAACAGCAAACCACAGAAAATGCATTAGATCTATCAAACCAGACAGCAGAATCAATTGATCTTAATTCTACACCGCTTAGTGAAACTGAAATTACAGTTTTAGATAATGATATCGACATTAATAACAATATTGTACTTGAAAATGAGCTTATCAGAATTTCGCTCAGCAACCAAGGTGCGGTCATCAATTCGATTCAATTAAAAGAATTCTTCATGAACGATAAAGTTTCTTTTGTTGAATTAGTTAATGAAAATGGCATTATCCTTAACACAAAACTGAACGATACAGCAGGAAATATTTCAAATTATTCCACCGTTCCATTCCAATATGAACTTAACGAAGTAAGTCGCAAGATAACTTTTATTTCTAATACTGAAAAAGGAACTTATAAAAAAATATTTACACTTTCAGATGACTATGAAATTCTTATGGAGACACAATTTAATGGATTTGAAAATCTGAGCAGTTATGAAATTGATTTTGGCAGCGGTATTGCAGATACAGAAGAATATCTGAAAATGAAAAATAGAGAATATGCTGTTATCTCTCAAATTGACAATGATTATAATAAGATCGCACTTTCCAAATTGAAGGAAGAGAGAAAAGCAACTGGAAGTATAGATTGGGCTGCGGTTCGGTCCAAATATTTTACAATGGCAATAATACCTGATGAACTTATTGAAATGAATAAACTTTCTGCTTATAAATTTGAAGAAAGTCCTTCTATGAAACTATCCATATCAACTATTGGTTCAAAAATAAATCATAAATACAATTTATATCTGGGACCACTTGATTACGGCAGATTAAAAGAATATAATAACGGAATTGATAATATTGTAGAAATGGGACCAAAATTCTTGCAGCCACTCAGCAAATTATTCCACTGGTTCTTATCTTTCTTATATAGTTTTATCCCAAGCTGGGGTTTAGTTATTATTATTTTTTCTGTAATTCTTAAAACTCTTTTATATCCTTTAACTCACAAGAGTTTTGAATCTACAACCAAAATGCAGAAGATCCAACCTCTTACTAAAGAGCTTCAGGCAAAATATAAAGGTGATCCGCAAAAGATGAATGTTGAACTTAAAAAATTATACAAGGAACACGGAGTTAATCCGCTGGGGGGTTGCTTACCAATGCTGCTTCAAATGCCTGTGATCTTTGCACTTTATCCTCTGCTTAGGTATTCCATTTCATTAAGACAGGCAAGTTTTGGCTGGCTACCAGATCTCTCAGAACCTGATCCAATCTGGGCACTTCCAATTCTAATGGCAGTATTTATGTTCGTTCAGCAAAAACTGATGGCCCCCTCTAAGAAGACGTTAGATGATATGGACGATAAACAAAAAGCACAACAGCAATCTCAAAAAATGATGATGTATTTCATGCCGATTATGATGTTCTTTATTTTTAAGGGATTATCATCAGGACTGGTTCTATATTGGACTGTATTCTCAATAATCGGTTCATTTCAGCAGTATTTTATCAAGAAAAAATTTATGTAAGGGTATATAAACATGAAAGAAACTATAGTAATAGGAAAATCAACCTCAAAAATAATATCTGAATTTATGAAAGAGCACAATCTTGAGCTTAATGATTTCAAATTTGAAGTAGTGGATGAAGGTTCAAGCGGCTTCATGGGATTGTTCGGTTCCAAGCCGACAACTATCAAATTCATTTATAAAGAGAGCAAAGCTTATCTTAGAAAATCCAAAGCAAAAAGTGTTGAAAAAACCAGAGTAAAACGGGAAATGAAAATCAAGAATAAGATTGGTAAGAAAATTAGCTTTAAAAAGGAAAGTACAGCAAACAGCAACCCTGAAGACATAATTAAAATGACCAAAGAATTTGCGCAGGGAATCTTAGTAAAAATGAACATAACCTCTGGAGATGTTGAGGTTACTCAGGATAACGGCATCTATAATGTCACCATAAATAATTCTAAAGATGCAGGTTTCATTATTGGGAAAGAAGCAAAACTACTTGATAGTTTCCAACACCTCTTAAATCAGATGGTAAATAAAGCTGAGAAAAAAAAAATTCAAGTTATAATAGATGTCGATGGCTACAGAGATAGACGGAGAAAAGCTCTATTAGAGAAAGTTGACAGCATTGCCAAAAGGGTAAAAGATACTGGAAGAAGCTACACTTTCGAGCCACTTCAAGCCAGCAATAGAAAAGTTATTCATCAACAAATAGAGAAAGACAACGCCCTCCGAACCAGAACAATTGGTGAAGGCTCCAGAAAACGTGTTGTTATCCTTCCGGCAAATAAGGCAAAATCAGGACAGAAGAAAGTAAAATAGGTAAAATAGCATAATTATTGGGCACGATTCTAATAAGCAGTTTATTAGGTTTAAGTCATAACTAACTACAATTAACATTTCTATTTTGCTATAAAAATAAAATTACTGCCCGGTTCATCATTTTTCAAACTACCCCAAGCAGGTTCTGGTTTTAATCTTGCTATGACTTTAATAATTTCGTTAAATTCTAATACTCCATCATTACCACCACAAGTTCTTAAAGCTTCTATTAAGTAAGCTGAAAATGGTGAATGCATATTGGGTATTCCATCATAAACATAACCTTTTTTTGATGAAGCTAAGTATTTTCTGGTTTTATATTGAAAACATCTTTCTATAAATTCTTTGTTGTCTACTATTTTATACAATTCTTCAGTACCTCTTGTCTTTTTTGCTATGAATTCATCAATTGTTCCTCCAAAACAAACATCAAAAGTAATCAAAATATGCTTGCAAGGTATCACATCAATATTTGATGAAAGCCTATTATAAGAATAATATGTTATTCCGGTTTTATCTTTAAATTTTGAGTCTTTAGCTACAAGATACCCTTCTTTAAATGTTTCGTTAAAATCCCCATGTCCGGCAAAGAATATAAATATTTGATCATTTTCATTATATTCTTTTTCTACATATTCCATTAGTTTTTTAGTTATTTGTTCTAATGTCGGATTTTCAATCAATTCAGTTTCAAAATCATATAATTTAGAAAGTTCTTTATTAATTTTTTTTCCATCAAATATAGGGTTATCAAGATTATTCCAATTATCATATGTATTAGTTGCAAATATTAATGCATAATCTTTCCGTTTAATTCCCTTTTTTTCAGGTTTATTCTCAACAGAATTGTTTAACTCTTTATTGCTTGTATATTCAAATAAGGTATTGTTAATAATTAAATTAACGAAATCTAAATCTGCGTTAATTGATTCATTTTTAAAATTAAATTCATATCCAATAATTCTTTCATATTCATCTTTTTGATAAATAATTATTCTATCATTATCTCTAAGTTTCACATTATTATAATATGATGAATCAATAATTGTGTTTATAATAATGTCAATTTTAATTGTTTTATACCTGAGAATCTGATTTAATAATTTATTATCACCTATAAGATTTTGAATAATAATATTAATCTTATATTTATCATATAATGTAATGACCGTACCGACATTACTAATTTTTGAATCAATTAATTCATTTTTAATTTTTTCTTTGGATAATGGAGTTAGTTGAGCACAAGAAGTTAAAATAATTGACAACCAAAAAAAACAGATAATAAATTTAATATTCTTTCTTTTAAACATATTGTATTAAAAATTATCCCTTAATTCAATGTCAATATTATAATTTTTTCTTGTTCAATATTTATAGATTCCCGCTTCCGCGGGAATGACAATTTCATTTGCTTTTTCACTGTTCGCTTTCACCCTACATTTGTCACACTGAGCCCTTTGTCAAGCTCAGGACAAGCTGTATTGAAGTGTGAAATCTATTTGAAAGATAACTTTATCCTTCGACTCCGATCCAGTTTTCGCTAAGCTATGGCTTGGCAAACAAGGGTGACAGCTATGTTTTTAATTCCTTTGTTCGTTTTTGTTCGTTGCTTTTTCTCTGTTAATCCTTTGCGCCTTAGCGTTCTTTGCGGTGAATATTTCTCTCACTCCCAGAACTTCTTATCCAAGCTTCTATACTGCACTGCTTCACTAATGTGTTCTACACCTATATTTTCACTTCCTTCAAGATCGGCAATTGTACGAGAAACCTTTAATATTCTATCATAAGCTCTGGCAGATAATCCCATTTTATCCATTGCCATTTTCAAAATGGATTTACTGTCATTATTTAAAATGCAATATTTCCTAATCTGCTTGGAACTCATTTGAGAATTACTGAAAATTTTACTATCCTTAAAACGTTTTAATTGGATTTCTCTAGAATTATTTACACGTTTTCTGATAATTACAGATTTTTCTCCTGTAGGCATACTGCTGAGTTCATCATATTTAACAGCTGGAACTTCGACATGAATATCGATGCGGTCAAGTAGTGGACCGGATATTCGGGAGCGATATCTTTGAATATTTCCAATAGGACAGGAACAGGTATGTCCCTTCACTTCACTTCCAAAATAGCCACAAGGACAAGGATTCATCGAAGCAACCATCATAAATTTTGCAGGGAATTCCAAGCTTTGCGTAGCACGGGAAATGGTAACAACTTCATCTTCCAAAGGCTGACGCAGAACTTCCAAGACAGATTTCTTGAATTCGGGAAGCTCATCTAGAAACAGAACTCCATTATGAGAAAGTGAAACTTCTCCCGGTTTGGGATAACTTCCTCCGCCAATTAAAGCAACATCACTAATTGTATGATGCGGAGAGCGAAATGGTCGGCTGGTTACAATTCCTTTTTGAGCACCGATAAAACCTGCTACCGAATGAATCTTTGTTGTTTCAAGAGCTTCTTCGAGTGTAAATCCGGGTAATATTGTGGGAATTCGACGAGCCAGCATGGTTTTACCGGATCCTGGAGGTCCAATCATTAAAACATTGTGTCCTCCGGCTGCAGCAACTTCCAAAGCACGTTTAACATGAAATTGTCCTTTTACATCAAACATATCAACCGGACTCTCATCTAAATGTGAAAACATCTCATTTTTATCAACTTTAAAAGGTTCGATCTTTAATTTACCTTCCAGAAAATTTACAACTTCATTTAAAGAAGTTGCCGGATATACATTCAATTCATCGATAATTGCTGCTTCTTTGGCATTTTCATAAGGAAGAATAAGACCATCTAGTTTATCTTTCCAGCAGGCAACAGCAACCGGCAAAACACCATTCACGGGACGCAGACTACCATCTAGAGAGAGTTCACCGATGAAAGCATATTTTTCTAATTTTGCGGTTTTCATTTGATTTAAGGCATAAATCAGAGCTAATGAAGTGGGAAGATCAAGAGCTACTCCATCCTTTCTAATATCTGCAGGAGCCAGATTAACGGTATAGCTATGAGTAGGGAAACGAAAGCCGGAGTTCTTGATAGCCGCCGAAACACGATCTTTGCTTTCTTTAACTGAATTCGAGGGTAGACCGACAATAGAAAATTTTCCCAATCCCCCTTTTATGTCAGCTTCCACTGTAATTTGTTGTGCATCAATTCCCTGAATTGCATACGAAGTTGTTTTCCCATACATTTTCTTCTCCCTTTTCTATTAAATTATATCACAAAATCCAATTATATTTCATTTGTCATTCTGACGAGTCTTGCAAGATGCTCTTTTCAGGAAGAATAGATTATAATAAATAATCTTCTCCTATTCTTCGTTAAGAGTAACAGCAAGAAGATTCCTCAGAAAGACGGAGGTTTTAACTTTGCAAAGATCGAGAAAAACAGGATGCTCGACAACCATTCGCAAGGTTTTATTTTCCAATCACAACTGTTATCTTTTTTGAATATACTTTTTCACTTTCCCTGGCAGTAGCCTGCATCAACACAATATAAACTCCAATAGGTAATTTCTTCTCATCATCATTATAACCATCCCAGATTATATTTCCACTAGATGATTGCAAAACTTGATCCACCAATCTTCTTACCATTCTTCCTTTAAGATCGAAGATACGTAAAGTTACCGTACTCAAAATTTCAGGAAGAGCAAAAGAAAATATTGTTCGCTCATCTCGATATGGTGAAAATGGATTTGGAGATGCGTTCAGTTTCATATTATTGGGAAGCATTTGCACGAAAATGCTGTTAGCTCTTCCAGGAGTGCATCCATTTGTAGATGGTCCCCAATTCTGTGTAGTAGAAACAATTTCCGGATTTACCCTCTCTATCGAAACACCATCTAATTTATCATTCCAATCTGGTTGAAAGAAAAATTCTTCGATCAGATTTCCACATTCATCCATTAATAATATCTGTTCTCCATCGTTGGAAAGCCCGGACATTCCGGTAAAAATGGTAGTATCATAAAGATCATATTTCGCTCTGAGGGAATCAGCATTGTTACTTGTACCTGTAACCAAATAATAGTTTTCATCGCAATATGGAATTTCAAGAGTATCTTCATCAATTACGAGTATTATCTTGGTTAGATCAGAAATATCCATGTTATTAATTATTTCGAGCCATTCAGGTTCATCTCCGTCGGGATCGTACATAATTTCATTAATTACAAACGGCAGAGAACTACTATTATAAAAACTGAAGTTAATATTGTTAGCGGAATTCATATCATCTTCAGAGATCACTTCATATAGAAAACTGAAATATCCGCCCTCTACAATATTAGTTGTAAATTCATAGTATAATGAATCATTTATGTTTATCTCATCTGCAAAGATATTTTCTGAAGGATATTCACCATTAATTATCAAATCACACGAAATAACTGCATCCAATATATTTTCCAAACCGATATTCCTTATAATAACCGAATGATTGATTGAATTTTCATTTATTTGCATTTCGGTAAATTCCAGACTAAGATCATATTGCATTGGAAGAACACTGTTCGGAAAAGTTGGAGTTCCTAAGCTGTCAGTGCAAATACTCCATTGAATATTCTCATCATCAAAAGGATCCACTCGTTCAATTGAGAAATCTGCTGGACAGCTATTTCCATTATAGGAAGTTGAATCGAATTTTGTTTCAAATTCATCAGTTAAAATTAATGTTTCTTCTGCATTATTCAGTGATGTCCATTGTTGTGCAAAAATAACTTTTTCAGGATCAATCTCAGGGTAGGTTTGTAAAAGCAAAATAGTATCCTGACAAACAACAATAAAATCTAATGGTGGTATATTTCCGTAAAAGCTAATTGTACCGCCAGATGCATCCATTATCCTAAAGTTATCCACACTATATCCACAATCTGTTCGATTGAATATCTCAACCCACTCCTGATTAGTGCTGAGCGGTTTAAACATGATTTCATTTAGAACAAAAGGTGAAGCACCATTCAGTAGTGAAGTTTCGACATGATTATTCCATAACACATTATCGTACAAATAGATAAGCTCTACTGCAATTTGATGATATCCAATTGATATTTCTCCAATTTGACATAAGAAATCAATTGTACTTTCTGCAGGTATATTTGGAAGTTCGTAAGTCCCATAAAGTGTGTCATTTAACATTACTCCGATACTGGAAGTGAGGTTATCCACATTTTCTGTGGATAAGTTCTCAATCTCTATTTCAAGCCAGTATTCATCTTCATTTTCGTAAATTTCAAGAGTATTAACTGCTAAATCTATTGGGTAAAAATTTGCTTCTCCTGGAGTTGGAATCTGACATTCAAAAAAATCCAATTCACAGTTATTAGAATCCTCACCATTGTGCTTTCTGGCAAGAGTATTTCCACTGCCGACATCAGGAGCAAAAAATTCACCAGGAGCAGATATGTCATCGGGGAGTTCATTTGTATTTGGAGAGTCGTAGAGAATTGTATCAGTATATAATCCAAAGGGGGAACTCAGGCGTATTCCATCTGTCTCAGCACCACCATTCTGGAAAGCTAAGGAAGCTGAAAGGTCTGTGTTGAGAACAAGCTCTTCTCCAATGAGAAGATAGCTGTACGGTTCAATATTGATAATAGGAAATGTGTAAACCAATCCAAATGAGGTACCGGCTTTTTCAATCCTCCAATCCAGTAAGATCGCAGTCTGATCGGAGTTGTTATAAAGCTCGATCCATTCATAACCGGTATCGGCATCATCAGGATCATACAAAACTTCATTGATAACTACATCTTGAGCAAAAATTGAAATAACATAAATTAGTAAGAAAATAATCCATATAGCTCTCATAATAAATTCCTCTTGAAATTAAGTTACCATGTATCACAATTATTCTACAGTAAAATTGATTCTGTCTTTTCGTTGCTTTAACAGGAACTTCCGAGTTAATTTTAACTTTATTTATCTGCTTTTCTGAATTACTTAATTTGGAATTTAATTATTTTGATTTTTATAATAATATTTTCGCTGTCAATACTTAAATATATTTTCAATAATATCTGATGGAATTATTGATGCTGGGTTACGTGTTTCTGCCAGTTTTTCTGCAGTTTCTCCCAGCAGGTAAGAAGCTGAAACAGCGGCATCTTTTATAGAAAGCTTCTGCCCGACAAAGGAAGTAATTATACCGGCAAGCACATCACCGCTTCCTCCTGTTGAAAGTCCGTCATTACCAGTGATATTAAAGATGAAGCTATTATCGTTACAAAAAAATGATGTTGCGCTCTTTAAAAGAACATTACATTTATATTGTTTTACAAAATCCTGTAAATATTGGAGTGAATTATTCTGGATATTTTCAATTGAAGCATCACAAAGTCTGGCAAATTCACCAATATGCGGAGTTAAAAGCACCTGTTCGCTTTTAATATTTTTCAAGATAGTCTTGTTCTTTGCAATAATATTTATGGCATCAGCATCAATAATTATAGGTTTCTTCCATAGTTCAGTAATCTGTTTTAATAACTCATACATTTCATCACTTATCCCAATTCCCGGACCAATTAGCAAGACATCCATTGAATTAAGTTTGAGAAGAAATTTTTCATCTTTGGTATTTTTAGATGGAATTGGATAAGTCATTACTTCTAAAAGTTGGGTTTCAAAAATCGTTTCTAATCCTGCAGTATGAAATAGAGTAATCATTCCTGCACCAGAGCGAAGAGCAGCTTTTGATGCTAGAATAGCAGCACCAGTGAATCCTGGAGAACCTGCTATTATTCCAATCTTACCGTATTCCCCTTTATGAGAAAAACTGTTGCGATAAGGAAATATGACATTTTCACAAGTTGCTAAACTGCCTTTTATAGAAAACTGAGAAAAGACAGAGGCGGGTACACCAATATCAATAATGATAACTTCCCCACTATTTTCTCTTCCCTTTCCCAATAATTGACCATATTTAATTGCAGCCATTGTAAGAGTATAATCTGCTTCAATAGCAAGATCTGCTGAACCTGTATTTGCGTCAATACCACTGGCAATATCGATAGCTACAATAGTTTTTTCAGATTCATTTATTTTATTTATTACATTCGCTTGCCAGCCCTTTATTTTGCCCTTTAATCCGACTCCAAAGATAGCATCAATTATCAGATCGAAATCATAGAGATCATCTGGTTCTTTTTCAATTTTATTTATTGAGATACCAAGTTCCTTGCATCTATTAAAATTGATAAGAGTTTCCTGACTCATTTTATCTGTGCTACCCATCAAGAATATTTTAGATAAGTGCTTCCGATTATGCAAATATCTGGCAACGACAAATCCATCTCCACCGTTATTTCCGCTTCCACAGAAAATTGCAATTTTACTTTCCGGTAATATTAGATCATTTATAAATTTGCTGCATTCTTTCCCAGCATTTTCCATAAGTTCTTGTCCGGGAATTCCAATATTTTCAATTGTATATTTATCAATTGCATACATCTCTTCACGGGAAAGTATAAACATTTTAAATTCCTCTCTAATTTTAGCGAATTAATTGACTAAACATAATAATCTAAAAACTCAATATTCAATAAAAGCTGTTTACTACTGTAAGCAAATTTATATTATACTTTCGGCAACACGATCTCAAATGTTGTTCCAACTTCTATATCACTTTCTAAAACTCTTATTTTTCCATTATGATATTCTTCTACGATACGTCGTGCTAAACTTAGTCCTAAGCCCCAACCACGTTCTTTATTAGTAACTCCGGGACGGAATATTTTCTTAAACATTTTCTTCGGCATCCCATTTCCTTCATCTGCAATATGAATATACATTTTATTTTTATGTGAAAAAGCTTTCACACCAATAATTCCACCTTTTTTTTTCATCGAATCAATACAATTTTTAAACATATTTTCTAAAGTCCATTTTATCAGATCGGGATCCAAGTTTATCTTTTTATCTTTAATTTCACTTTCAAATTTAATTTCAATTTTGTTGGAAACCACAGGTAATCTTTGTTCAAAATATTCTATAGTTTCCTCAATGATATTATGCAGACTGCAGGATTGAAACTTCAATACAGAACCCACCTTACCAAAACGTGAAGCAATCTTACTTAGTCTTTCTACATCGCTATGCATAAAGTTCAGCATCTCTTGAAGTTCTTTTCCGTCTTTGCAATTTACCATTTTAGGATATAACACATCTATCCAGCCGCCCAATGACGAAAGCGGTGTTCCAAATTGATGCGCAGTTTCTTTTGCCAAGCCTACCCAGAGAATATCACGTTCTGTTTTTTTTATTGTATAAACTCCATACATTCCCAAAAAAATATAAAGAAATATAAAGCCCATACCTACATAAGGCATCATTTTTAGCTGAATCATCGTTTGAGAATCACCATAAAATACATAGCTGTAAATTTTATCATCGTCATCACTTATTTTAAGCGGGATCATCGAGTGCTTTGATTCCATTTTTTTTACCATGTTTATCAGTATGTTTTGTTGCCGTGTTTCCAATTGATTGAAATCATCTTTTGGAATATCTATATTTTCCCAGGAAAATGGTGATTTCAGGCTATCGGTAAGAATAATAGGATAATCAATTCCGGGTAAAATTTCTTCCATGAAATATTGGAACAAAAAGTGTTCCAGATTTACATCGGCTGGCATACCAACAAATTTTGAGTAAAGATCAGGTACGATCTGCACATCTTTTTTTACATTATTAATAACAACATTTGTAAAAATAATGAATAGAACAAGCAGAAGCACGCTTCCAGCAATAAAATATATTTTAAGAATAAGATTTCTTTTACTCGCTTTCTTTTGCAATTTCCCAGATTTCATCTAATTGCTCCAAGCTTGCATCAAGCATTTTTTTGCCATTGTTAATAAAATGACTTTCTACCTTTTTAAACCGGTTCTCAAATTTTTTGATTGTTTTTCTTAATGCGGTTTCTGTATCAAATCCAGATTTCCTGGCAATATTAACTATTGAAAAAAGCATATCACCCAATTCATTCTGCATTTCTTCGATGTTTTTGTTTTCATAAGCTTCCTGAAATTCCTTAACTTCTTCTTCCAGTTTATCTACTGCAGGAGCCAAATTTGGCCAGTCAAAACCTACAGAAGCAGCTTTTTCCTGCATTCTTTGTGCTACGATCAGTGCCGGCATTTTTTGCGGGATTCCATCAATTACAGAAGTACGGGTTTGCTTTTTTTCTTCCAGTTTTATCCGCTCCCAATTCATCTTTACGCCTTCAGCATCAGTAGCATGACCATCTCCAAAAATATGCGGATGGCGCCGGATTAATTTATCATTAATTTGTGTAAGTACGTCTTCCATCTTGAATTTATTATCTTCTCTGGCAATTTGCACCTGCATCACGATGTGCAGCATGAGATCACCTAACTCTTCGGATAGATGCTGGTAGTTTTTATTTTCTATTGCTTCAACAGATTCATAAAGCTCTTCTATAAAATTAGGAATTAAGGATTCGTGGGTCTGTTTTAAATCCCACGGGCAGCCATTTTCTTTATTACGTAGTTTTTCAATAACATTTATAAGTTCATCAAATTCTTTCATTTTCCCTCAAATTCAGATTCTTATTCTTCACCATTTATTTCTTCAGGTACAATATCAATATTGTCTCCCCAGCTTTCAACTGTTTTTTTATTCTTTATTTTTTTTCTTATCACACCCACTATCAAAATAAGTGGAAGCACGCCCCAAATTAATCCGGAAGAAGCCATTAATATCTCTGTTCTGAAATGAGTTCTGGAATAATCTTCAAATTGGTCTGAGAATGTTCTGGTTGTCATGAAGAAGCTATTTAAAAAGGCTCTTTCGAAGTTCCCTGTAGTTCCAGCTTTATCCCAAAGCAAATAGAATGATCCTCTTTTTTTTGAGTAGAGATATTTAACTGCTAACCCAGATTTTGCATAAAATGATTCCCACTCGATCATATTTTCTGGATAGGTTTTTTTCATTTTTTCAAGTGGAAGAGAATTCCCTAAAATATAATTTTTTGCGAAATTTAATTCACGTTCAATTCCCATATTATTAGAAAAAAATACAGCCATACCCTCGTTGAACCAAAGCGGTGGATCTTTCCAAAAAGAACCAACAAAATGATGAATGTATTCATGCAGTAATAGTTTATGGATATTAGAAATATTTTTTAGATACTTTGGATTTTTCAAAAAAATGGTTTTATTCCTTCTATTATAAAAACCTGAGCTATGTTCCAAAATTGTTGAGTGTTTTTGTACCCAATCATCATAAACCCTATTATCTGGTGCTATGATCACATTTACAGGAATATCAAGATATGAACCTACACTTTTTTGAAATGATTGAATATCTTTATCTAACTGGACAATAAATTGGAAAGCTGCCGTTGTATCCTTAGCTTCTGCAAACAAAATAATATCCTGAAATTGGATCTTTTCATATTTGATATTTACGGCTGATAATGAAGAGAGAAAACAAAACAAGATGAGAAAATTAAGTATGTATTTTAGCCTGAACGTGTTATTCTCCCAGAATACGTTTTTTTATTTTATCTGTGAGTTTTTTTATGTCGAACGGTTTAAAGATTACATCTTGTAATCCGGCTTGTTTAGATTTCACGACAATATGATCAGGATCATATCCAAAGCTAGTCATCATAATTATCGGTAAATGTTCACTATATTCTTTAGCACGGGAATAGAGTTCATAGCCGTCCATATCCGGCATGGCAATATCTGTAAGCAAAAGATCGATACCTCCGGTCATGATTCTATTTAATGCTAAATATCCTTCATTTTCGCAGATAACTTCCAATTCGGAACAACATTCTTCCAGTTCAATTTTAAGGTAATCTGTTATCGAAACATCATCATCTACGATTAAAATTCTATGACCCATTGCCAAACCTCTGCTTAATTATTCATATCAGGTAAGATCCGATCTAATCTTAAGCTGTGACTTTTTATAGAATTCATTTATTCTATCAAGAATTATTTTATCATTTTTGTTTTTGAGATATTTATAAACTATCCAGCGTTCTGCAAGTTGATCTTTATTGAAAGCCAGTACTTCGTTATCCCTGAATTCTAAAGTAATAAGCGGGAATTTGTCTTTTTTTCCATTCTCGATAATTTCGTTCAATCTTCCGTCTTTAATTATTAAAGTTCTTCCACTTTCATTAAAGTCCAAATTTAAATTTTTGGTAATCTTCAAGAATTTCAGGTATTCAAAATATCTCTTAATTAAATTAATTTTATTATTTAGTGTTTCAGCTTTTTCAAATTGAAGATCATCAAACAACTTTTTGTATTCTTCTTGTTTGGAAGATAAGAGATCTATGGATGGAATTATGTATGGAAGAATTGCTTTAGAGTAAGTTTCATATTTTTCTTTTATGCACCAGCCGGAGCATTTATCATTTTTATATCTCGCGCAGGGATATGGTTTTTCATCCGGACAAAGTGGAAATTGAAACAATTCTGACATGGCATCCAGCAAATCAAATAAAAAAAATCTATCTTTGAAAGGTCCAATATAAAACCTGTTTTCTTGCGTATCTTCAACAACTTTGATGTATGGTGGCTCATCAAAATCAATTCCAAGATAAACATATCCTTCATAGGGTTTTATTATAGAATTAAATTCCGGATAACTTTTATTTTCCAGTTTTTTTTGATGAATAAATGCTGCAAATATTGATGTGTGTTCCTTAAAACCAATTTTAACTGTTTGAGAAACAAGCTGAAAAACATTTTTATCATCTTTGGCAACTTTAAAAAATCGTCTGATGCTTTTATCAAGATTTGACGTTTTATTAACATATAAAATTTTACTTTCATTCAATAAGGTAAAAATACCAGCTCCAGATGGGATTTTTTGTTTATCAATTTCTGTTTTATTAAATTTAATCATGAGGTTTAATGTTTGAAGCTGCTTTTGAGCGTCAATAGAAAAAATGATTTGTGATTATAGTTTCGAATTATAAATATTTTGATATATTTATTTTGCCAACCAATTTGCGGTTACTAAAATTTTACCGTTCTCCAAAATTCTACCGACAAAAAAAGAACCCTTATTTACAATACCCACACCTTTGGGAGTGCCTGTCATTACTATATCGCCGTCATTCAAACTCATGAATGTCAATAGCTCAGACAAAATATCTTTGGGTTTATAAATCATTTGGCTGATATTACCGGATTGGATATTCTCTCCTTCGATGTCTAATTCAATACTTAAACTTTTGCTAATGATGGGTATCTCAATAAATTCACTGAATAGAGCAGCACCATTAAAAGCCTTGGCTCGTTCCCAAGGGAATCCTTTCGATTTTAGTTTGGATTGTAATGCCCTTTTTGTCAGATCGAGTCCAAAACCAATTGCTGAGAACTTGCCTTTTTCATACAAAAAACAAATTTCTCCTTCATAATGAATTGGCTCTTCCTGAAAAGATAGTAGTTCATTAGATATTGCAGAATTTGGTTTCAGGAATATAATCATATTTTCAGGGATCTTGTTATTCAATTCTCTTATATGCTCTACATAGTTCCTTCCTACGCAAATAATTTTGGAAGGTACAATCTTTCTATTCCCAACTATTATTGTATTCAATTCACTCTCCATTTTGGTTGAACCATAAGAATTTGGAATAATAACAATTTTGTCTTTGCAAAGGATCTATTTCAGAGCATTTCATACCAACTTAAGAATACACACTGCTAAAATTCCAATGATTATTCTGCTATTATCCTATTGTTTTATATTTTTCTTCCTTACCAAGTTTTCTTAATAATTCATTTACTTCTTTTCTTGTTTCATTTAGCGTTAATTCTCTATTAATTGTAATATTATTGATCATTATAAGTTGCTTCATTTTTGATTTCAGCTGATTCTCCGTCTGTTTACGCTCGCTTATATCGCGGGCAAGACCCAGAACCATTCCCTCATTATTTATGATTACTGGGTGGGTTAATATTTCTACTTCAACTTTTGAACCATCCTTTCTTTTTAATGTGTATTCGTGAGGTCCAGTGGATTCACCATTTATGTTTCTTGCTAAGACATCTAAAGCTTTCTTGGCTTGGATTGGGTATAGTACAACCTCCACAAAATTTTTACCTATGAGTTCTTCCCGTGGGTAACCCAGTAATTTTTCAGCTGCTTTGTTTCCATCAATGAATTTGCCTGTAAAATCATTAAGATAGTAAGCATCTGGTGCAGATTCAAATAAAATATTTAGTCTTTTTTCTGAGTTTTTTAATGCTTCTTCTGCTTTCTTACGCTTGGTGATATCAACATTAAGAGCAAGCAAATTCTTTACTACACCATCAGCGGATAAAATGGGATTTATAGTTCTTATGATATGAACTATGTTTCCGTTTTTATGGATCACACAAGCTTCATTATTCAGTATTTTGCTTTTTATTGCCTGTGAGAAATTTTTGTTAAAAAATTCAACAGTTTCCACATCAGCAAACTCCGTAATATTTCTACCAACAATTTCGTTTCTTTTGTAACCAAACATTTCAAGTGTACTCGGATTGCAATCTAAAATATTACCTTTAAAATCTAATATTTCAGCACTGTATGGTAATGTATTAAAAAGCAGGCGATAATGTGCCTCACTCTCTTTTAAAGCTTGTTCTGCTTGCCTTTTTTGAATAGCAATAGCAGCTTGTTTGATATATGTTTCCAGAAAACCTAGATTAGTTAATTTAGGACTCTCTTTCTTCATAAGAATTATAATTGTTCCTAGAAGTTTTTCCCCTTTAACTATTCCAGCAGTATAAATATCACCTATTCTAGCAACCTTTTCGATTGACTTACAAATATTTTTGGGAACACTTCCAAAAGTTATTCCATAAAGATCTTTTACATTAAAATACAGTTTCCCATCGTGAAGATAAACTAGTCTTGAATCTTTGATGTGCAAAACTTTACCTACCGGATCTTTCCCCAATAAATTTATTATATATTCAGAGAATTTATCAATTCCAATAATAGCCCGGGTAGTAAGAATATTTGCTTCATTATCAATAGAATTTACAATTATATAAGAATCTTTACCCGTAAACTCTTGGAGTTGTTCTCCAATAAAAGAATAAATGTTTTTGTCTTGTGGAAAATCAACAAACAGCATTGCAGTTTTAGAAAGTAATTCAGTATTTTTAATGTGTTCTTTTACTTTTTCTTCCGCCTGTTTACGCTCGGTGATTTCTATCCCGATACTGAGAACTCCCGATGTTTCTCCATTCTCGTTTTTTAAAACAGTATTTTTCCAATTGATCACTCTTTCAGAACCATCTTTGCATAAAATTGGATTTTCATAGGAAGAAACATCCGGCATTTCTTTGAGAACATCTTGGAAAACTTCCGTAATTACAGATCCATTGCGTTTAGAAATGAAAAAATCAAACCAATTCTTTCCCAGAACTTCATCCTTTTTATAATCGGTAAGTTTTTCTGCAAATTTATTAAAGAGAGTGATATTGGCATTTACATCCAAAGTAAGAATAAATGCATTGGCATTATCCAGAAGGATTTTGGAGAATTCTTTTTCTGTTGTTTGCACATCTTTATCCAATTTGCGTTCACTTCCAAATTTCTTCAAATCATCAATTTTTGCTAGTAACTGATCTATCTCTTTCATTAGTTGTTCTTTGCTTTTTTCAGAATTCTTCATACTATTCCTCCTATGGTCTTATAAGCTGCAAATTTTAGACTTAATAGCCGAAGGCGTTGAGTCAAGAACCGGTGATAGTGCGTTCTTTTACAAGTTCTTACATCCTGAATTGTTTCGTTTGGATTGCTCGCATTATTAAAAATATTTTTCATTATATTCCTCTTAGATGATCATATTTTGAGTTTTGTAATCTTTTTTTACAAGAGAATGTCTTCTTCGAAGTTCTTAAGTATAATTATAAATTTTAAAATTTTAGTTATGTCTATAAGGAATTTAATCACTCTACTCACAATTTCTCCAATTCCAGTTTTCTTAAGTTGAACTTATTAATAAGTATTAATGTAACATCAAATACATTTATGTTGAACTAATAAACGAAATTGCAAATTTGAATATTAACTGTCAAATGGAAAAAATCAGTATTTAAAAAATTAATGAGAAAAGTGCCTAAGTGCCTAAGTTAATAAGTAAAAGTAGAATATTGCTCCGGTTTGTCAGCAAAAAGACAGATCGTATTAAATCTTTCCTCTCTCTTTCGCTTATTTAGCGAGTATGTTTTTTAATATAAGTCATTATTCTTGACGTTATCAAGTCTATTTTCAAATTGCAATTTATGAGTACATTTTATAGTAAAATTAGATCGTTGATAGATAAATCGGAGTTCATAAAACAATTCGATGCTGAAATTGCTGAGAATAAAATCGGGGATTTGTTTTATAATCTTAATCGCTCTGCTAAATCATTGCTTCTGTCACGAGTATTCGAGCAAACAGGTAAAAATATAATATTTGTAACTGCGGATGATAAAGTTGCAGAGGATTATCTGGAAGATCTTGATCTGTTGATTGGAAGAGACAGATCACATTTTTTACCTGATTATGAAGTTTTACCTTATGAACAGCGTTCACCTCATTATATGCTGCGAGGTCAGAGGATAGAGACTCTCACAGCGGCGGTATCTTCTAAAGCGGGAATTTATAGTGTTTCTATTCGCTCACTTCTGCGTAAAATAACTTCAGCAGCAATTTTTAAAGAGAATATAATCAGAATTTCTGTTAATGAAGAGTATGATCCCGATGTACTTATTTCTAATCTGGTTGGAATGGGATATGAGAATCAGTTTCAGGTTTCTAAAGTTGGAGAGATAGCCCGCCGTGGCGGTATCATTGATGTGTTCAGTCCCAATTCTCATCGTCCAGTAAGAATCGAATTCTTTGGTGATATAATTGAATCGATCAGGGTATTTTCTGTAAATTCTCAACGTTCTACCGGTGAGGAATTAACTAAAGTAACTTTAATTCCTTCCCGTGAATTTTCGTTACACGATATAGATACAGATGAGAAAATGTGGCAAAATATCCATGATAATGGATTTTATGATGGAATTGAGCTTGATGTTTCTATGCTTATTCCCAAAATTGAAACTTTCTTGGAATATTTCTCACCTAAAAATTGCATAATTTTCTGGGATGAATTTCAATATCTTCCTTCTTATTTAAAAGAAATATTTGAAGAAACAACCAATCTTTATCAAAAAATTAGAAATAAATTTAAAAATCGTATTATTCCTCAACCAGATGCTCTTTTTGCCAATAAACGCTTCGTAAACAAAATACTAAAGAAATATCCAAGTTATTTTCTTTCAGCTTCTTATCAGGAATTTAAAGAGATCACAGCCAAATTCAAAGCTCCAGTAGTCTCTCAAATAAATCTGCAGGGAAATCTGGAATTATTTGAAGGTGAGCTCAAAGAAAAGCTGGAAACCGGTTACAGAATCATTATACAATCTGATAATAGCAGTCAGAGCAAACGAATGCGTGATCTATTGCCGCAATATGATGACAAGATTGATTTCACCATTGGTGTTTTACAATCCGGATTTTATCTTACCGATGCTAAAATAGCAGTTTATACTGATCATGAAATTTTTAGTCGATATAAACGGAAACGACATCAAAACAGGTTTTCCAAAGAAGAAGCTCTGGTAGATTACGATGCTTTAAAACCCGGAGATTATATTGTTCACATTGATCACGGAATTGGTATTTATGCAGGGTTAAAAAAAATAAATATTGAAGGAAATATAATTGAGACTCTCACTTTGCGTTATGCTGGAAATGATGTAGTTTACGTTCCAACCTTTCAACTTTCGTTAGTTTCCAAATTTGTTTCGGAAGAAGGAATAACGCCAACAATTCACAGACTCGGCAGTAAGAAATGGGAAAATATGAAATCCCGGGCACAAAAACAAATCGAGCTTATTGCCGAAGATCTGATAAAATTATATGCAGAACGAAAAGTTAAAAGAGGTATTGCCTTTGAACCCGATTCTGTCTGGCAAACCGAGATGGAGGAATCTTTCATCTACGAAGATACGCCAGATCAGAAGACAGCTACCGAAGAGATCAAGGCAGATATGGAAGATGATACTCCCATGGAACGTCTGTTATGTGGAGATGTGGGATTTGGCAAAACTGAAGTTGCGATCCGTGCAGCTTTCAAAGCTGTGAATAGTGGATATCAGGTTGCCATATTGGTCCCAACGACTTTGCTGGCAGAGCAACATTATCTTGTTTTCAGGGAAAGGCTGGCTCAATATCCGGTTACAATTGCCATGTTCAGTCGATTCCGTTCTAAAGCCAACATAAAAAAGAATCTGGCAAAATTGACAACAGGAGAAATCGATATTGCCATTGGAACCCATCGCTTACTCTCTAAAGACATAAAATATAAGAATCTTGGGCTTCTAATAATTGATGAAGAGCATCGATTCGGTGTACGACATAAAGATAAATTACGACAGATAAAAACAAATGTAGATACACTTTATATGAGCGCAACACCAATTCCACGCACTATGTATATGGCACTTTCTAAATTGAAGGAATTATCACTCATTCGTACTCCACCTAAAGCGAGATTACCCATAAGAACGATTGTTGTTCCTTATGATGTTAATATTATTAAAGATGCTATTAACCGTGAAGTTGACCGTGGCGGACAGGTTTTCTTTGTTCATAACAGAGTACAGACAATAGAAAGCATCGCTGTTGAACTGCAGGAACTTCTTCCTCATGTAAGTTTTAAAATCGGGCATGGACAATTGCCAGAGAAACAGCTAGAAAGAATAACACTTGATTTTGCGCATCATAAATTCGATGTACTAATCGCAACTACAATAATCGAATCCGGCATTGATATTCCCAATGCTAATACAATGATAATAAATCGTACTGATATGTTCGGACTTGCCCAATTATATCAAATGCGCGGCAGAGTTGGAAGAAGTAATCGGCGTGCTTATGCGTATCTTATCATTCCACCCAAACTGAATGAAGTTGCACGCAAAAGATTGGAATCACTTATCGAATATGAATCCTTGGGAAGCGGCTATCAAATAGCAATGCGTGATATGGAACTACGTGGTGCCGGATCACTTTTGGGAACAAAACAAAGCGGAATTATAAACTCAATTGGATTTAATTACTATAACCGTTTACTGGAAAAAGCAATTGAAAATATTCAAGCAGAAAAACCGAGAACTGAATGGTTGAAAGAAGAACCTGAACAAGTTGAACTAATCCATATTGAGGGTGATCATTATTTACCTGAAGAGTATATCACCGATGAAAAAGAAAGATTAGAGATATACCGGAAAATGTTAGATTTTTCAAGCGTTGAACAATTTACACAATTAGAGATAGAGTTACTAGATAGATTTGGACCTATTCCAGAAAATGCCAAAATTGCATGCCAATACTACAAACTGCAAATGTTAATTTCACATACAGAAATAAAATCTTTAAAAATCAAGAATAGTAATGTTATACTAGAGTTTAATAATAAGAGATTACCTGGCAGAGATAAAATAAACAAGCTTGTTACTAAATTCCAGGTTCCAGTAAGGTTCGATACCACTATTAATTTTAAAATTATTTTTGAGTTTAGTAATTCAATTAAAGTAGAACGTATGGTTTTATTGGAAAGAACATTTGAGCTTATTAATTATTATAAAAGTTTTAAGTTAGATAAGCGTAATATTAATTGACAAAATAGCTGGAGTTAAGATTTTTTCTTGAGTTTTTAAGGAGGCATTTGTGAAAATTAGAAAAATAAATGCAATATTAGTAATAATATTCATAATCACAGCATTCACTTTGAATGCCCAATTTAACGATTTCAATTCTTCGGAAATGTTATATCATGTTTCTCTGGTTGGTGCAGTAAACAATCCTGGGGTGTATATAGTAGCTCCATCTACAAGGGTTTCTGAAGTTCTGAAAATGGAATCGTCACAGATTTTATTAGAAGAAGAAACTGATGAAGAAACAAAAAATATTGCTTTAACTGAACAGGTTAATTCAATGCGAAATATTGTAATTAAACGAAAAAATACCGTTTTATTGGTTGATCTTGAAAAGTATAATATTGTAGGCGATTTACAAAATAATCCTTTTTTGCAAGATGGTGATGTCATTTTGGTTCATCCCAAATTGGGAGATGTTGAGATTACAGGAGCTGTTAAAAGAGAAGGTGTCTATGAATTCAAAAGGGGAGATAAAATTGCTGATATCATTGAATTTGCTCTCGGTTTAGACTATTATGCAGATTGTTGTAAGACAGAAGTTTTCCGCCATATACCAGATAAAAAAAATGAAAGAATATCAGTTAATGTAAAAGAAGCATTAAGTAATGCTGAATCTCCAGAAAATATAGAATTAGAAGTTGGGGATAGAATTTACATAAGACATATCCCTGAATTTGATGACAAATCTCAGATTCTTATACAGGGTGAAGTTTTGTATCCGGGATATTATTCGATTGAAGGCGGTTCGACAACATTATTAGAAATATTGGGAATGTGTGGTGGGCCAACTTCCAAAGCTGATTTACAGAATTCATTTCTTCAACGTAGAAGATATGACGGAATTGGAATATCAGTATTTTAAAACAAAATCTCGTGAAATGCGCGGGAAATTTTCTACAGATTTTGATAATCTATGGAAATCAAAAGAATCTTTAATAGATGTACTATTAAAAGGTAATGATTATATTTATATACCAAGAAAATCATTTGTAGTACAAGTTTCTGGTCAGGTTAAAAATCCTGGACTTATAGTATATGTTCCTGGGAAGGATTATACTTATTACATCGAAAAAGCTGGAGGATTTTCCTGGAACGCACGAAAAAGAAAAGTACAATTAATAAAAGCAAATACTGG
>Ga0307991_1000509_pt1 | contig 27950 bp, 13 predicted proteins | sample EllFjometagen131_FD_203146 | JGI IMG/M metagenome (GOLD analysis project Ga0307991, IMG submission 203146) | Marine microbial communities from Ellis Fjord, Antarctic Ocean - #131 | ecosystem: Environmental > Aquatic > Marine > Unclassified | place: Southern Ocean | collected 2014-10-08 | reverse complement strand
TCATCAGAATAATAGGCTGAATAGGTACCGGCCTTACCATGAATATGATGCAAGCCATCAGCACTCCCAATCCAGATGTCGTTTTCACCGCTTACCAGAAGGGCACGCACATTTTCATTATTTGCATTTTTCAAGGAGGCAGGTGTGGTATGGTAGTGCTTAAATTTTTCAGAATCCAATTTGCGTTTATTTAAGCCACCAAAGTCGGTTCCTACCCAGAGTCCACCAGATTTGTCATGAAATATTGCGGTTATCTGATCGCTGCTAATACTTGCCGGGTCAGATACGTCTTTTCTAAAAGAGATGAACTTGTCTTGCTCAGGTATGTATCTATATATGCCTGCCCCCCAGGTTCCTACCCATAAATCACCATTGCTGTCTTTTTCAATGGCCCGGATGATATTAGCACCCGCATCTTTTCCATTTCCATTACTCAAATCATAGTGGTGAAAAATTCCAGTTTCGGGATCAAAACGATTAAGTCCACCCAGCCAGGTGCCCACCCACAGAGCACCACTATCCTCAAGGAAAAGTCTATAAACATTATTAAGACTCACCGATGCTGAGTTCGAAGGGTCGTGTGTAAAGCGGGTGAATTGCTTGCTCTCAAAATCGTAGCGATTTAGCCCGCCATCAGTTGCTATCCACAGACAGCCCCGTGGATCTTCGATGATATCTGATATGGTATTGTGACTGATGCTACTGGCATCGTCAGGGTCATAAAAATAATGTTTGAATCCACCGATTTCGGGATCATAGAGATTTAATCCACCCCCTCTGGATCCTACCCACAGTCTATTCTGGCTATCCTCGAATATGGCTCTGACCACATTGTGACTAAGACTAGTATTATCCTGTGGATCATGCCTTAGATGGGTAAAAATCTCAAAATTTGAATTATATATGTCCAATCCATCATCTGTTCCCACCCACAGGGTACCCTTGTGATCTTCGTGGATTGCTCCAACCAGGCTATGGCTGATACTCGATGAATCTGTCGGATCTGCTTGAAATATTTTAAACTCATAGCCATCGAACCGGTTTAAACCGTAGTAGGTCCCAAACCATAAAAACCCTCGCGAATCTTGCTCAAAACAGAGAACCGAGCTTTGAGATAAACCATCAACAGTCGTGTAATGCCTGAAATGCAATTCTTCTGTCTGAGCAGACAGAGTGGTGTGGAAGAGCAGAGTTTGGATTACTATCAACACGCATAGTAGAGAGGGCTTAAACATATTGTCTATTACTGAGGATGAAGTACCCGGTTGCATGAGTACTGTAGAGTTGATAGGGTTTTCCCTTTTATGGAACAATTTAGAATGTTTCGAACCATTTAAAATATGCGAAGTCCAACGCACAGTCAAGTCCTCACATACAAATCCAATTTCATTATTGGTATCAATATGGAATTGGTTAACATTTCTTATGATTCTAATTGAATTAGGCGGAAATATTAACCTGACATTATCCAATGACTCTCATTAAAACGCAGCCAATGATTGAAATCATCAGACTTGCACCGTATATATGCGCAAATGTATGATCCCCAAAAAAAGCCCCTCAGAAATCTGAGAGGCTTTTTATATTCAATCTGAATATCAGAGAGGGATACTTATTTAATCAGTACCATCTTTTGAACTTCAGTCCTACTACCTGCTGTTAAGGAATATATATACGTTCCTGCAGCAAGATGGCTGGCATCGAAGTGATAGCTATATTCACCAGAACTGGCCATAGCATCAACCAGAGTTGCTACTTCCTGACCATTGATACTATATAACTTCAAGACGACATGTCTTGTTTCAATCAAACTATAACGGATTGTTGTAGAAGGATTGAATGGATTTGGAAAATTCTGCTGGAGAGCAAAATGTTCCGGTACTAGATTTTCCTCTACACCCGTGGTTGTTGAGTAGAAATACCAATTATCAAACCAGATCGATGTAGCACCATCACCACCATCGACCTTGAACAGGAAGATATGCATAAGACCAAGATCCAGATCAGAATAATGCGACAATGGAATGTCAACACTGACCCCGTCTTTCAAAGGAAAATATAATACTATGTAAACCATTACATTCTATCAAAAAATGAATAAGTATAATAATATCAATGATAATCTGTACGTTTCGATGAATATTATAATCGTTTATATGAATATGCATAGTGGATAATAGAAATATCCTGCCAACAGTAAAGGAATATATGGTATAACTATTAGACAGATAAAATAATATTAAACATCAATAAAGATAAAAAAAACAACACTATACATCGTGTATTTAAAATCAATATATATGACTTGACAAAGGTATACATATGGATATATTTAAAATGTAACCGTTTACATTTATCAATTACGGAGACAATACATTCTACTTATGGTAAATCAATGACAACTATTAATGATGTTGCAGCAAAAGCAAAAGTGTCGACTGCAACCGTATCCAGGGTTTTAAATAACTCTGATAAGGTTAGATCTGCTACCCGTGAACGAGTCAGCGCTATCATTAAAGAACTCAACTTTGTTCCCAATGTCAGTGCTTTGGGATTACAGCGGAAAAAGACAAAAACCGTGGGCTTGATTTTCCCCGATGCCAGTGCACTCTATTTTTCAGAGATTATTCAGGGGATAAACCGCTATCTCTCAAAAAATGATCACCAGATTCTTATTTCAAGTGCTCACGATGAGGAAGAAGAGATCAAGACGATCAACGGTTTTGTAAAAAGCGGTCGAATTGACGGACTCATTATTATGATGCCTTCAGCCCAGGATTACCGCAGCCTTATGGCACAATTGAATAATGAGATACCCGTGGTCTTTATGGCCTGTGAGATGGACGTAACCCATTCGACCACCATTTTATTAGACAACTATAATTCAGCCAAGGAGATGGTGCATCACTTATCCCAGCTTGGTCACAAACGGATTGCTTTCATTCACGGTGGTGAACACAATTATGATGCCCGAGAACGTTATCGAGGCTATATCGATGCTAGAAATGAATATCAGCTTGACCAAGATGTGAATCTGGAAGTCATGGGTAACTTTACAGAAGCCTCAGGATATCAGGCTACGCTGTCACTCATGCAACGCAACCTGGCCCCCACAGCTATTTTTGCTGCCAACGATGCCATGGCTATTGGTGCTATTGAAGCTGCCAGAGTGTTGAAACTCTCTGTGCCTTCAGATTTGGCCATCGTTGGATTCGATGATATCTCGCTGGCAGCCTATCTGGATCCAGCACTTACCACTGTTCATGTACCCTTGGAACGTCTAGGCCATCTTGCAGGGGAATCTCTTCTGAAAAATATGAAGATGGATCCTACTGAGCGAGCCACAGAAAAAATTATAATTCCGTTAAAACAGGTCATTCGTAGATCCTGTGGTAGTCAGCAGGAATCAGAAAAGTAGTGTATTTTAAAGGAATCCTTGATCCATGGGAATCAACGGGATTTGATTTCAGTGCAAGGTTTTAATAACGAGAAAAAGGAGGACGTAATGAAAAAATTACACGGGATATTGGCTCTTTTAGTGGTGTTCACCACTTTGAGTTATCCAGTAGCAGTGGTGGCGGGTAGTCATGTAGACCCGTCATTTCTTAAGATCGTATCAGTTGAAACCGCCCCTGTAGTGGATGCTGTGCTTGATGAAAATGCATGGGCTCGCCGCTATGACAGATTGGTGTTTAATGCTGGTATGGGCACGGGCGACGTAGACTTTGCTGTTACAGGTGGAGTTGAAGTCCAGGCACCTTACATAGATACAACCAGTACAATTGTCAAAATGGTACATAATGGATTGGATCTATACATCAGTCTGGATTCAGATGACAAATCTGTCTGTCGTTTCAACAGCAGCTGGGAAGGTGATGGTCTGTTCATGAAGGTGAAGGATGCCAGCGGAACAGATGTAGAGTATAAACTCTACTTTAATCTGGAGGGTGAAGATCCCGATATCCATTTAGAGCTTCCAGGGCTTTATCCAACTTCAGCAGAAGGAGTAGGCTACAAAAAATCAGGTACCATTGTAAATGATACGACAAGTGTAGATTCAGGATATACAGCAGAAATGGTCATTCATCTTGCCGATCTTGGCTATACAGATGCTTATAGTGATGTCCAGGTACTCATAAATATATTTGATCCAGATGGATATACTGGTGTAGCTGGTGAAGGATGGGAAGTAGGCAGTTTTTTCAAAGCCTGGTGGGGTAGCGAATGGGGTCCAGACATGCGTATACTGCGCTTGTCAGATCCACCTACACGCATTGCTCTAGCCACTGAGGATAACATCGTCATGGATGGTCAAGTGACGGAAGCTTTCTGGACTGGTGCTGAAACAGTATTGGTGGGACACAGTGCCAATGGTTCCACAGGTGGCTACTATTCACAATGGAGTGATTCGACCAATGATTATACCGATGCCAGCGAGACCTCTATTAAGTTTGTCCATAAGGGTGAGTTACTCTATATCGCAGTGGAATCTGATGATGCTTCAGTAGGCAAATGGTCTCCAGGTTGGGAAGCGGATGGTTTATTCCTGTGGATGACCGACAAGGGTGACTATGCCCCTGCTGCTCGTAAAGAGATAAAAGCGATGTACTTTTCCGGTGTTGAGGGAGAAGGAATCTCTTTTGAAACCAACGACCAGGTTCCTACTGGTTCTGCCGAGGGCGTCAGCTTCGAGCCTGCCGGTACAGTTACTCATACAGGGACAAACGGTGCTGATGCAGGTTATTCGCTTGAATTGGTAATAAATACTGCTGATTATGGATATGAGGTGGGTGATACGGTCCGTTTGAGTGCCGTCATCTGGGATTTGGATTATTCCAGCGCTGATGAATATGATGCCGCCATCGCTGACTATGCTCCAGAATGGTGGGGAACCCAATGGGCTGATCCCAATTTTGAGAAATACTTCATGTATCGCGGGGTTGTCTTAAGTAGCGACCCTGTTTCTGCAGACGACTTTGCATCAGGTCCCGTGAACTTTAGTCTTGCTCAGAATTATCCTAATCCGTTTAACGCTGGGACAGTTATCGATCTTGCTGTACCCCAGGCAGGAAACGCAACCTTAGAGATATTCAATGTCCTGGGTCAGCATGTTGTTACTTTACATGATGGCTTTCTATCAGCAGGCTCACATAGCTTCTCGTGGAATAGTATGGGAAGTAACCAAGAGCTGGTCAGTACAGGAATGTACTTTTACAAAGCGACAGTGGGTGGCCAGGTTGCCACCAGAAAAATGTTGATGCTTAAATAATCTTCATGTAGTACCCAGGTATACAGACTACAAGTGGACCTGGATGGGTTTTGATAGACATTGTTAGCAGAATTTCAAGGTGGTGGTAAGTCAACATTGCCACCTTGAAATTATCCATAAGCAGATATCAGGAAAGACCATGGACATAAATAATTCGAGAAGGATAATACGGAGATCAGTTTTATTGATGGTCCTGTTGCTTCAATTGCTGCCCGTCATGGTCATTTCTGGTACGACAGGTAAGATCAGTGGGAGGGTAACCGAAGCCCAAACTGGTCAAGCATTTCCAGGTGCAAACGTCTTTTTCACAGATACTAATTACGGGGCTGCTACAGATTTAGAAGGCTATTATATGATTCTAAACGTTCCCCCCGGTGTTTATAGTCTCAATGTTCAAATGATTGGCTATCAGCAGATCCGCCAGGATAATATTCAGGTTCTTACCGACTTCAATTCCATTCATGATTTTAAGATGACCCCTCAAGTGATTGAGGTGGATGCCCAAATTGAGGTTATCGCCACAAGACCTGATATTCAACGCGACCGCACAAGTACCATGGCTGTGATCGGTGCTGATGAAATAGAAAAATTGCCTGTTCAGGAAATGAGCGACCTCGTGGGTCTGCAGGCTGGCGTCGTAGATGGTCACTTCCGTGGTGGTAGGGGTGGAGAAGTGAGTTATATGCTTGATGGCATAAGTGTCACCGACCCTTACAACGGTGAAATGGCAGTCAATATTGAAAATAGCGGTATTCAGGAAATTAAGGTAATTAGCGGCACTTTTAGCGCTGAGTATGGACAGGCCATGAGCGGCGTTGTAAACATCGTCACCAAGAGTGGCGCTTCAAAATTTGGCTTATCGGCAAATATTTTTGGTGGTGATTTTATTTCCAGTCATACAACTCCCTTTCTGAATATTGACAATGTTGATCCTCTACAGAACATGAGTGGGGAATTAACTCTCACGGGACCCTTGAAAATTCTCGGTGAAGATGCCGGCTTTGTTCTTGGTGTGAAAAATCAATCCAAGGATGGTCACCTATATGGGGTTGAAGAATTTTTGCCTTCTGACTCCTCAAATATTGATGATCCGGATCCTGAAAATTGGAGTGTTTCTCAATCAGGCAGCGGTAAAACCGTAGCCATGAATTATAATAACACCTTCACCACACATGGCAAATTATCAAAACATTTCGGTCCCAAATTCCGGGTCGACGTGTCCACTGATTACACCAAGCAGTCATGGGCTGATTATGACCATTTGTACAAGTATAATCCTCAAGGTAGGCTCAAACAATTCAAGGACAGTTACCAGACAAGTTTATCAATGAACCATTTCCCAAGTTCAAAACTTTTTTATACCATAAATATCGCTCGTTTCAATTCTGAGAGAAGTAATTACGTCTTCGAGGATTATCTGGATGACCGCTATGTGAGCACTTTATTATCCAGACGATTGGGCTATGGATTCTACACGGGTGGCATGGTAATGAATCATTTTTATCGTAGAAGCACGGTAAATACTTTCAAATTCAATCTCATCACTCAACCCAATCGGCACCATGAAATTAAAACTGGAATGGAAGCTCGTAAAAGCGAACTCTGGCAGCATGATTATGGCATTAAGCTGGATCGTAGCACTGCCTGGCTCCCGGAAATATTTCCTGAGGAGCATTGGAGCAATAACGAGTACACTCACAGTCCATTAGAAGTTGGTGTTTGGCTGGAGGATAAAATTGAGGCAGAACATATTGTGCTGGTGGCAGGCCTGCGTTGGGATTATTTCCAACCAGATGGGCAGGAGCCGATGGATCTCAGGGATCCAGATGGCAGCTACTCAGGCACTGGGGAGAACGCATTTAAAGATTCTCCAAACTCCTCAAAATTCTCTCCGCGACTTGGATTATCCTTTCCTATCAGTGACAAAGGTGCCATTCACATCTCGTACGGGCATTTTTTTCAGATACCTGCTTACGAATTTCTCTATCATAATTCAGAATTTGAAGTCAGGGGTGGAGATTTAAAAAGTATTGTCGGCAATGCTTCCTTGAAGCCTAAAAAAACAGTGATCTATCAGTTCGGTTTGCAGCAAATGGTGGCCCAAAATCTGGTTCTGGACGTTACCGGATTTTACAAGGATATGAGGAATTTAGTCGGTACTCAAATTTATGAGTTGTATATCCTTGGTGATAGCTATGCACGCTATGAAAATCAAGACTATGGCAATGTCCGAGGTGTCGCCCTGTCCTTATCATTGAAACAATACAGCATCTTTTCTGGCTCAATCGAGTATACATATCAGATTGCCGAAGGAAATGCTTCAGACCCTCGCAGTGTCTTCTATGATCGTCAAAGTGATCCACCGCGTAGCAGTGAAATCCAGGTGGTTCCCCTTGATTGGGATCAGTCACACACAATTAATTTTTCCATGACCATGAGTCAAAAAAACTGGCACTTGAGCGCCATCAGTCAGTTTGGTTCTGGATTACCATATACCCCGGAATTTCAAGGGGAGCGCACATCCTTTCAAAATTCTGAAAGAAAGCCTGTCACTTTAAATGTTGATCTCACGGGAGAGTATGGAATCCCGATGGGAGATTCTCGTCTGGCTGTTTATTTTTTAATTAAGAATGTAATGGATAGAAAAAATGCCAGGGATGTCAATAAAGATACTGGCAGTCCATCCTACAGTCTCATCCCTACCTATGTGCCTGAACAACCCATTCACTCGTTGGAGGACTTCCTGACACGTCCAGACTATTTCCAGGCTCCTCGTGAAGTGCTTGTGGGTATGAAATTCGTAATGTGAGAATGACCGAATGAGAAATCAAAACAAAGCTTTCATTTTTACAGTAAGCCTTCTCCTGAGTTTTACCCAGGCACTTGTTGCCCAAAATAATATTGATGAGCTGCACGGGGATCGTATTAATCGCAAACAGGGTCTTCATAATGGGAATTTGGTGGAGACTTTGTTCTGGAATTTTGGTGAAGTAGCCTGGTGGGGCAAACAACCATCTGGTGTGTGGCCCAAGGGCTCCAATCACTCATATATGGATGGAATTTACCCATTGGTTGCTGCTGAGGTCCAACTGGACGATGGACGAATCACCCACATAGTCGAAGGTGGGTATAGAGAACATTACGAAGAAGGCTCTACAGGGATTGAGTTCGGATGGCAACCGCTGGCCGGTTTTGCCAATCCTGATCAGGACCATATCGCTCTCAGTGATGATCCCAATACCTGGCCCCTTTATTGGCCCGATCAGGCTGCCGACTGGAGTGGTTCATGGAACGGCTATTTTGGCCGGAAGACCAATGCTGACCAGGAGAGTTATTTCGTCATGGATGACTATCAGGATTATGGGCAGGATTTTTGGGGTCTGTTCAACTCTGATTCACTGGAACTACAACGGGGAGGGCTGGGAATGCGCGTAGCAGTACGCGGTTTCCAATGGTCCAATGTGCTGGCTGAAGATATTATTTTCTGGCATTATGATGTCACCAATGTATCCACTACCACTTATCCCAAAACGGTGTTTGGTATGTATGCAGACGCAGGCGTGGGCGGTCAAAATGACAGCAATGATGACCAGGCCTTCTACGACCTATCACTAGATTTGGCCTATACCTGGGATTCCAATGATCTAGGTGAAGGCAACTGGCAAACCGGTTACGCGGGATATGCCTTTTTGGAAAGTCCAGGAAACCCATTTGATGGTATCGATAATGATGAGGACGCCTCGTCTGGACCTTCACCAGAACTTGGTTCAACGGATTTCCAGGCAAGAAACCTGGCAGATGAAGTGGTCTTAATCGATTATCAAAATATGGATTATGAGAATGATCTGGGACGCATACTTACCAGTTTCAGTGAAGGTGGATCAGGGAGTTTCTACCGCTTCTCAGGTGACAGTCTCGTTGTGGATCAGTATGATAGCGTCAGAGTATATCAGCGTGGTTTGAGCTATAATGACATCCCCTTTAATGGGGTTGATGATGATCTTGATGGTCTCATTGATGAAAATGAATCTGTGCATATGGGTTTGAAGTATAAAAATTTCTTTACAGGTGCCGGTCTGGACGATCCGCTTATTGATGAAGCCCGTGATGATGGTATCGATAATGACGGTGACTGGGATTCCGAACTCCATGATACAGGTGCAGATGGTCTGGCAGGTACAGGGGACACAGGTGAGGGTGATGGTATACCGACCACTGGTGAACCCAACTATGATATCACCGATAAGGATGAATCTGACCAAATTGGTCTCACGGCTTTTGATGCATTTTATCTTGGCCAGGGAGTGGAGTACAGTCAGGATGAGGTCATCTGGGACCGCGTGTCTAACTATCATTTCAGCAATGTATCCCTTCCGGGAAATATCGCGTTCCTATTCGGATCTGGTCCGTTTATCATGCCACCAAATCATACAGAGCGCTTTTCAATGGCCCTGGTTTTTGGCGAAAGTTTGGATGACCTGAAACGCAACAAGGAAGTGGTCCAAAATATCTACAATGCCAATTATAATTTTGCTCGTCCTCCTGAAAAGCCCACAGTCTCAGCAGTAGCAGGAGATGGAGAGGTGACCCTATACTGGGATGATTTTGCTGAAAGCTCCTTAGATGACCCTGCCTTTACACATCCAGAAACCGGAGGTTATGATTTCGAAGGTTATCGGATATACAAAGCCACAGACGCTTCTTTCAATGATGCTTATATCATTACTAATGGGTATGGTGAAGCAACTTTCCACGAACCCGTCGCGCAGTTTGACAAAGAAGATGGGGTCCAGGGATTTTTTAATGTTGATGTGCATGGAATTGAGTATTTCCTGGGGAACGATACAGGATTACGACACTCCTGGGTCGATACAGATGTTCAAAATGGTATGGATTATTATTATGCCGTTGTTTCGTATGATCGCGGGTGGGAAGAGAAGAATATTTTACCCTCAGAATGCACCAAGGTTATAGTCAAGAATCGGGCTGGCGAGGTTACCGTTGACAAGAATACGGTCTATGTGACACCAAATGCACCGATTGCAGGATATGTGGAGCCTGAAATTGCAGGAGGGCTGCAGCGCATCCAGGGGTTTGGGACAGGAGATATTAGTATCAGTATTATCGACCCTGCATTGGTTACGGATGGAGAATTTCGGATCAGTTTTGATGATACAAGTCATCAGGACACCATCAGATACAGTCTCATAAAAGTCGAATCTAATCCTGCCGATACAATACTGATATTCGATGAATCGGAAGCTTTAAACAATGAAGATACCAACCCACTGTTCGCAGGGATGCGTGTCTCTGTCAGAAATGACACGGTGGCACCAGATCCAGAAAATACAGGTTGGGTCCAGGGTGTTTCCAATGTGTTGATGTACGCTGAGCGGGATTCCTACTGGGATAATTTCTCAGGGAGAATTGACGGATTCCCAGCCACTTATGAGGTCCAATATGGGGTCTCAGACAGCTCGATGTTAAAAAACAGCTTTAAATATCTTTCCAATTTCCGTGTCATTGATAAAACCAGTGGAAAAAAGGTGCGGACCTACCTCTGGGAGCCTTCAGATAGCCCCGACAGTTTACTCTCCGTTGGGGATTATCTAAGATTGCAGTTGAAAGTCAGAGGTATCTGGCGAGACACCTGGCGCGTATATTTTGTGTCACCTGAAGGAGAATTAATACCTCCAGAGGATGGTGATATAGCCAACATTGCTATACATTTACCCTTCAGAAGCGGTGATGAATTCGCTTTTACCTCTTTTGCTGCTGAAGTCGATCAGGAACTTGCCATAAATCAGGTGAGTGAAGTGGCCGTTGTACCTAACCCATATGTGGCTGCTGCCGCATGGGAAAGTCAGCGCTCCAGTGCTTCTGGACGTGGTGAAAGGAAGGTTAATTTTATTCATTTACCACAACAAGCTGAGATCACCATCTTTAATGTAAGTGGAGATCATATCATCACCTTGCATCATCCTTCAGGAATGGATGATGGGGCCTTGGCTTGGAATCTACAAACCAAGGACGGTTTGGATCTGGCGCCAGGAGTATACGTTTTCTATCTCGATAGCCAGCAGTCTGGTAATTTTATTGGCAAATTCGCAGTGATTAAGTAGTCAATGATGAGGAAATCTATCAGAGCAGAGCATATGCATATCAGACCCATTCGCGCAGATATTATATTCATTGGTATTTTTCTATTATTGGGATTATGGAATCCATCCAGGGCTTCAGATGTCATCAGTAAAACCGGAACAACTACTGCTCAATTCCTGAAAATTGGTCTGGGTGGCCGTAGTGTCGCCATGGGTGGTGCTGTGGCAGCGTCGGTGAATGATGCCAGCGCCCTATATTGGAATCCTGCAGCCAGTGCCTTTTTTGATGGCCCCAGCATTCAACTTGAGCAATGCCAGTGGATCGCTGATATGGATTTGAGCTATTACGGAGTTGTTATTCCCATAGGTGGTTCGCAATCCCTGGGATTAGGTCTGGTCAGTCTTTCCACCAAAGATATGCTGGTAAGAACTGTGGAAAAACCTGAGGGTACGGGAGAGTATTTCTCAGCCAATGATCTGGCCATGACTTTGTCCTATGCCAGAGCACTTACGGATTTTTTCAGTATCGGGTTTAATACAAAGTTCATCCATCAACGCATCTGGAATTCAGTTGCCTCGGGGATCGCAATGGATTTTGGGAGCCTGTACTATTTTGAGAATCGTCGATTGCGAATTGGTGCTACGATATCCAATTTTGGACAAAAATTACAATACGGCGGTAAGGATTTACTCATTCAGTATGATCAGAACTCTGAAGCTTCGGGAGATAATTCTCATATCCCTGCCAGCCTTTACACCAATGCCTGGGATATCCCTCTGACCTTTCGCTTCGGATTAGCCTATGATTTACCCCCAATGAAATTTGGAGAAGTAACCATTGAAACCGACGCCGTACACCCCAATGACAATTATGAACATATAAATCTGGGTGTAGAGTGGCGTCCCATGCCCATGATTGCTCTACAAATGGGCTATCAAAACCTGTTTCAGGAAGATTCTGAGAAAGGTCTCACACTGGGTGGATCACTTGATCTCAACATCGGTGGTTTTAATCTTGAATTCCAGTACAACTATGAGGACTTTAGTCGTCTGGATTTTGTCCAACGTTTTGATATTTCGCTCAAATTTTGATCTTCAAGTCATCCACTCCTGAAAGGAAATTCTGCTTACATGGCTAACTTTGTAAAAACTGAGCCTCAATTTGAAACAGACTATGGCTATTTCAATCAAGAGGGGACTGAATATATCATCAAGACCCCCAGAACGCCCAAACCCTGGATTAATGTTTTATCCAATGGCCGCTATGGCTTGACGATTTCACAAAGTGGTGGAGGATTCAGCTGGTTGGATCATTCCGAATTTAACAGGATTACTCGCTGGCATCAGGATATGGTAAAAGATGATTGGGGTAAGTACCTCTATGTTCGGGATAATGAGAGTGGCGAGGTTTGGAGCCCCACCTGGTTGCCAGTGCGGACGGAACTGGATGAGTATCAATGTCGACATGGATTTGGATATACAATCTTTCATTCCCGACTGGGTGATATACGAATCACTCTGACTTTGTTTATTCCTATGAATGAACAATTGGAAGTCTGGGATGTGGAAATTGAAAATCTGGGCACACAATCTCGATCATTGACCCTGTTTAACTATTTTGAGTGGGCCTTGGGTTCCAGCAACGATCACCACAGGGAATTTCATAAAAATTTCATTGAGACCAGATATGATGCACCTGCCAGTACCATATGGGCCAATAAGCGTCTTTGGGATATAGCCTTAGGCACCCGGGGTCACTGGAATATCGAACATCCCTTTACTGCTTTTCTTTCCTGCACAGAAAAAGCCACAGGATTTGAATGTGATAAGGAATCATTTCTCGGTCAGTATGGGAGTATTGATATTCCGGCAGCAGTTGCGAAAAATACTTCTCCGGGCAAACAGGGACTCTGGCATGATGCCATTGCCAGCTTGAAAATACCCATTGAACTGGCTCCAGGAGGCAAACAAAAACTGGCCTATCTCGTAGGTATGTATGATACGCCTCAGATCTGCGAAACGGCCATCAGCAAATTCCAAACTCAGACACAAAGAGCAGCCGCTCTGAATGAGGTGAAAACCTACTGGTCAGACATGTTAGATGCACATCAAATGGAAACGCCAGATGCATCTATTAACATCCTGGCCAACGGTTGGCTAAAATATCAGGCTATTTCAGCCCGTATCTATGGTCGCAGTGCCTATTATCAACAAAGTGGTGCTTATGGTTTTCGTGACCAGTTGCAGGATAGCCAGGTCTTTTTACCCATTGATGTGACCAAAACTGAGAAGCAGATCAAGCTCCATGCCGCTCATCAATATATGGATGGCTCGGTTTTACACTGGTGGCATCCCATTACAGAACAAGGCCTACATTCGGGTATTGCCGACAATTATTTGTGGCTACCTTTCCTGGTGATCTCCTATTTGCAAGAGACCGATAATATTGCATTTCTTCATGAGCAGGTTGCTTATTACGATTATGAAAAGAGTGATTCAATCTACGAGCATTGCCTGAAATCTATCATGCGTTCCATGCAACGCACCAGTCCACGTGGACTGCCTTTCATTGGAGCAGGGGATTGGAACGACGGTATGAGTGCTGTTGGTTTGGAGGAGCAAGGTGAGTCTATATGGTTAGCTCACTTTCTGTATTACATCCTTAACGAATTCATTGACATTAGTGCTGAGCTCAATGATGATGACAGTACCATGCTATTCAAGGGCAAAGCACAAGCTTTACAACAGGTCATTCAAGATCAAGCCTGGGATGGCGATTGGTTTTTCCGGGCTACCAAAGATAATGGGGAGATTATTGGTGGCCACGAGTGTGAAGAAGGACAAATCTATCTTAATGCCCAGACATGGTCGGTTATCAGTGGCAGTGCAAGTGCTGAGCAAGGGAAAAAATCCCTTGAGGCAGTTGAGAGATATCTCTTAAAAGATTTTGGTCCTCTGCTTTTAGCACCAGCCTATACCAAACCGGATTCCCACATTGGATATCTCTCACGTTATGCTGCAGGAACCCGTGAGAATGGCGGCGTATACACCCATGCTGCTACCTGGGCGATTTGGGCATTTGCCCTTCAGGGGAAACCTGAATTGGCATTCAAAGTTTATCAGGGTATTTCACCCATTCACAATGGGATGAATCCAGAACGATATCTTGGTGAACCCTTTGTGACGCCGGGAAATATTGACGGTCCTGATTCAGCTTATTATGGGAGAGGGGGCTGGACCTGGTATACTGGATCTGCAACTTGGTTATACAAGATGATTTCAGAACGTATCCTAGGTATCCGTCCCAGTAGGAAAGGTCTGGTAATTGATCCAGCTATCCCGGCAGAGTGGAAGCAATACACCATGACCAGAAAATTCAGAGGCACTATCTATACCATTCACGTAGCTAATCCCAGCAATAGAAGCACGGGTGTCAGTGAATTCAAGGTGGACGGCAAATCCATTGAGGGCAATGTGATTCCACCTCAGTTGGGTGAAACCTGCTTGGTGCAAGTGACGATGTGATAGGACGACAAGGATTCATTCAAAAGTGAAACTGCCAGATCTGTTCATATGAAGAAAAAACTTATCATAGCAAAGTTCCTCTCTATACTGATCCTGGGATGGTTAACAAGCTGTGCCGCTCCAGCACCAGTACCAGTACTGTATACGGCTCCACTAAATAATATCTCCCTGATTCAGGCAGATATTCAGCAAATATCTCTTGAAGACAGCCTCTACCTGAGAAAACTGGCAGCGAACACCTGGAATTTTTTCAGAACCTTTGTGGATAGTAGTACCGGTTTGATGCCTGATAATGTCCATACCAATGGATTTGAATCGTCAGATTATACCTCGTCTACAAATATTGGTTTGTATTTGGTCTGTGTGTCTGCTGCTGAAGATCTGAAGCTCATTTCCCATGATGAAGCACTGAAGCATTTGGAGCGGACTCTGAGCTCTTTGCAAAAGATGGAACGCTATCATGGATTTCACCTCAATTGGTACAGCATCCCTGCCATGGAGGTTACTCGCCAATATATTTCCAGTGTGGATGCTGCCTGGTTATATGCCAGTGTGGCAGTCATCGCTGTGAAATATCCTGAGTTGAATGCAATATGCGCTGAGATCCAAACCGGAGTGGATTTCTCCTGGCTTTTTGATCCTGATCTCGGGCAATTTTACCTGGGTTTTGACCTGGAGCAACAGGCCTACTCTCCCTACCATTATGGTATGCTCTGCAGTGAGAGCAGGATAATAAGCTATCTTAGCATGGCCTGGGGTCAGGTACCAGAAAGCCATTGGAATGATCTTTACAGAGTTTTACCAGATACTATCGACCAATGGGGCTCACCCATATATTTCTCTCAACAATATAATAATTCTATGTCCTTCACGAGTGGGTACTATTTATATGGTGATACTTTGCCGGTTTTACCAGCCTGGAACGGCAGTATGTTTGAATATTTAATGCCTAGTCTTTTTGTTGATGAACAAAAGTATGCGTCAACAGGAATGGGTGAGAATAATGCCCGAATAGTGGTCATTCATCGTGATTATGCCCTGAATCATTTAAGGTACCCTGTTTGGGGGGTGAGCCCCTGTGCCATACCTGGAGGGGGTTATGAACCATTCGGAGTTTCAGAAATAGGCAGCCGGAAAGAAGGTAGCCGGAGTGATGTTATTACTCCACATGCCAGCATCCTGGCATTAGCTTATGCTCCGCGATGGGTGATAGATAATCTTTATAAAATGGAGCAACAATTTCCAATTCGTGGAAAATATGGATTTTTTGACTCACTTAATCCAGAAAGTGGAGTCGTGGCGCCACAATATCTGGCGCTTGATCAGGCTATGATCCTGCTCTCTATCAATAATTATCTGAATGCTGGATCCCTGTCGGAGACTTTCACTCAAATCGGGGATATGGACAGCGTTTTGAAGCTCATAGCTCAAGAACAATTTTTTCCGCCGTCTGTTGAAAAAACTCAAATCAGGCGGTAATAAATATCACTTTGAATCTTTCTTTGGGAAGGGATGATCATGAAATCAATTATAATTAGCAGCTTATTGCTCCTGGCTCTCACAATAAATATTGCTCAAGCGGAGGACTTCGTTTTCTTTGATGATAGTCCCACGTCCACATCTTATGATCCAAGCTGGTGTTTTGTAAATTCACCTAGTCTGCTGGAGCGTATTGGTGAGAAATTTCCTGTGGATGAAGGAATAGTTTTCATGGGAAATAACAGCCTGCGCTTGCATTGGACCAGTCAATCAACTGGTAATTGGGGTGCTGCAGTAGCGGAAGTAGGTTGGCCAGGGCATGATCTCACCACACAGGATTTACTCACATTTTGGATGTATACCGATGAAGCTATTCCTGTGGATGATCTACCACTCCTATACCTGGAGGACACTGGCGGCCAGAAGACCGGTGAACTGAATATGGGAGGTTTTCTTGAATCTGTTGCCGTGGGTCAATGGCAGCAATATTCCATGCCCCTAGATACCTTCTATACTGTCGCCGGCAACACTAATATGTCATCCATTAAGACCATCTTCTATGGGCAAAACTCCAGCGATAACCTTGAACATACTCTTTTTCTGGATGAGATCCGCATGACCTCATTTGGGAATAACGACACAATCTCACCAGGTATACCTGCGAACCTTACCGCTGTGGGTTACGACATGCATATAGATTTGAGCTGGACGCCAGTGGAGGATGAGGATGTAGCCGGTTATAGAATCTATCGCAGCAATTGGGGTGGAAGCTATTTCTTGGTGGGTTATACGGATATGGATATCCCCTTCTTCAATCATTTTTTAGGTGAGTCTGGACTATCAGGTTATTACAAGATTTCCGCTGTTGACAACAGCTATAATGAATCCGAGTTCACAGAGCCGATTCAGGTAAGTACCCAGGAACTAGGTGAAGATGCCTTCCTGGATATGATACAAAGATCTACTTTTCGCTATTTCTGGGATTACGCCCATCCCGTCTCAAAGATGGCTCTGGAACGTACGCCAGGAAACAGTGATATCGTCACATCAGGGGGTACCGGATTTGGCATCATGGCAATTGTTGTCGGTGCTGAAAGAGGTTTCGTCACTCGGGCTGAAGCAGCAGCCCGCTTGCTGGCAATGTTCCAGTTTCTAGAAGGTGCAGATCGATTTCATGGCGCTTGGTCACACTGGCTCAACGGAACGACGGGAGAGGTTATTCCCTTTAGTGAGTTTGATAATGGTGGTGATCTTGTGGAAACTGCCTTTCTGGTTCAGGGCATTCTCACTGCACGAAATTATTTCAATGGCGATGATCCAGTTGAACAAGCATTGGTGACATTGGCTACCAGCTTATGGGAGAGCGTTGAGTGGGATTGGTATCGTCGGACTCCAACCAGCAACTTTCTTTACTGGCATTGGTCTCCAAATCATGAATGGACTATGAATTTTGCTCTTCAGGGACCAAACGAAACGGGAATAGTCTATATGCTGGCTATTGCATCCCCGACCCATGGCATTCCCGCTAATCTCTGGGAAGATGGTTTTTGTTCCTCAAGTGCTTATGATAATGGAGAAAGCTATTATGGTTATACCCTTGATGTTGGTTGGCCGTATGGTGGTCCTTTGTTTTTCACCCATTATTCTTATCTCGGGTTTGATCCGAGGGGAAGGCAAGATAGTCACACCAATTATTTCTTCAATAACCGGAACCAGACGCTTATCAACCGGGCCTGGTGTATTGATAATCCCGGTGGGTATGTGGGCTATGGTGAAGATTGCTGGGGACTTACTGCCAGTGATGATCCTTTCGGTTACCTCGCTCATGAACCAGCTTCAAATCGAGACAACGGAACCATTACTCCTACAGCAGCCCTTTCCAGCTTTCCCTATACTCCCACAGAATCTATGGCTGCACTCCAACATTTTTACACAGAACACGGGGATAGAATCTTTGGTCCCTTTGGCTTTTATGATGCATTCAATGAAACCCAGGACTGGTACTCAACTTCCTATCTGGCCATTGATCAAGGGCCTATCATCGTGATGATGGAAAATTACCGCACAGGCTTGATCTGGAATCAATTTATGGGAAATCCAGAGATCTTACCCGCTCTGGAAGACATGGGATTTATCCCGGACACGACGGTTTCCATCCATCCTGATGATGAGGCGTTGTTGGAGGGTTATCAATTCCAATTGCTTGGTAGCTATCCAAATCCTTTCAATAGTCGCGTTGGTATCAGCTTCCAGGTTCCCCAATCTGGTCTGGTGAATCTGATCATCTACGATGTGCTGGGTCATGAAATTTATAAAATCAAGCAAGAGCAGGGGGTAGGAACAGGTACCTTGTATTGGGACGCCATCAATCATCAAGGGAGGGAAGTAGCCAGTGGCATGTACCTGTTCCATCTGGTCGATGGAGATGAGCACCAAACAGGGAAGCTGCTACTGATACGATAAGAAGATGAGCATCCTAAGGATAAAAAACTTCAATAAACTTGTGTTCAAGTTGCTGTTCAGCTTCATTCTCATGCTGGTGAGTACCTCTTGTAGTAAAAGTGGCGATGGTGAAATTATCACTCTGGACTTCTGGGCTTTTGGTGCTGAAGGGAATAGCGTACGTGAATTTGTAAATGGTTTTGAAACAGAAAATCCTGGTGTTCATGTGGTGGTCCAAAACATTCCCTGGACAGCGGCCCATGAAAAACTGCTCACTGCCTATGCAGGAAATTCAATGCCCGATATCTGTCAGTTGGGTAATACATGGATTCCAGAATTTGTGGCGCTGAATGCCATTGAGGAATTGGATCATTCAGTTGATTCATCAAGTACGATCTCACCCGAATCCTATTTCCCTGGCATCTGGGAAACCAACCTGATCGATGGAAACCTCTACGGCATTCCATGGTATGTGGATACCCGCGTTCTTTTTTATCGGAGTGATCTGCTTCAGCAGATTGGCTGGGATACCCCACCTGAAACCTGGGATCAACTCGTTGAGATTTCCAGACAATTGATTGATGGCGGACACTCGAAATATGGGATAATTCTACCCCTGAATGAGTGGGTGATACCTACCGTTCTTGGTATGCAACAGGGATCTTCCATTTTGAAGGAGGAAGCTTGTTTTGGTGCGTTTTCAGATGAGAAATTTTTAAAGGGTTTAGACGTCTATCTACAATTCTTTCAAAACAATCTGGCACCCAAAGGCATGACAGAAGTGAATAATATCTACCAGGGTTTTCAGGAAAATACCTTTGCCGTGTATATCAGTGGTCCCTGGAATATCGGAGAGATGACGCGTCGACTACCTCAAAGCATGCAGAATGCCTGGGACACGGCACCACTGCCAGCTCTCCGGCATGAGGATTATCCTGGTCTCTCACTGGCTGGTGGCTCATCCCTGGTTGTCTTTCGCTCATCTGAGCACAAACAACTGGCCTGGTCCTGGATCGAATACTTATCGCGCACTTCAGCGCAATCGGAATTCTATCACCAAACCGGGGACCTGCCGTCACGTATGGAAAGTTGGACTTCTCTGGGACTTTCGGACAAGAAGCCCACTGCTGCTTTTTTCCAGCAACTCAAATCAGTTAAAAACACACCCCAGGTGCCAGAGTGGGAGCAGATAGCCATGAAACTGCAACAGTATCTAGAATATGTCGTTTTTGGACAGTGGACTTCAGAACAGGCCATGGTGTTACTGGACCAGGATGTAAACAAAATTCTTGAGAAGCGTCGATGGCTGAAATCGAGGGATTAGACCAAGCCGATGGAGAAGAAAAGTAAGCAAATGAAGTGGAAGCAATTTTTAAAGGTGTGGATGAGTCCTGCCATGTTTCTTGCGCCGGCGCTTCTGCTTATTGCTGTGTTCTTCTTTCTCCCTGTGTTGGTGTCATTCCTCATGAGCTTTACAGATTTTGACATCTACTCACTGGCAAACACTTCGAACGCAAGATTTATTGGATTTGATAATTATAAAAACTTATTGAGTGATCCACTTTTCTGGAAAGCGATGCGTAACACACTCTATTTTGTGTTCCTCGGTGTCCCTTTATCTCTGTTGGTTTCTCTTGGAACGGCTTTATTGCTCAATTCCAAGCTTATCCGCTTTATGTCGTTATTCCGTCTGGCATACTTTCTACCTGTGGTCACCACGCTCGTAGCTGTAGCCGTAGTATGGCGCTATATCTATCATCCCTCATTTGGGTTGGTGAATTATTTTTTGAGTCTCATCGGTCTTGGTACTGTGGATTGGTTGGGTAATCCGAAATGGGCGATGCTGGCACTCATCATCATGGCAGTATGGAAGAATTTTGGCTACAATATGATCATCTTTATTGCCGGTTTACAGAATATACCACCGGAACTGTATGAGTCTGCCCGCATAGATGGCGCAGGCAAATGGCAGGAATTTCTGCACATCACGCTGCCCATGCTGATGCCCACAACGATCTTTGTATCTATAATAACTATCATTGGATACTTCCAGCTCTTTGCTGAACCCTATGTGATGACACAAGGTGGTCCTATGAACGCTACCCTGAGTATTGTTCTGCTCATGTACCAGGAAGGGTTCCGTTGGTGGCGAATGGGGTATTCAGCTGCCCTGGCATTTGTCTTATTTTTGATCCTATTCTTAGCAACCCTGGTTCAATTGCGATTCCAGAAACGTTACAGTGCGGTGTAATCCATGAAGACAAACAAAATACTGATACACGCACTGGCTATATTCATTGCCCTTATCACTCTGGTTCCCTTTGTCTGGATGGTATCAGCTTCTTTCATGCAACAGGGAGGAGCCAATCAATTTCCACCACGCCTGATTCCAGAATCCTTTAGCCTGGAACACTATCTGCGCTTGTTTGTTTCGATGAATATTGTACGCTATTTTCTTAACAGCCTGATTCTTTCCTTTAGCATCACAGCGCTTTCTCTCCTGGTGAATTCCATGGCTGGTTTTGCCTTTGCAAAGTTCTATTTCCCCGGCAAAGAAGGATTATTCAAGGTCCTGCTGGCAGCGATGATCATCCCGGCCCAGGTTACCATGTTACCACTATTTCTTATGATGAATCAACTTGGTTTAATAAACAGTTATCTTGGTGTTATCATCCCCGGTATGGCCAGTATTTTTGGCATTTTTCTTATCCGACAGTATATCACATCACTCCCAGACTCCTTGATTGAAGCTGCTCGTTTGGATGGTGCCAGCGATTTTCAAATATACTGGCGAATTGTTCTTCCACTGGCTAAGCCAATTTTGGTTACGCTGGGACTCTTTACTTTCATGGGAACCTGGAATGATTTTATGTGGCCGCTCATCATCATGACGCGTGAGAATATGTATACACTTCCGGTAGCTATGGCAAATCTTTCAGGTGAGCATGCACAAGACACAGAACTGATGATGGCAGGGGCTGTGATTACAGTTATGCCAGTTATCATTGTCTTTTTGGCTTTGCAGCGATTCTATATCGAGGGGATTATGTTAGGAAGTGTTAAAGAGTAGGCTTGGATTCGAAATTTAACTATTCGCCAATATGTATTAATTGGTAAAATTATGGCAAATGTAACTCTCAAAGGTTATAGACTAATCTTTTGGTGACAATCAAGTATCACACGATATAAATCTGGTTATTCAGGATGGTGAATTCCTGGTTTTAGTAGGTCCATCAGTTTGAGAACCTTCATTATTTAGACCCCGAATCTGGTGTAAGGGATCATTGATTGTGGCAGTGCCACCTTTAGATAATCTGGCTTCGATGGATTATCTCATTTAATCAAATTACTGGGTCTCAATAATCCCGGTTTATGAGACTGCAAAATAGTGGATGAATAATGAGACGCCCTTTTTGAGAGAAGACCGGGGATTATACTACTATATCAGTGATATGAGTAGGCGGGCTCCCAATATATTGGAAAAGTATTGATTTGGATTGTCACTCGGTTATAGTTTATCAAATAGGCGATATTTATCTAAGATGAGTAGGCAATCAACTGTAAGACTCCTTAGGTTAGTACAAAAAAGCCCCCCAGAATTCTGGGGGGCTTTTTATATTCAATCTGAATATTGCAGATAGAACCTTATTTGATAAGTACCATCTTTTTCACAATAGTCTGATTACCTGCTGTTAAGGAGTATAGATATGTTCCTGCAGCAAGATCGCTAGCATTGAAGTAATATGAATACTCACCAGCACTGGACATAGCATCAACTAGAGTTGCTACTTCCTGGCCGGTGATATTATAAAGCTTCAAGACAACCTGTCCTGATTCAATCAAACTGTAACGTATGGTTGTGGAAGGATTGAATGGATTTGGATAGTTTTGCTTGAGTGCAAAATTATCGGGGATTTGATTGTCCTCAATACCAGTAGTTGTTGAATTAAAACTAATATTATCCAAATAGACAATGTTGTCCTGAGTTCTTGGAGTAAAATCAAAATCAGGAATAATTACGATTTTACTATAGGCACTCCCTATGAGACTTGAAAAATCGAAGGTTAATTCCTCCCACTCGTTGGTGAGCGTATTGGGAACCTTAAGCTCTAAAACGGCACCTGCGCCCTCGAATTTCATACCTACATCACTGATAACCGGCTTATAGACCATTATTTTTACAGTGGAGTTGGTGGCGTCAAAAGTAAATAGACCAATACCATCTGAATGGAATAGAGCCCAGGGTTGTCCAGTTAGTAATGCTGTAAATTTTGCCACAGTCGCAGAGGTATTCATACCACCACTTACTGGATTAGCAATAATCTCCAGCGCTGGATCTGTACCATTTTCACCTACTGTCCAGGCCCAGTCAGCACCATGACCATCGACTTCAAAATCAACAGGAACATGGGGGCCAGGAATTACTGGTGGGATAATATGCCATCCCAGTGTAGGTGGTGTAAAATCATTTGTTGCTGGATCAGCAACAATCCACTGTGAATTCGCCGCATCAGTTCCTGCGGACATGGCCCAGTCACCGATGTTTCCAAACATCACATCATCTTTTCGAATCAAGGTGTGATCTTTGGTTGCTTCAACAACACCGGCTACATCCCAAGCAACTCCAGGATCAACATTATCAACTCCAATGGCGTCGACAATCAAGCCATCTTTGAGCAAAGCGATACCATCATTGCCATTGTGATGTACTGGACTTTCATAGGCCAGTGCCAAATCGGCTAGAGCTAATATATCGGCGTTGGCCTCATCTGCTGCTATAACATATACGTCGCCTGCAGCCAGGGTTCCGGTAAGGCTTACATCTCTATTTCCACTAGCTCCCCATACGGATCCATTGTTCGATCCCTGAACAGAATAGGATGAGAGATCTATATCAGCCTCGGTAGGATTATAGATTTCTACATATTTGTTATTGCCAGCACTTCCCTCTGTATATTCAGAAAAGAATAAACCTGGATCTGGTTCAACAACAATTTCTTCAGAGAAAGCAATATTGTCCAAATAAACAATGTTGTCCTGAGTTCTTGGAGTAAAATCAAAATCAGGAATAATTACGATTTTATTATAGGTACTCCCGATGAGACTTGAAAAATCGAAGGTTAATTCCTCCCACTCGTTGGTGAGCGTATTGGGAACCTTAAGCTCTAAAACGGCACCTGCGCCCTCGAATTTCATACCTACATCACTGATAACCGGCTTATAGACCATTATTTTTACAGTGGAGTTGGTGGCGTCAAAAGTAAATAGACCAATACCATCTGAATGGAATAGAGCCCAGGGTTGTCCAGTTAGTAATGCTGTAAATTTTGCCACAGTCGCAGAGGTATTCATACCACCACTTACTGGATTAGCAATAATCTCCAGCGCTGGATCTGTACCATTTTCACCTACTGTCCAGGCCCAGTCTGCACCATTACCGTCTGCTTCAAAATCAACAGGAGCATAGGGTCCCGGTTCTACAATAATAACTTGTTCCGAGAAGGCAATATTATCCAAATAGACAATGTTGTCCTGAGTTCTTGGAGTAAAATCAAAATCAGGAATAATTACGATTTTACTATAGGCACTCCCTATGAGACTTGAAAAATCGAAGGTTAATTCCTCCCACTCGTTGGTGAGCGTATTGGGAACCTTAAGCTCTAAAACGGCACCTGCGCCCTCGAATTTCATACCTACATCACTGATAACCGGCTTATAGACCATTATTTTTACAGTGGAGTTGGTGGCGTCAAAAGTAAACTCGCCAATACCCTCTGAATGGAATAGAGCCCAGGGTTGTCCAGTTAGTAATGCTGTAAATTTTGCCACAGTCGCAGAGGTATTCATACCACCACTTACTGGATTAGCAATAATCTCCAGAGCTGGATCTGTACCATTTTCACCTACTGTCCAGGCCCAGTCAGCACCATAGCCTCCTACTTCAAAATCAACAGGAACATAAGGTCCGGGAATTGTTTCGATCACATCATCAGCATCACGTACTAAAATTTGATAGTGATCACGTGAGTAAGTTACTGGTCCAGTGACTTGGTAGTCATTATCAACAGTAAATGTGGGAGCAAAGATTCCATCATCACCATAGGCAACGCCTGAACCATCGTCAAGTTGAAATAACCAATAGTCACCACCAGGGTTAGTTGAAAATGCGGTACAGGTTCCTGACGTTGTAGCCAGCAAGCCTTCATTAATTTCAGCAGCAACCATTCCCGTAGTCAAAACTCTAGCATCTGGTAAAGCATTACCTGATGAATTGATAGTTTGCTCCGATACAGACTCAATGCGAGTCAGGCCATAATACTCTTCAACTGTCCCAACTATAGTTACGTTATCACCAAGAGCCAGGGCATCTGAATCTTCATAAATGTAAATACCAGAATAATCAGCGGTTCCATCCTGGATAAAAAAGTAATAACCACCCAGGCCCGTTACAACACCACTGGTTTCAATTAATTCTTCAACATGCTGGGAAGCATCACCGCCTGCATCAGGAGTTTGGATCTCTGTAATGGTATAAGCTGTTGGTACTGCGAAGTCGCCAACAACATCAGCAGCATCACGAGCCAAAATCTGATAATTGCTATAATAGTAGGTAAGGGGTCCCGTAAGTGTATAAGAATTATCAACAATGGGAGCAACTGTAAAAATCGCATCATCTGAATAGGCAGCGCCTGACCCATCATCGAGCTGAAATAACCAGCGATCACTACCTGGATCATCAGAAACTGCAGTACAGGTTCCTTCTGTGGCTATTAACATGCCTTCATTAATTTCAGCAGCAACCATTCCAGTTGTTAAAACTCTGGCAGCAGGTAATGTATTAGCGGATGAGTTTATCGTTACATCTGTAACTGATTCTATTCGTGTAAGTCCATTATATTCAGCAACGGTACCAACGACGGTGACATCATCACCAAGTGTCAGGGCATCTGAATCTTCATAAATGTAAATACCAGAATAATCAGCAGTTCCATCCTGGATAAAATAGAAATAGCTACCCATAGCTGTTACGACACCACTGGTTTCAACAAATTCACCATTATACTGTGAAAGGTCCCCACCTGTATCAGGAGTTTGAATCTCAGTAATTGTATAGGCTGTTGGTACTGGGGGAACGCCAACAACCATGGTATAATCATCAATATAAACAGTTGAAGAAACATCAAAACTAGCCTGGTCATAAAAGCGAAGACCAACTTCGATGCTTCCTGTAGTTGTGGCAGTGTAACTATAGGTCATTTCCTGCCAGGCACCCACGATGGTGTTGTCTGAATAATTTTTATAGTCACCAACATAGAGTCTTGCCTGTACTTCATTATCTGCATGATAAACCCATACAGAAATATCATAGGTTTCATCAGCGACAACATCGACCGATTGCCGGAAATCTGTTACACCCTGATCACCTGTGGTGACCTCGGTTGCCATGGAATAGGTTCCACCATGAACAAATGCAGGGGTATCCTCCGCATTGAGAGTAATTCCTGATTCAATAGTTGTCCATGAGTCTGGAGCATTAGCTGTCCAGGCCTCAAAATCGCCGTTGACCACCAGGTTTTGTCCAAAACCTACAGTCAAAGACAAAACTGTAAACATTAGTATCAATTTACGCCACATACATCCTCCAATTTAGTTGATTGATTTTACTAAAATATTTTCAAAAATTGTGTCCGATGATTCTTCAATTACCTCCCTTTGATTTAAAGGTGGGCGATAATATAAGCCAACCAGTAAAAAGAAAAAATACTGGTTGGCTATAATACAATATTATTTGATAAGTACCATCTTTTTCACACTATTCTGCTGTCCAACTGTCAGTGCATAAAAATAGGTCCCAGCTGCGAGATTATTCGCATTAAACTGAATTGCATGATTCCCCGAATTTGAAGATCCATCAAGCAGGAAGGCAACTTCCTGTCCAGCAACATTAAATACTTTCAACGTGACATGTGCTGAATGCTCAAGGCTGAAACGGATGGTTGTAGAGGGATTGAAGGGATTCGGGAAATTTTGTTCAAGTGTAAATCCATAGGGAAGTGTCTCATTTTTGCTGTCAATCCCAACAGGATTTGAATGGAAGTAGATATTATCCCAATATACGCTTCCATTTCCTTCAACTTTAAACTGGAAAACATCAGTGAGATCTACATTTGGATAGGTTGTCAAGGGGATATCAAGACTCACCCATTCCCCGGAAGTAATGGAAAATGCATGATAGTCACTATCCACAGTTGGTGTCTGGCTGATTACAAAAAAGTTCAGGGCCGTGGAATTATCAGTCCAATAATCCAAATGCAGGTAGGTCATCCCTGAAACATTTTGGGCTGTAAATTCTGTACCCTGGTAATTCAAACCGGTATAAAGCAGGGTATTATTGCCTGCAATAGCTACCTCAGTAACCACAGTCGCCTGTCCCCAACCCGGATTCAGGTTGACCCCGTTAATATTCGTATAGGCATCGCTGAAGACTGAAATTACGCCTGCTGCATCATCATTTGGTGTTGGAGCAGCCACTTCTGGTGAACCGCCTAGTCCGCCACCGCCACCTTCAGAAAAGGTGATATTATCAAAGTAACAAATATTGTCAGAAGTCCTGGTTTGAAAATCAGGGAATACGATTATCTGATCAACAATTCCAGTGATACCCGCACCGATGCTACCAGAAAGGTCAAAAGTCAGCTCTTCCCATTCGTTAATCAGCGTATTGGCAACTTTTGTCTCAAGTTGGGCTTCACCGCTGGATTCAGCGAATTTGATACCCACATCACTGATCACAGGTTTATAAACCATGATTTTGACAGTGCTGTTGGTGGCATCAAAACTAAATGGTCCAATATCTGCACCATGCAGCGATTCAACACCAGCCCAGGCTTGTCCCGTGGTTAAAGCAGTGAATGAGGCCACAGTAGCAGAGGTGTTTGCTCCTGAGGCGTCGGGATTTGCAACGATCCCCAGCGGTGGATTGGAATCGTTTTCAAAGGTTGCCCAGGTCCAACTCGCACCGTTTCCGGCTGTTTCAAAGTCAATAGGCGCGTTCTGTGCAAATGCCATACTTCCCATTGATAATAAACAGCTTAATACAATTAAGATTGTCACTTTAAACTTCATATTTTCTC
>Ga0307991_1000508_pt1 | contig 28000 bp, 23 predicted proteins | sample EllFjometagen131_FD_203146 | JGI IMG/M metagenome (GOLD analysis project Ga0307991, IMG submission 203146) | Marine microbial communities from Ellis Fjord, Antarctic Ocean - #131 | ecosystem: Environmental > Aquatic > Marine > Unclassified | place: Southern Ocean | collected 2014-10-08 | reverse complement strand
CTCTGTGCGGGTCACGGTGAAAGACCCGGCCATCAAGGACAAGCCCATGTTTGTGATGGCGGACATCATTGACGATGACCCGGCAGACCGCTGGCTCAGCGTCTGTTTTTTCAATGAAATGATCCAGGATCCGGACGAGCTGGGGGATTTTGTGCCCGGCGGTCTTCTGGGGGCCGATGCCCATTGCTTTGATTATGACCAGGCCGACGATGATTTCGCAAAATACATTATTGCCCGCATTGATGAAGCCCATGGGGCTATGTTGGGCGTATAATATCTATTATTTTTAGTGAAGTATATTCGCCCACATCCGCGAGAGCATCCAGTGGTAGAAAAAAGTTGGCATTGTTTGAATACAGGCAGGTCACCGAAGCCGGGAACTCATCGTCGGCCAGATAAAAGATGTAGCACAGGGCGATTTTCGGCAGGGGATGGACGATAAAACCAAAATCGCCGCCCATCGTTTTCGGCGCCTTGTCACCGTTAAGCTGCCGGCAGATCTGGTTCATAAAGGCCTTAATTTGAGAGGCATGGGGAACCAGAATCTGCTGGGCATGAGTTGCAAACACCCCGGTATACGGCATGCTGCCCGGAAATTCTCTGAACGCCTTGAACGATTCCGGAACAAGGAGGGCAGGGGCGGCATGAAGGGCATACAGTGAAATCAGGATGTCCTTTACACCTGTCTGCCTTTTTTTGTTGAGAAAGATACCGTCAGACCCAACTTAGCCGGTCTCCCCGAAAGCTGTAAACACAAAGCTGTTTTTACTTTTGTCCGCCGGCGGGTTTTCGGCTAAATCCTTTGGTATCGGGTTGAAAAGGCGGGCCAAGTTGTTTTTTACGATTTGGGCATAGTTGTCCGCCACTGCAACAGATCCTCATTTTAAGGTTTACAATATCCCAACCGGAAGCAAAATAAAATTAAAAGCTAAAAAAGTGTTGCTTTTCAATTTTGAAGGGCATATAAGCCTTTTGCTTTTTGATTATAATAAAACAAAAGGAGTTTGGAATGACTGTAAAAATAAATAATTACACAGATTATCGATATTTTGAAAACGGGCAGATAATGCATCCTGCCATTCGAAAGTGCCCCTATTGCAGACAGCGCTTGCCGGAGTGTGACTGCGGATATGGGTTGATGGCACTGGATCAAAAACCGCAATCAAGCAGAAAAGCTATCAAACGATTGATGGCCTTTTTGAATTATGTGGGCAAAAACATGTTTGGCGCAAAGACAAATCAGTCTATTTTGATGCCAAGGTAGTCAATACCTGCTGGTTGTTAAACAAAAAAAGGGGCCGTACTTTGTGTGCGGTCCCTTTTTGTATCTGTTCAACCGTTCGGGCCGGTTTTACTTTTTATGGAACCGTTATTATCCCGGATGTTCGATTAAAAGTTAACGGTATTCTTTCTATCGGTGGACACAGCTCACCCTAGGATGCCTCCAGCTTTCTACCTTCAGCCTTCTACTTTCAGCCTAATCACAAAACCTGCGAGGCCTGGATAGGATTGGCCTTCAGGTATTCCAGACGATTGAGCCCGTTGATAAAGGCTTTGGCGCTGGCGGTGATAATATCCGGATCAGAGCCTCGCCCCAGGGCCACCAGACCGTTTTCCCGCAACCGCACGATTACTTCTCCCTGGGAGTCGGTCCCGCCGGTAAGGGCGCTGACTGAAAAGCGCAACAGTTCAGGCTTGGCCCCGGCAAGTTTTGAAATGGTGTTGTAGGTGGCATCGATGGGGCCGTTCCCATAGTCTGCTCCCTGTACGGACCGGCCGTTTATAGAGATCTTGATGCTTGCCATGGGCAGTACGGTGTTGCCGCAGATGACATGCAGGTATTCGAGATGAAAAATATCATCGGTCCGCAGAATACCTTCTGTGACCAGGGCTTCCAGATCCTCGTCCACCAGTACTTTTTTTTTGTCGGCCAGGTCCTTGAATTTGGCGAATATCAGTTTTAGCTCTTCGTCGGCCAGGTCATACCCCAGATTTTTCAGATGCGAGCGCAGGGCATGGCGGCCCGAGTGTTTGCCAAGAACCAGCTTGTTGGTGGATAAACCGATGGTTTCCGGGCTCATGATTTCATAGGTCATGGGGTTTTTCAGGACCCCGTCCTGGTGGATACCGGCTTCGTGGGCAAAGGCATTGGCGCCCACGATGGCCTTGTTGGGCTGTACCAGGATGCCGGAGATCATGCTCACCAGGCGGCTGGTGGGATAGATATATTCGGTTTTGATATTGGTCGTTACCGGCAGGAAGTTGGGACGGGTATGCAGGGCCATAACTACCTCTTCAAGAGAGGTGTTTCCGGCCCTTTCCCCGATGCCGTTGATGGTTACTTCGGCCTGGCGGGCCCCTGCATTGATGGCCGCCAGAGTGTTGGCCGTGGCCAGACCCAGGTCGTTATGACAGTGTACGCTCAAAACTGCCTTGTGGATATTGGGTGTGTGGACCATGATATATTTGACCAGGTCGGAAAACTCTTCGGGTATGGCATACCCCACGGTATCCGGGAGGTTGATGGTGGTGGCCCCGGCGCCAATGGCAGCTTCAAAAATTCGACACAGAAAATCACGGTCGCTGCGGGAACCGTCTTCAGCGGAAAATTCAACCTGGTTGGTAAAAGTTCGGGCATATTTGACGGCATTCACGGTTGCATCGACCACCTGATCATGGGTCATATCCAGCTTGTATTTCATGTGGATATCAGAGGTGGCGATAAAAGTATGGATTCTGGGTTTGACCGCGTGTCGGATCGCCTGCCAGGCCCGGTCGATATCATCGCGGCCGGTGCGGGCCAGAGCCGTTACCTCCATTTTTTGTACCTTGCCGGCAATCTGGGATACAGCGTCAAAATCTCCCTTGGAAGCCGCCGGGAATCCAGCTTCTAAAATATCCACACCCAGTTTTTCCAGTTGAATGGCCAGGCGAATTTTTTCACCGGCATTCATGCTGGCACCGGGAGACTGTTCGCCGTCTCTTAAAGTTGTATCAAAAATATAGATGCGATCGCTCATGGTTGGTTTCTCCTTGCTGTGCCTGGCTATTATTATCTAATCGCACAGGATTTGTCGGATCCGGTGAATTTTTTTCTAAAAATTTCCGCCGGAGGCTACTGTTGACCGTGCTTAAAAAGCTTGTCAGCCGCACGGTGGCGGCAAAAACCGGTGATGAATTCAATCGCAAATGAGCATGGGCCGCAGGATAAGCGTATGCAAAAATCCTGCGGCGTTGGTTTTCTCGTATTTTTTCAAAATGCTGTTCCTCTATGGTTTGTTACATCTGTCTATTGGGCCGGTTTATGCTCATTGGACAGCTTGAACTGAAAACTGTCAGCCAGGGCCTGCCAACTGGCCTCTATAATATCCTCGGATACACCGATGGTGCTCCAAATCTGATCTTTGTCCCTGGAATCGATCAGGACCCGTACTTTTGCAGCCGTACCTTCGCGGCCGTCTATAACCCGGACTTTAAAATCCACCAGTCCCATGCTGTCCAGACCCGGGAAAAATTGTTCCAGGGCCTTGCGCAAGGCATTGTCAAGGGCGCTTACCGGACCATTTCCTTCGGCGGCGGTGATTTCTTTTTTATCACCAACCGCTATTTTGACGGTTGCATGGGAAGAGCAGGGCTGGTCCTTATCTTTTTCGATGGTAACCCGGAATGATTCCAGGTCAAACAGCGGCTTGAATTGTTTTGTATGTTTTTCAAGCAAAATTTTGAATGATCCTTCGGCCACATCAAACTGGAACCCCTGCTGTTCCAGTTTTTTTATTTCAGAGACGATTTGACGGCTGTTGGAACCGTTGACATTCAGGTCGACGCCTAGTTCCCGGGCTTTGTATTCCACATTACTTTTACCTGCCAGATCGGAAATCAAGACCCGTCTCTTGTTACCGGCCAGTTCAGGTGCCATATGCTCATATGCCCTAGGGTTTTTCATAATCGCACTGACATGGATGCCGCCTTTGTGGGCAAAGGCGCTCTTACCGACAAAGGGCCGGCTGCCGAGCGGTGTCATGTTGGCTGTTTCACTGACGAAACGGGACAATTTTTTCATTTTGGCAAGGTTTTTATCGCTAATACAGTCATAACCCATTTTCAGCTTCAAGAGCGGAATCACCGTTGTCAGGTCCGCATTACCGCACCGTTCGCCGTATCCGTTAATGGTGCCATGGACCATGGTCGCTCCGGAACGTACCGCCGCGATGGTATTGGCAACGGCCAGTCCGCAATCGTCGTGGGTATGAATCCCAATCTTGATTGTTGCGCTGCGTCCGGCACTAATCAGCTCATCTTCTAATTTTTGCTGAATTACAGGGATGATGGTTTCTATATCAAATGGCAGGGCGCCTCCGTTTGTATCACAAAGCACGATGCTGGCAGCTCCCCCCCGGCAGGCTGCCAGCAGGGTCTCAACGGCATATTCCGGATTGTCCTGATAACCGTCAAAAAAATGCTCTGCATCATAGATAACTTCCCGGTTATTTTCATTAAGGAAGCTAACACTTTCCCGGATCATGGCCAGATTATCTTCCATTGTAACGCCCAGGATTTGCCTGACATGAAGGTCCCAGGTCTTGCCGAAGATGGTGATCACCGGGGTATTACTTTCAACAAGTGTTTTAAGGTTGGGATCGTCGTCCGGACTGATACCGGGTCTTCGGGTTGAGCCAAAGGCGGCAAGTCGGGCATGTTTGAATTCGACTTCCCGTGCCAGTTTAAAAAATTCAAGGTCCCGGGGATTTGAACCGGGAAAACCGCCTTCGATATAATGGAGTCCGCTATCATCCAGACGTTGGGCAATTCGAATTTTTTCCCGGGCGCTGAAATTGATGTTTTCGCCTTGGGTGCCGTCTCTTAAAGTTGTGTCGTATAGCCGGATAGGTTCCATTATGCTGTACCTGAAGTTATGGGTTAATAGGTTAATTGCGCTTAATTCTGAAATTTGTAATTTGATATTTTCGGCTTGTCCGGGTTAGATTCATAGATTTCGGGTTCAAAGGGCCGGTCAAGGGGCGGGGGACTACTGCATAAAATCCCACTCTCGCTACCGACCTCCGACCTCTGACCTCTGACCTCTGACCTCCGACCTCTGGCCTCCGACCTCCGACCTCTGACCTCTGACCTCCGATCTCCGATCCCTGACCTCTGACCTCCGATCTCCGACCTCTGACCTCCGACCTCCGACCTCCGATCTCCGACCTCCGACCTCTGACCTCCGACCTCCGATATCCATTTTTACTTGCGGTTTTCAGGCCTCAACGCGCGTACCGCCGCACCGGTCCGCCACATTTCCGAATTACGGATCTCGGCGAGCTCCTTATCCAGTTCTTCACGGTAATTCGGAGCGCTGTTTTTTTCCAGGGTGCGCCTGGCTTCTTTTCCGGTAATCACGCTTTCATACAGATCCTTAAAGACCGGGGCCACGGCAGCCTTAAATTTCGGGGCCCAGTCCAGTGCCCCACGCTGGGCCGTGGTGCTGCAGTTGCCGAACATCCAGTCCATTCCGTTTTGAGCGACCAGCCGAATCAGGCTCTGGGTAAGCTCTTCAACGGTTTCATTAAAGGCCTCACTGGGGCTGTGTCCGTTTTTGCGAAGAATGTCGTACTGGGCTTCCATGACACCGTCCAGGCATCCCATGAGCACGCCGCGCTCACCGGTAAGGTCACTGGAAACCTCTTTTTTAAACGTGGTGGGGAAAAGATATCCAGAGCCGATGGCAATTCCCAGGGCCAATGTTCTTTCTCGGGCCCGGCCGGTAAAATCCTGGTGTACGGCAAAGCTGGAATTAATGCCGCTGCCGTCCAGAAAATTGCTTCTGACGGTAGTTCCCGAGCCTTTGGGCGCCGCCAGGATGACATCGATGTCGTCAGGTGGTATGATGTTGGTCTGGTCTTTGTAAACAATTGAAAATCCGTGTGAAAAATAGAGTGCATCACCTTTATTCAGACATTTTTTAACTTTCGGCCAGGTTTCCACCTGCCCGGCATCGGACAACAGAAACTGAACGATGGTTCCGCAGGTGGCCGCTTCCTCGATGGGAAAGAGCGTTTGACCCGGGATAAACCCATCGGCAACAGCCTTGTCCCAGGATTTTCCACCCTTACGCTGACCCACTATGACATGAATGCCGTTGTCTCTCATATTTAAGGCCTGACCCGGCCCCTGTATACCGTATCCCAGCACGGCAACGGTCTCATCCTTGAGCACCTCGCGGGCCTTATCCAGCGTAAATTCTTCCGACGTTATAACCTCTTCAATAACTCCGCCAAAATCTATATTTGCCATTTTATCCTCCGATTGCTAATTTCCTGTTATCTGTTATTTGTGTTTATATTTTTTTCTCTTTCCTGTCCTCTGTCCTCTGCCTTCTGTCCTCTGCCTTCTGACTTCTGTCCTCTGACTTCTGTCCTCTGACTTCTGTCCTCTGTCCTCTGTCCGTTTTTAATTAGGTTCCCGGTACAATGCGATGGCACCGGTACGGGCAATTTTTTTGATGCCCATGGGTTTTAAAAGATTCACCAGGGCCTTGAGTTTCCCCTGGTCTCCAGTCACCTCGATGGTGTAATGCTCCTGCCCCACATCAACGACCTTGCATCTGAAAATATCAACAATGCGCAGGATTTCCGCGCGATGTTCCTGCCCGGCCCTGACACAGATAAGGGCCATTTCCCGCTGGACCGACTTTGAACCTGTCATGTCGCGAACCTTGATAACGTTAATCAGCTTGTTGAGCTGTTTTTTGATTTGCTCCACCAGCGGTATATTGGCTTTGGTGACAATGGTGATGCGGGATATCTGTGGTTCCATGGTCTCTGCGACACAAAGGCTTTCGATATTGAATCCACGACCGCTAAACAGTCCCACAATCCTGGACAGCACGCCCGGCTGGTTGTCCACAAGCATCGTAAAAATATGTTTTTCTTCGTTTGTCGGGTCGTAATAGTTGTTATTTTCTGCCATGATCAAAATCTTTCGGCGCAACCGTTTATGTGTAAGCCATTAATCAAATTGAATAGTGAGAATTGAAAACTTGTGGTATCGCTTCGCTCTATTTTTTTTATTAAAATCGATAGCATTCCGTCATTATTCACTTTTCACTTATACCAGCAGCATTTCCGTGATGGGTGCGCCGGCGGGAACCATGGGATAGACGCTTTCCTCACGTTCCACCACAAAATCCATGACAACGGTTTTGTCGGAAAAAAGGCCTTCCTTTAAAACCGCCTCCACCTCTTCGGGTTTTTCCGCCCGCAAGCCGACAGCGCCGTAAGCTTCTGCCAGTTTGACAAAGTCAGGGGCCTGTTCCATGGCTGTACAGGCATAGCGATGATCATAAAAAAGTTCCTGCCATTGTCTGACCATTCCAAGGTAGCGGTTGTTTAAAATGACCACCTTGACCGGGAGACAGCACTCCACTGCTGTCATCAGTTCCTGGCTGTTCATCTGGATGCTGCCGTCACCGGCCACGTCCACCACCAGTTTGTCCGGACATGCAATCTGCGCCCCGATGGCCGCCGGCAGACCAAACCCCATGGTACCCAGCCCTCCGGATGTAATAAAATGGCAGGGACGGTCAAAGTGATAATACTGGGCCGCCCACATCTGGTTCTGACCGACTTCGGTGGTAATGACGGCCTGTCCTTTGGTCAGCTCATAGAGTTTTTGGATAACATATTGGGGTTTAATGGTTTTTCCCTGGGTAAAAGCCAGTTTGCTCATTTTTTTCCATTTCTCGATCCGGCTGATCCAGGGTTTTCTGCCGATGTCGATACCTTCAAAATTTTCTTTTTCCAGCATTTCGTTGAGCTGATGAACAGTGATCCTGCAATCCCCCACAACCGGAATGGTGACCGGCACATTTTTTCGGATCGATGTGGGGTCGATATCGATATGGACGATTTTGGCCTGGGAGGCGAATGTGTCGGTTTTGCCGGTTACCCGGTCGTCAAATCGAACCCCCACGGCGATGAGCAGATCACAGTCACTGATGGCCATGTTGGCCCGATAGGTGCCGTGCATGCCGAGCATTCCCAGCCATAAAGGGTCTGTACCCGGAATTGATCCCAGCCCCATGAGTGATGTGGTCACTGGACTTTGGATGGTGTGGGCCAGGCGGGTGATTTCAGAGGCGGCATTGGACAGGATCACCCCGCCGCCGGCGAATATAACGGGTTTTTCAGCCTTTTTTATGAGCTGCGCCACCTTGGACAATTGCCGCATATTCGGTTTATAGGTTGGATTGTATGATTTAATCTTAATCCGTTTGATGGGCCGGTAATCAATGGTACGGGTCGTCAGGTCTTTTGGAATATCGACAAGAACAGGTCCGGGCCGGCCGGACCGTGCAATATGAAAGGCTTCCTTGACGACTCTTGGCAACTCCTCGGTGCTGCTCACCAGATAATTATGCTTGGTGCAGGAGCGGGTGATACCCACGATGTCCACCTCCTGAAAGGCATCGTTACCGATCAGGTGGGTGGGTACCTGGCCCGTGATGACGACCAGCGGAATGGAGTCCATATAGGCGGTGGCAAGGCCGGTCACCGTGTTGGTGGCTCCGGGCCCGGATGTGACCAGGCAGACTCCGGTTTTGTTGCCGGCCCGGGCATAGCCGTCTGCAGCATGTACGGCTCCCTGTTCGTGTCGGACAAGTATATGCCGGATGTCTGTTTTTACCAGTTCATCATACAAATCAATGACCGCCCCTCCCGGGAAGCCGAAAATTGTATCAACCCCTTCATCCTTGAGCACTTCCATCAAGACCTGTGCGCCGGTAAGTTTCATTGCAGATTCCTTGTTTTTTTATCAGTATGCGTTTTATTAAAAAAAAATCCATTATCGGCTTCTGGGCTGATAATGGATTTTAAATTTCCTGTATGTTGCTTGAATTACGTCATTATCAACCCTTTTCCCCGTGGCAGGCAAGGACACCTACGACGAGGAGGATAATTATGCTGATAAGGTTAATAAGGACCGTAAGATTTGTCATTTTTCTTCCATTATTAATTTTAAATTTTGAGATACGCTTAATATCAACCATTATAACCAAAGTCAAGCTTTTTATTCCTGTTTATCTTCCCGGTATTTACATTCAGGGTTGATACAACTCAGAAAGGTGCCTTGTTTTTTTGTCGTTTTTTCAACCATGAATTTAGCCCCGCATTTGGGACAGGGTTTGTCAACAGGCATATTCCAGGTGGCAAAGGTGCATTTGGGAAAACGATTGCACCCGTAAAACACTTTACCCCGGCGGGATTTTTTTTGAACGATGGTCCCGGTGCAGCCCTTCTCAGGGCAGGCAATACCCAGCTCCTGTCCGTTGCCGTTGACCAGGGACTGGGTATTTTTACATTCCGGGTAACCGCTGCAGGCCAAAAAATTGCCGTAACGGCCTCTCTTCATGACCATGGGTCGGCCGCATTGGTCACATATTTTATCGGTGATCTCTTCAGGCGGCAGTTCCACCGGTTGAATCTCTCCCTTTTCACCGCGTGTGTAATCTCTGGTAAATCGGCACTCCGGATAATTGTTACAAGCGAGAAAGGGTCCGTTTTTGCCGACTTTTATATTCAGGGATCCATTGCAGACAGGGCATTTTAATTTTGTTTCAAATCCCACCCCCTTGATGCTCAGCATGCTGTCCGGCGCATTTTTCAATTTTTCCAGAAATGGTTTGTAAAACCGGGAGAGGACCTCTATGATCTTGATCCGGGCCTCTTCGATACCGTCTAAACGGTTTTCCAGCTTGGCCGTAAAATCAACCGAAAAGATATCCGGGAAGGTCTGGACCAGCAGATCGTTGACTATAAATCCCAGTTCGCTGGGTTTGAAATAGCCTTTGACAAAGTCCACGTATCCCTTGTCCTGGATTGTGGATAGAATCGAGGCGTATGTGCTGGGTCTGCCGATGCCGTTTTCTTCTAGTTCCTTTACCAGTGATGCTTCCGAGAAACGGGGGGGGGGCAATGTGAAGTGCTGCTTTGGGTTGACGGCACGAACTTTCAGTTCAAGATCTTTTTCAAGCTGTGGAAGTTGCTGTTTTTTTTCTTTTTTTTCAGCCTCGTCATCGGCCGACAGGTAAAGGGCCATGAACCCGGGAAACTTGACCGAGGAACCGCTGGCCGCAAACGTATAGGCACCGGCTTTAATGGCTGCCGAATTTTGGTTGATCAGGGCCGGCTGCATCTGGGATGCGACAAATCGCTGCCAGATCAGGCGGTATAATTTCAACTGGTCTTTGGAAAGATACGGTGTTAGTTTTTCAGGTGTATGAAAGACCGATGTGGGCCGTATGGCCTCGTGGGCATCCTGGGCTTTGTTGCGATTTTTAAAAAATTGCGGTTTGTCAGATGCATAATCCGGACCGAACTGTTTGCCGATAAGGTCAAGGGCTTCATGGGCTGCTTCGGCGGCGATACGGATCGAGTCCGTTCGCATATAAGTGATCAAACCAGTGGGTTCTCCGGGACCCAGATCGATTCCCTCATAGAGCTGCTGGGCCACTGACATGGTTTTTTTCGCAGAAAATTTGAGTTTGCGGATGGCCTCCTGTTGCATTTTACTGGTTATAAATGGGGGCAGGGGATTTCGTTTCGTCGTTTTTTGGGTTACTTTATCGACAATATACCTGGCTCCGGATAGTTCATTCAAGATATTGTCCGCTGTTTTTTTATCCGAGATTTTAATTTTTTTGTCCTGTTTTTTTACCAGTTTCGAAGAAAATTCAGGGGGAACGGTCCCTTCAAGGTCTGCGGTGATGGTCCAGTATTCTTCCGGATCAAAGGCCCAGATGGCGCGTTCCCTTTCACAGATTATCCTGACGGTAACGGACTGGACCCGCCCGGCACTGAGACCGCCTTTGACTTTGCGCCATAAAAGGGGTGATACCTGATAACCAACCAGACGGTCCAGTATTCTGCGGGCCTGCTGGGCCTCAAACTTATTTTTATTCAGTTCTTCCGGTGTATGGATTGCCTTTTGAATCCCGTTTTTGGTCAGCTCATGAAAAAGAACCCGGTAAAATTTTCGTCCTTTTTTTTTTAAAATTTCAGCCGTATGCCAGGCAATCGCTTCTCCTTCCCGGTCGGGATCTGATGCCAAAAATATTTCCGTGGTATCTCCGGCAGCTTTTTTAAGAGCGGTGACGATCTTGTTTTTGCCTGAAATAATACAGTATTTCGGTTTAAATGCATCATCAATATCAATTCCGATTTCCTTGGGCGGCAGGTCTTTAATATGCCCTACCGTGGAGGAAACGTTATACGCTTCCCCGAGATACTTATTGATAGTTCGTACTTTTGTCGGTGATTCCACGACCACAAGCGGTTTAGTCAATTTGAAGCCTCATACAGGTTTTTTAAAGCAGCCGGATCAGGTTGCCGGACTGCCGGTATCCGTAATGGTAAATAAATTGCCGGGCGACTGTTGTACCAATCCTTTGAGCTCCATCTGGAGCAAAATACTTGATAGTCTTCCCGGCGCGATGGACATTTTTCTTACCAGGTTATCGATGTGCACCGGATAAGGTCCCAGTAATTTCAGGATACCGGATTCATCGGATGTCAGTTGCAGGGGCGTTTTCGCAGGTTTGTCTTTATCGGTCGTGGGCCGGTTCAGGATCAGATCAAATTCTTCTACAATATCCTGTGCGTTTTCCACCAGCTTGGCGCCCTGTTTGATAAGTGTGTGGGTTCCGGTACTTTTGAAGCTGTGAATACTGCCCGGTACGGCAAAAACATCTCTGTTCTGTTCGGCGGCCAGCCGTGCGGTAATGAGCGACCCGCTGCGCCGGGTGGCCTCGACGATGACGGTCCCCTGGCAGATTCCACTGATGACCCTGTTTCGCTGCGGAAAGTTGTGACTTTCAGGCTCGGTGTCAAGGGGAAACTCGGAAATTACAGAACCCTGCTCGGCAATTTTGTAAAATAGTTTTTTATTTGAAGCCGGGTAGATTCGGTCCAGACCACTGCCCAGCACGGCGATGGTATTCCCATGGCCTGCCAGGGCCCCGTAATGAGCGGCCGCATCGATTCCCAGGGCCATACCGCTGACCACAGTGATGCCGAGTGACGCCAGATCCGCACCCAGACGCCCTGTGATGGTCAAGCCATATTTAGTCGCATTTCTGGACCCTACGATGGCGATATTCAGCAAAGTGGTCTTTAGACGGCCGCAGACATATAGAATTGGCGGCGGATCAGGTATTTCCAGAAGCAACGGCGGGTAATCGGTGTCGGACAAGGTTATGATTTTATAACCCTGTTTAAATGCAAGCGCAAGATCCTTTTTGGCTTTATCCGGTATGTTGTGCCGGGTTATGGCACGGGCAAGGCGGCTAGTCATTCCTTCCACCTGAAGCAATTGCTCAGGTGGCGCATGCAGAACGGATTCAGGTGTCTTGAAATGCTGAAAAAGTCGTTTGAAAAGAAGGTTTCCAATGCCCGGGACGGTTTTCAGGGCAACCCATGGTAAAATATTTTTCATAAGAGATCCACCGGAGTTTTAACGCTCAAAGGCTCATGGTTGTTTTTATTTTACAAGGCGCTGATTCTACCGGGGGATATTTTGCTATACGCTTCTTCGGCGCAATTATTTCTGTTTTTTCTGAACCTGCCAGGCGATCAGAATAGGGCTGGCCACATAGATGGATGAATAGGTTCCGACAAGAATTCCAATGATCATTGCAAAGGCGAAATCATGAATGATGCCGCCTCCCATGGTAAACAGGCACACCACAACGGCCAGCGTGGTCAGAGAGGTCAAAACCGTACGTGAAAGTGTCTCGTTGATGCTGCTGTTGATGATGGTCTGTAAAGGATTTTTTTGTTTTTTTCTTAAATTTTCACGGATACGATCAAATACGATAATGGTGTCATTTAATGAATAGCCGATGATCGTGAGCAGAGCGGCAATGATCGGTAATGTAAATTCTTTTCCGCAGATGGAAAAAATGCCCACGGTGATCGAGACATCGTGAATAAGGGCCACAATTGCCCCCATGGCATATTTGAGTTGAAGGAACCAGAACAGGATCAACGTCACAATCAGAGCTGCACCTATGAGGAAAGGAATGCTGACGTGAAAAAGAGAAAGGAAATAGACCGCTCCCATAAGGGCACCCGCCATCACGCCGCTTAAGATCCATTTAAATTCAAACCGGCCTGAGATATAGATGGTAATGAAAAGCAGGGAGAAAAACATGGCAAACAAGGCCTTCTCGCGCAGGTCTTTGCCGACCTGGGGCCCGACCATTTCAATTCGCCGGATTTCCAGATCATTTTTGGTAGAAAATTTGAGTGCCTGGAAAACCTCTTCAGAAAGTTCCTTGTCCGTCATCAGCGACTTGTCTGTTCGGATAAGGTATTCATTGTCATCTGAGGCGCCGAACGTCTGTATGGATGATTTTTTCAATCCGATGGTGGCCAGACCGGATTTGATATCATCAATGGCTGTCGGATTTAAGAATTTGACCTGAATCAGCGTGCCGCCGGCAAAGTCTATACCGTAACGGGGGCCTCCGTGAATGATAAGAGATGCAATACTGATCAGGATCATAACGCTGGATACAATAAATGCGATTTTTCGCTTACCGATAAAATTGATGTTGATGTCGGATTTTATAAACTGCATTGTGCCTCCGGATTGCGGTCTGCGGTTGGTTTTGCTATTTTTTAGTTCGCAGGCCGGCAGCCTTTGTTGGTTTAGATGCTCAGGGTTTTAGTTTTACGGTTAATTAACAGATAATCGAATATGGCCCGTGTCAGCACAAGGGCTGTAAACAGGCTGGCAATAACGCCCAGGCTGAGTGTTACGGCAAATCCTTTGACCGGACCGGTCCCGAACTGAAACAGTACCAGCGCTGCGATCAAAGTGGTTACATTGGCATCCAGGATGGTCAACGTTGCTCTGCCGTATCCCGCATCCACTGCTGCACGGGGTGTTTTGCCAAGGCCCAGTTCTTCTCTTATGCGTTCAAAAATAAGCACGTTGGCATCAACGGCCATGCCGATGGTGAGGATAACGCCGGCAATACCCGGCAGCGTCAGCGTTGCCTGGAAACCGGCAAGTCCGCCGGCAATCAGGAGAATGTTTAAAATCAGAGCGAAATCTGCAATCAGGCCGGATGTCTTATAGTAGATGATCATAAAAAGAACGACCAGAATACCGCCGATACACATGGACATCAGTCCTTTGTTAATAGAATCGGAACCTAAAGAAGGGCCTACGGTACGTTCTTCAATGATATTTACCGGGGCCGGCAGTGCACCGGCGCGCAGCACGATGGCAAGATCCCGGGCTTCCTCTGCGCTGAAGTTGCCTGTAATACGGGCCGATCCGCCGGATATTTTTTCCTGGATCACAGGCGCTGAATAGACTTTGTTGTCCAGCACGATGGCGAGCCGTTTTTTTACATTTGCAGCGGTAATCCGTTCAAAAATTCTGGCACCTTTACGATTGAAATCGATACCGACGTAAGGTTCGTTATACTGGGAATCGATTTGCACCCTTGCATCCGTAAGATAGGCACCACTTAGAAGAGATCTCTTTTTGATCAGAAAAGGGGTTTCACTCGTTCGTCGCGTGAGGGGGTCCTCCTTGACCTGGTAAAGGATCTGGCTGTCCGGAGGAAGGTTGCCTTTCAGTGCGGCATCAAGGTCATGGGTTTCATCAACGAGCTTGAATTCCAGCTGGGCGGTTTTTCCGATCAATTCCTTGGCTCTTTTTGTGTCCTTGATTCCCGGAAGCTGTATCAACAATCGTTTTTCACCCTGGCGGCGAATATCAGGTTCGCTGACACCGAATTGGTCAATTCTATTCCTTATGGTTTCAAGGGCCTGATCGGTGGCCATTTTTTTTATCTGATCGGTCCGTTTGTCGGGAAGGTTCATGGCTATCACCAGGTTCTCCCCATCGTTCGAACGTGATAATATACGGAGGTCTTTAAAGTCCTTGTCAAGGAGTTTGTCAAATTCCGCCACCTTATCAGGATCACGAATAATAACGGATATTTTAGTGCCCTCGATACGGTCTATGATTATATTCCGGATATGTTCTTTCTTGACCTGGTCCTTTAATTCCTGGGCTATGCGCTCAACAGTTCCTTCGACAGCTTTTTGGGTATCAACTTCAAGAACAAGGTGCATGCCGCCCTGAAGGTCAAGTCCCAGATTTATTTTTTTGTGGGGCCACAAAGCGGGTTTGAAGGTAGGGAGAACATAGATGAATGCAGCAATAATAATCCCGATTACGATCACCAGTCGCCATGAAAACTTTTTCAATGAACTGTTCCTTTCTCAAATATAATTACACTCAAAGTCAGTTGAACCGGTTGTTACGTGTCCAGCCGTTTGATGCCCGATAAACAATAAAAATTAGATACCGGTAAAGTTATTTGTTCAAGTTCCGCAGCACTGCGTGCAGCCGCTAGAATTTGCGAGATTTAGGTGTTTGATTGTATTTATTTTTTATCTAATTTTTTTTTAGAATCTTTTTTTTCGGTTTTGCCTGCAGCCGGTTGAGTACTGGTTTGAACCATGGCCGTTATATTGCCGCGGTTGACTTTTACCCGGACACGGTCGGCAATTTCAACGGTCAAGGTGGCGTCATCCAACCCGGTAATCCAGCCGTGAATCCCTCCGCCGGTGATAATGCGGTCGCCTTTTTTCAGATTGCTGATCATTGTGCGGTGGTCTTTTGATTTTTTCTGCTGCGGACGAATCAACAGGAAATAAAAAATAACGAACATTAAAATAAGGGGGACAAACGCCCCGAATCCACCTGCCCCACCCTCTCCGGATGCGCCGCCCTGGCCCATTGCATATGCTATATTAAACAAGATACCCTCCTTTTTATCCGGCGTTTATTTTAAAATTATTTAATAAAAAACGCCTATTTCTTCCCTCAATAATTTACATAAATAGTTTTGATGACTGTCTTGTTTATTTAATATTTTACCTGAAAACAAGCATTATTGTTTTTTACCGCAGACAATCAATTATAGCCTCGACTATTTTTTTAGAAAATAAAAATTCAAAAAATAGATACCAAAATGCGCTGATATACTTCATATCTCAGCGCACGTCAAATAATTCTTGCATTTATTTTGAATAAACAAATTTAAACGACATCGGGTATCCGCTGCAAAAGTCCCAATGAAGGGGCGTACTGGTCAGCCGGGATCCAAATGGTCTCACCGTCAAACCGGAGATGGTTGACATGGGGGTAATCGATCTGGTTCAGCAGTGTAAACACCTGATCCATATTATAGACCACCAGTTTATTCAATGGTTGAATCAGGTCTAAATCGACGTCGAGCCGATTTTCTGAGATATTATATATATGGACCATGGTTTCAGAGAATTTCAGGAGTTTGCCGATGCCGGAACTTGATCCGAATTTATCCGGTTCGTCGGCTATGTGAGAAATTGTAATATTTTTGCGAAAGAAATAGTCCCTTAAAAAATTAAAATGAATATCCCATATATTGTCCCCTGGCCGGACAATGTAGATACCGAATATTTCAGTTCGGGGCGTGCCCTGATCAACAGCATCCATGCCGGCCAGGTCCAGCGTTTTTTCAAGAATGTCGCCATGCTTTAAACGGATTTTATCCATTATTTTCTGCATGGATATGGTTGTATCTCCAATTTTGAGGCTTTCATCGGATTGGATGATAAGATCGAGTCCCTTGTCAATTCCGTAGTGATCCTTTCGTTTTTGTAAAAGATTCTTGACCTCGGCGGTTTTATCCAGTTCATGGTAATCAATAACCAAGGGTTGCACGGGCACCGGTATCGGGGAACTAATGGATGTTGGCATCGGGGCACCGGCTTCTGCCGCAGTTCCAGTGTCCAGGTTACGCCTGTAAAAGATGCCGGCAATGAGTAAGGTCATGACCAGTGAGCCGATAACAACGGCAAGATAAACCCGGTTTGACACTTGCTTTTTTTTACTATGCATTCGCTTGTTTCCAATATTCCAAAGAGGCTTAAGACAGGGGTGGTGCACAAAAAATTAAGTGGTGGTTATCTTGTTGTACTCCTCGCATGTGATACTGCTTTCACCGGGGACCATCCTACTGTCGGGTGTGACGGCAATACTAAGATTACGCCTGCTTTCCAGTTCAAGGAGTTCACTGCGTTTTTTATTGAGAAGATAATCCGCCACTTCCACAGGTGCCCGGCCAATTACCGTGGCAATGTTGTCCTTAAGGGTTTTCAGGCGCAGTTCACGGAGAAAACCAAGGGCCAGTGTTTCCGTAGAAGGCGTCAGCCCTTTGCCCCCGCAGTATCGGCAGGGTTCAAAACTGGCGAATTCTATGGAAGGTTTGATTCGCTGTCTGGACATTTCCATCAGGCCGAACTTGGAAAGCCGACCTGTTTTGGTGCGGGCTTTGTCAATTTTCAGATGGGATTTCATTACCCGTTCCAATTCGTTTTTGTGTTTTGATTCGCGCATGTCGATAAAATCGATAACAATCAATCCACCAAGGTCACGGAGTCTGAGCTGTCGTGCGATTTCTTCGGCAGCTTCAAGGTTACTCAATAATGCGGTTTGTTCAATGGATTTTTTTTGGGTCGCTTTACCTGAATTTACATCGATGGCCACCAGGGCCTCGGTCTGGTCGATCACGATGGATCCGCCGGAAGGGAGATTTACCCGGCTTTCAAAGATGGAAGCAATCTGGGCCTCAAGCTGGTGTTTGGTAAAAAGCGGTTTGGGGTCCTTGTGCAGTTTGACGATTTTTTTCTGTTTTGGAGCGATTAGCTGCACAAATTCCTTGATTTCATCGTACACGGTTTGATTGTCAATCAAAATTTCGGTGATGTCCGGCGTCAGGTAATCCCGTATGGACCGTATGGCCAGATTACGTTCCTTGTAAAGCAGGACAGGGGCCTGTTTGCTGACGCCCTGTTTGTTGATATTTTTCCACAATCGCATGAGATAGCGCTGGTCTTTGTCCAGAAGCGTCTTGGTGCTGTTTATGCCTACAGTACGGACAATAAGGCCGAATTCCTCGGGAAGTTTCAGCTTGTCGACAATCTCTTTTAAGCGACTGCGTTCAACTTCATCTTCGATCTTTCGGGAAATGCCGCGGGTTTTACCGCCCGGCATCAAAACGGTATATCTTCCCGGCAGCGAGACATAGGTGGTGAGCATGGCCCCTTTTTTCATAATCGGGTCTTTGGTGACCTGTACCAGCAGTTCCTGGCCGCGCTTGACGATATTCTGTATGGAGCGGCCCCCGGAGGGGTTGTCCTGGAAATAGTCGCTGTGGATTTCATGCTTTTGCAGAAATCCGTGCCGTTCGGCTCCGTAATTGATAAATACCGCCTGAAGGCTGGGCTCGATGCGGGTAATGATACCTTTGTAGATATTGCCGTGGGTAACTTCTTTGGCGGCACTTTCAATATGAAATTCTTCAAGATGGCTGTCCTTTACCCTGGCAATCCGGCACTCTTCCGAATCCACTGCATTAATAAGAATTTTACTACTCATGTATTTATTTTTCCTGATTTTTGATTATGTTGCATTTATCTGAATGCAATTTGTCATGTGGGAATAACCACGATCCTGATCCGGACAACCCGGAATCAAATTGAATAATGAAAATTGAATAATCAAAACGTGTGGTATCGCTTCGTTTTGTCATTTTAAATATAAAATCGATAGAATACCTTCAATTACAAAGATCACTTCACACTATTTTGATATAAAAACATTAATTCTAAAATACGTCAATGATAGTGATAGGTAATTGTTAAATGCAAGTCAAATGATTTCTCTTTAATTTTCATAGGTTCCTGACGTTTTCCTTGATCAGGCGCGTAAATTCCAATCGTCACTTGCTATTTCAATCATAGTATGGCATGACGATTCAAAATATGGCAGTCGATACCGGTGTTTAAATAATGTTTAACACAAAACAATACATTCATATTGCAGATGATGCGCACGGGATAGACGGATAATGGAAGACAGATACGAACCCCAGGTGATTGAGTCAAAATGGCAACAAATTTGGGAAGCATCAGGAATTTTCAAGGTAGCGGAAGATCCCGAGCAGGAAAAATATTACCTGATGGAGATGTTTCCCTATCCATCCGGCAAGATCCACATGGGGCATGTGCGCAACTATACCATTGGTGACGTGGTGGCCCGTTATAAACGGATGAAAGGCTTTAACGTACTGCATCCCATGGGGTGGGATGCATTCGGGATGCCGGCTGAAAATGCGGCCATTGCCAATGATACCCATCCGGCCCGCTGGACCTATGAGAATATCGATGCCATGCGTGCCCAGCTCAAGCAACTGGGGTTTTCCTATGACTGGGACCGGGAAATCGCCACCTGTAGGCCCGAATATTATCGATGGGAGCAGTGGCTGTTTTTGAAAATGTATGAAAGGAATCTCGCCTATCGAAAAGAATCCTTTGTCAACTGGTGTGACACGTGCCAGACGGTGCTTGCCAATGAGCAGGTCGAGGCCGGCATGTGCTGGCGCTGCGGCAAACAGGTGCGTCAGAAAAAGCTCTCGCAGTGGTTTTTCCGTATTACCGGGGACGCTGAGGACCTGTTAGCCTATTGTGACAAACTGCCGGGCTGGCCCGACAAGGTCATTACCATGCAGAAAAACTGGATCGGAAAGAGCGTGGGGGCAGAAATCCGGTTTTCCATTGAAAATCCACCTGACGATATCGATCAATGTATTACCGTATTCACGACCCGGCAGGATACGGTATTCGGGGCCACCTTTATGTGTCTTGCACCGGAACATCCCCTGGTGGCCAAACTGTCAAAGGGAACGGACCAGGAACAACCGGTCGCTGAATTTGTAGAGCGCATCGCGCTGCAGGACCGGTCCGGCAGGGCCGTGGAAACCTATGAAAAAGAGGGGGTTTTTACAGGGGCCTGGTGTATCAATCCCTTGAGCGGGCGCCGGATGCCCATCTGGGCCGCTAATTTTGCACTGATGGCGTACGGGACCGGTGCGGTCATGTCGGTGCCGGCCCATGATCAGCGTGATTTTGATTTTGCCCGAAAATATGGACTGGACATCGTGGTGGTGGTCACACCGGACAAGGATGAAACGCCTGGCCGGCAAATGATCGAGGCGTATACGGGCGATGGGATCATGGTTAATTCCGGGCAGTTTGATGGGATTGAAAACCGCCGGGCCCTGGAAGATATTGCCTTCTGGCTGGTGGAAAACAGGATCGGCCATAAAACCGTCAGTTTTCGGATCAGGGATTGGGGGATTTCAAGACAGCGTTACTGGGGCGCACCGATTCCCATGATCCATTGCAAAAGTTGCGGAATCGTTCCGGTGCCCGAAGAAGACCTTCCCATTATACTTCCCGAGGATGCCGATCTGCTCGAGGGGGGTAAATCACCGCTTTCAGAACTGGATTACTTTGCCAAGACCACCTGTCCGCGATGCGGCCGCAGCGATGCCCGCCGGGAGACCGATACAATGGATACCTTTGTGGAATCGTCCTGGTATTTTGAACGGTATTGCAGCCCGGCCTGTGATGACGGTATGTTTGACAAGGGGGCGGTGGACTACTGGATGCCCGTGGACCAGTATATCGGCGGGGTCGAGCATGCCGTGCTGCATCTTTTGTATTCAAGATATTTTACACGGGTACTCAAGGATATGGGGCTGGTTAAATACAAGGAACCGTTTACCCGTCTTTTGACCCAGGGAATGGTCTGCAAGGAAACGATGACATGCCCGGAGCATGGATTTTTGTTTCCCGAAGAAGTTATTGGAAGCGGGGATGACAGGGTTTGTACAAGATGCGGCAGCCCGGTTACGGTGGGCAGGGTCGAAAAAATGTCCAAGTCGAAAAAGAATGTGGTGGATCCCAATATTCTGCTTGAAAAGTACGGCGCTGATACCACCCGGTTGTTTTGTCTGTTTGCAGCACCGCCTGAACGGGATTTGGAATGGAAAGCGCAGGGCGTTGAGGGCGGCTACCGTTTTCTGAACAGGGTATGGCGCTGTACCTATAGCTGGATCAAAGAAATTGCACATAGCGATCCTTACAGCGGCAGTATCTCCGAACTTGAGACCGGCCTGGGTGATTTGTATAAAAAAGTCCATGAAACCATTAAAAAAGTCGGCAAAGACATAGAAAACCGGTTTCATTTTAACACGGCCATCAGCGCCATAATGGAACTGGTAAATGCCATGCACCAGATAGAATATGAATCCGGAAATAAGCAAAAGTCAGCGGTTATGCGTCTTGCCGTGGAGACGACGGTTTTGCTTTTATCTCCGATTGTGCCTCATTATGCCGAGGAGATCTGGCAGGCCCTTGGTCATGATTCGAGTATTCTGCTGGCAACCTGGCCGGATTATAAAAAGGAAGCACTGGTTCAAGAGGATCTGTTGATTGTCGTCCAGGTAAATGGAAAGCTCAGAGGCCGATTCAGCGCTGCCGCTGACATGAGTGAAGATAAACTCAAGGCAGCGGCCCTTGCCGATGACCACGTCCGGAAGTTTATCGGCGGCAAATCCGTGAAAAAGATTATCGTCATAAAAGGGAAGCTGGTTAATATCGTGGTGTAATGCCCATGGAAGATCAATGATGCCGCTGAAGATAAAATATGAATATATCCGGATTGTTTTTTTAGGGATGCTGGTAATGCTGGTTTTTTCCTGCGGCTACCGGGTTGCCGGTTCAGGGCATCTGCCCGGCCCTACCCGGGATGTCAGGGTGGCTGTTTTTAAAAACCGTACATCCGAGACCGGTGTTGAAAATATTTTAACAAGGGCTCTCATAGCTGAGTTTGTACGCCGGGGTGTGAAGGCCGGTGGCGGTTCGGATGGGCGGTGTTCGGTGCTGAGCGGATCTGTGGCGTCGCTGCAGATTCATACCATATCCCGTAGCGGGCAGCAGACAGCGCTTGAAAGGCGGGTAATGTTGTCCGTTAATGTCAAACTTGACGGAATCGACGGCGCGACCCTTTGGTCGGCAAAAGGTATAACAGACAGCGAGGCCTATGATGTTGCATCGGATAAGTTAGAGACCGAACAAAGCCGGACAAAAGCGATTGAGACACTTTCTCGGCGACTCGCTGAAGTAATATACACCCGTATGACGGATGGATTTTAGGACTCCGGTTAGGGACTTTGTGTGGTCAGAAACTTATTTTTGCGGCAATTACGGTGCCTCTGCTTGCCGCAGGTTGAAAACAGGAAGTAAAAAACGGCGCAAAAATCCTGAAAAAAGCTTAGGATCCATTTTTGCACCATTTTTTTGATTAGGCGCTTGCTGTGCCTACAAGTTTTTCAAGGCGGGATATTTTACGCGAACCCGTATTCTTATGGATGACGCCTTTTTTGACGGCCATGTCGATAATGGATTTGGCCCTGTTCAGGTCGGTTGAGACTGTTTTGTCGGGGTTTTCGCTGACCGCAAGACGGACCTGCTTGACAATACTTTTCACCTTGGTTCTGGTCGTTTTGTTACGAATCCGGCTGATTTCATTTTGCCGGGCGCGTTTAAGCGCGGATTTATGATTGGCCAAGTTATTAACTCCTTTTACTTAACAATAATGATAACCAACAATAGTTGTTTGTAAAAATGAATTTAATACAAAATCGATAATGGGCTGTCAAGATATTTTTAAATAAACTGCCATGGCCCGATGCCGATGTGAAATATAACTTGCCAGTGTGTATATGATTCAAAAACCGCATTTTCTGATTTATAACGTTCAGCCTGCCGCGATATAGATGAAAGAAACCAGAAAAGTGACAAAAGCCGCCGGCACGGTCGGCCTTGCAACGCTGCTGAGCCGGGTTCTCGGGTTTGTGCGCGATGCCGTCATTGCCGGGATGTTTGGCGCCACAATGAGTGCGGATGCTTTTTTTGTGGCCTTCAGAATACCCAATCTGTTGAGAAGGCTTTTTGCCGAAGGGGCACTGAGCATTGCCTTTATTCCGGTATTTACCGAATATCTCACCCTGCAGGGGCGTAAGGATGCGTTTGAATTCGCAAGATCGACCCTGCGGCTGCTTTCAATACTATTGGTATTTGTCTGTTTTGCAGGCATGCTGCTGGCGCCGGTGATTGTTTTTCTGATGGCGCCCGGATTTTTAGAATTTTCTGATAAATTCAATCTTACGGTCAGCTTGACCCGCTGGATGTTCCCCTATATAATCTGTATCTGCCTGGTGGCGGTGATGATGGGTGTTCTGAACGCTCTGGGTCACTTTGCGGCGCCTGCCCTGGCCCCTGTCCTTTTGAATATTGCCATTATCGGGTCGGCCTTTTTGATTGCGCCGCATATGGCCGAGCCGGTTCACGGTCTTGCGTTGGGTGTGCTCATCGGCGGGGTCCTGCAGCTTGCCCTGCAGTTTCCCTTTTTAATCCGAAAAGGATTTTATTTTCGGGAAAAGGCTGTTTTTTTCCATCCCGGCGTAAAAAAGGTCGGCCGCTTGATGCTTCCTGCGGTTTTTGGAGCGGCTGTTTATCAGATCAATATTCTGGTGGGAACGCTTTTGGCTTCGTTTCTACCTGAAGGCAGTGTGTCCTGCCTGTATTATGCGGATCGCCTGGTTCAGTTCCCCCTGGGACTCTTTGCCATGGCCACGGCAACGGCGGTTATGCCGAGTCTTTCCAGGCAGGCTGCAGTGGGAAATTATCAGGCGCTGCGGGACATTTTTGTTCATTCCATGAATCTGGTATTTTTTATTACCATTCCCGCCATGGTTGGTATGATTATTTTAAGGCAGCCCATAGTGGCCCTGCTTTTTAAAAGGGGTGCCTTTGATTTGCAAAACACGCGATTGACGGCATCGGCACTTTTGTATTATTGTCTGGGTCTGTGGGCATTTTCCGGTGTTCGGATCGTAATTTCCACATTTTACGCCCTGCAGGACACCCGCACACCTGTCAAGATGGGGGTTATTTCCGTCATTGCCAATGTGATTCTGGGTATCATACTCATGGGGCCGCTGGCGCATGGCGGCCTGGCCCTTGCAACGTCTCTGGCATCCATGCTTAATCTGAGCCTGCTTGTTCATGCGTTGTGGGACAGGATCGGCGTGTTACGGTGGCGCCGTATAGGCAGATCAATCGTCCGGTCAACGGTGTGTGCCGGCATAATGGGGGCTGTTATTCAGTGCGGGTTGCTATTTTTTAAAATACCGATTGTAATGCTTGGCACGTTAGACATTCTTGTGGATACCGGGAGTTGCATTATTTGCGGTATCGCACTTTATGTTTTGTTGTCATGGCTGCTGAAAAGCCCGGAACTTGAGCAAATCAGGCTGATGATCAGGCGTGATGAGGGTGGTTTTCCCAATGAATAAAATACAGAAAAGCCTGATGATGTTGACGGTCCTTGGTTTGTTTGCTTTTTCCCTGGTTATTATGTTCGACGACAACGGGTTTGTGGATTTGCAAAAAAAAAAGAACCAGCGCGATGAAATCATAAAGCAAAATCAGCGCATCAGAGATGCCAATCGCGGCCTTTACCGGGAAATCGACCGGCTGAAAAATGACACTGAATTTATTGAAAATGTTGCCCGGCAGGAACTTGGCATGATCGGCAGGGACGAATTGATTTTAAAACCGCAGGGTCGCGCTGTGAGTAGTGAAAAGTGAAAAACGGGAGCCTAATGAGCAAAGATCTGAATTTATATACAAAGACGATGGCGGGCATTTACGTTCAGCAGGGGTATTTTCAAAAAGCGATTGAAATCTACCGGCATCTGTTAGCGCGCGAACCCCACCGCGGGGACCTCAAAGCGGCGCTGAGCGCAGCCGAAAGTGAGGCGGCGAAAAATTGTACCGCAAAATCAGATGATTTTTTGCCCCTGTTTGCCGAATGGTTCGATCTTGTCCGAAAGTATAATGAGTTACAGAAATTGAAACGTTTCCTGAAAAAGTATTAAGCGACGCGGTTTTTACGGGTGGTTATAAACATTGATTTATCAGTCTTTAACGTGTAATAGAGGCGATAACCCTGACGTGCAGGGGAAAAGGACAGTCTCTATAATAATTCAGCAAAGCCAGGCAGGAGAAAGAACATGAGCAAAATTGTAAAATTGAACAAAGGGTTGATGCTTTTAGTTGTCATGGCAACTTTAATGTTCCTGACAACCGGCTGCAGCCATTTTCAAAAAGGCGAAAAAAATTCCGAAACCCCGGTGGTGATGGAGCAGGATAGAGGTCCGGCCCCCCTGTATTATGATTTTGGAGATGTTTTGATTCCCAGCGAATTGAAAGTGGATAAAAAATCTTCATTTGTATTTCGTACGGCCAATTTTTCGGCGGGGGTGATCTCGCTGAAAGGCAGGGTTGAAGTGGCCTCTCTGCTTACTTTTTTTAACAGCAATATGCAAAAAGACAACTGGAAAGAGATTGCTTCCTTTAAATCACCGCGATCGGTCATCATGTATGAAAAGGCCAACCGTTATTGTGTGATCAATATTTCGGAAAAAGATTTTTATACCTATGTGGAGATATGGGTGGCACCTACTTTGTAGGTAGAAGGCTGAAGGTAGACAGCTTCCATCCCAACCCGCTTTCCGTCAGTTGCATGCTGGTGATTTCAGGTTTTTAGACAATTACCCTGAAAATCGAAATTTTGGACCCTTGAGCCCCTGAAAAATATGAAGACCGAGAAAATATCAGCAGCGGATCGGATTATTTTCAGCACGATCACGGGGATGCTGGCTTTTACGGTTTTATCGGGCACGGTAGTGCCCGCCGTGCCGTTTTCCGTTGCGGAGATGGTGATTTTCAGTCTGTTGCTGCTCTGGCTGGTGGATCGGCTGATAGTGTCACGGAAATCCGAACTCAAATGGGTGACACTGCCGCCGGTCCTGCTGATGATCATTTTTCTGTTTTTCACCGGAATGCAGATGGTGCCGATGCCCGGTGAAATCATACGTCTGATATCCCCCCATACTTTTGCAGATAAAATTCAGGTGACGGACCTTCTGGCCCGGGCCCATGATATGCCGCTGCATGATACAACATGGATGACGGTCGCCGTGTTTTTTTCTCCGGCGCAACATGAGTGGCTTAAATCCGCTGCCTGCCTGGGCATGTTTTTTCTGATTGTCCAGACGATACAGTCAGCCCGTCAGATAAAGATTCTGGTAGTGGTCATGCTTCTGGCAGGTTTACCGGCGGCGGTCAGTATGATTTTTCAAGGATACGGGATCTGGAAAAGCACGGGCCCTGAAATTGCCGGTTTGAACGCTTTTGTTGATTATCCGGCAATGCTGCTGATGCTGGCCCTGGGATATTTGATTGCTGTCAGGAAAAAGGGGCAGCGGCTGATGTCCGGCCTTAAAAGCAGGCGGAGCGGCATTCAGAAAATTATCGGGCCGTTTTCCCCTGAGACAGCCCGGCCCCAACGGATATTTTTCTTTTTTTGTGCGGTGGTCATGGGTATGGCCCTCATGTTGACGGCATCGCGTTTTTCTCTTTTATCCGTTGCTTTGACTTTGGCACTGATCGGGGGGTTATTTTTTTTAAAACCCGGATTTCGCCGTTACGGCTGGATTGCCATGGCGATGGGTCTGGTTGTTTTGGCGGGTTGGTCCTTTGAAAAAAATATTCCTGATGCAAAAAAGCAGACACCCGGCAGTTGCCTGCCGACATCCATGATGGAAGATTATGCGATTGCCGGCATCGGTCCGGGTAATTTCGAGTATATTTATCCCCGCTACAGAAGATGTGATTCTGAAAATGGCCCCGGTAATATCGGGCGACCATTTTTAAAAGTCCTGGTCGAATATGGAATCCCCTGTTCGGTGCTTGTTTTTTTTGCTTTCGGAACATTGTTTTATCAACTGCTGCGAGTCTGGCTGCGTCGAAAAAAGGATGCCCTGGCCATAGGACTGGGGGCCGCGGCGGTGGGTTGCATGCTGACAGGCGGCGTGTCCGCCATTTTTGGATCGGGTATGTGGACCGGGTATAATTGTTTTCTTGTGGTTTCAATACCGGCCCTTGGATATTGCGCACTGTTTCGACAGGGCTATGGATTCAGTGAAAAATTTTTCTGGAAAATCCGCACATTGAAGCTTACCCGGTGGCGTCGCACGTTACTGCTGGTGCCGGCCCTGACCGGCTGGATGGTGATGATCAATCTGACCGTGGAAAATGTAAGCGCTGAAATTTTTTTGGCCAAAAATGCGGTGCTGATTTCGGATCCGGCATCTAAAGGCTTGTCGCATAAAAATGGGAAAAACTTGGAAGTAAAGCAGGCAGGTGATCGGGAATCTGACAAAAAAACGCTGTCGGACCTGGAAAACGCATTGCAGGCCAATTCGGGATCAGGGGAAAACTGGTATCTTCTCGGGAAACGCTATGCACTGCAAAAACAAGATGCCTACCAATATCTGAACAAGTGGCTGCCCCTGGCCGATAGGTGCTTTGAACAGGGATTGAGACGCCTGCCCTGTAATGCCGATATGGCCTTTGATGTGGCCGGGCACTGGGTGTGGCGGACCGGTACCCTGGCAGATGGCAGTGCCCGGGCAAAAGGCATTGAGAAATTTCAAAAACTGTTTCAACGCGTATTGGCGACCCATCCTGAAAAATGGCCGGCGGCCGCGGTCATGGTGTGGCAGTATTTCCCTGTGGATGCCGTGGTGATGGGGATTGTTCCGGCTGGGGATGGAGATTTGAAAAGCGCCGTTCTCAAATGGACGGTGCTTAAAGAGCGGATCTGATCTTTAAGCAATTAAGTGGACCCCACGCTCGCTTATTTTGTCCTGAAAAGCTTGGTCCTTTGGGCCAGGATTTTTTACTGACATCCATACGACCACCGGTATTAATCAGTGATTTGACAAAGGTTGAATTTGTTTCTGCAATCACTCGTTGGACGAGAACTGAAGAGATCAATGACGTCCAGGCAATTTGGGTGGAAAATACTTTTAACAGGGATGTTAACGCCGGACTTTATGTGAGTCGTCGGATAATGCCTGCACACTTTAATCAGGCTGAAAAATGGTTGTCGA
>Ga0307991_1000507_pt1 | contig 28005 bp, 28 predicted proteins | sample EllFjometagen131_FD_203146 | JGI IMG/M metagenome (GOLD analysis project Ga0307991, IMG submission 203146) | Marine microbial communities from Ellis Fjord, Antarctic Ocean - #131 | ecosystem: Environmental > Aquatic > Marine > Unclassified | place: Southern Ocean | collected 2014-10-08 | reverse complement strand
GCCCAGCTCGAAAAGATACCTTATATGTTGGTTATTGGTGATCAGGAGGTCTCATCTGGGACCGTGTCCCCACGCTTGCGAAAGCAGGGTGAAACTCTTGAGTTGATGAGTGTTGAGCACTTTATTTTTCATTTAAAAGATGAGCTGAAAGTAGTTTTAGGAGGTTCCCATAGCTACTGAAAAAGTAAGAGTCAATCGTCAGATAAGGATTTCCCAAGTCAGACTCATTGGTGATGCCGGAGAACAGATCGGAGTTATCGACACCCAAGAGGCTTTGGTCTATGCAGAAGAGCGGGGACTTGATTTGGTTGAGGTTTCTCCTCATGCCAGTCCTCCGGTCTGTAAGGTGATGGATTATGGGAAATTTAAATATCAGGAGAGTAAAAGGGCTCAGGAAGCTAAGAAAAAGCAGACCGTAATCCAGGTCAAGGAGATCAAAATGCGGCCCGGGACTGATGTTCATGATCTTGAGGTCAAGATCAGGAACATTGTGCGTTTCCTTGAATCTGGTGATAAGGTCAAGGTGACCATTCGTTTTCGGGGTCGGGAAATGGCCTATACCGATCAGGGCTATGACCTGTTGATCAAGGTGGCCGAACGAGTCAAGGAGTATGGTGTTGTTGAACAGCATGCCAAGCGTGAGGGACGCCAGTTGATGATGATACTGGGGCCCGTTAAAAAAGCAAAATAGATTGAATATATAATCCTAAGGAGTAGAAATATTATGCCAAAAATGAAATCGAACAGTGGTGCCAAGAAGCGCTTTAAGGTGACTGGAACCGGTAAAGTTATGCGTCGGAAAGCCTATGCCAGCCATCTGCTGAATTGTAAAAGTCGTAAAAGAAAGCGTAATCTTCGTAAAGCGACGCTGGTCGACAGTGCAAATCAGCGCGGTATTAGCCGGATGCTGCCCTATCTTTAAAAAGAAGAGTTTAATCAGGTTTGTAGATCTGCAGATCTTGAATCAGGAGCTATGAGAAATGCCAAGAGTAAAAGGTGGGGTTAAAGCCCGCAGAAGACATAAAAAAGTATTGAAGATGGCCAAAGGGTATCGTGGCGGCCGCAGTAAACTCTTTCGCAGTGCTACGGAGACCGTCGATCGGGCCTTAAACTATGCCTATCGTGATCGGCGGGTTCGGAAGCGTGATTTTCGACGTCTCTGGATTATTCGCATCAATGCCGCAGCCCGTTTGCACGGTCTTTCCTACAGCCGTTTTATTGCTGGCTTAACCCAGGCCAAAGTTGAAGTTGATCGTAAGATCCTGGCCGATATTGCGGTTAATGATCCGGCTGTTTTCGGGAAGTACGCCAATATCGCCAGCGCCGCTTTAGCTGCTTGATTGTTTATGGAAAACCGTTTACAGGGGTTGCTGGCTGAGGCTCAATCGTCAATCGGAAAAGCTGCATCTCTTGACGAGGTTGAAACTTTACGAGTCAATATCCTGGGTCGTAAAGGGACTTTGACCTTTTTATTGAAAGGGTTGACCGATCTGCCGCCTGAGCAGAAGCCGGTGTTTGGTAAACTTGCCAACCAGATCAAGGGCCAGATTTTGGCCGTCTTGGAGGATGCCCGTCGGATTCTGGAGGCGGCTGAACAACAGCGTCGGATTGTTGAAGGGGCTGTTGATGTGACTTTGCCGGGACGGCGTCTGCCGGCGGGTGGCACTCACCCGATAACCCGGGTGACCGATGATGTCTGTGCCATCTTTAAGCGTTTGGGTTTCAGCGTTGCCCAAGGGCCGGAGATTGAATTAGATTACTACAATTTCGAAGCCCTCAATATTCCCAAGGATCATCCCGCCCGTCAGATGCAGGATACCTTTTATGTTTCTGATGATGTTGTCCTGCGTACTCATACCTCACCGGTTCAAGTGAGGGTTATGGAAAAACAGCAGCCGCCGGTTAAGGTTATTGTCCCCGGTCGGGTTTATCGCTGTGATTCCGATCTTACCCATACCCCGATGTTTGACCAGATAGAGGGGCTGCTGGTTGATAAGGCAGTCACCTTTGCCGACCTTAAAGGGGTTCTGGTCGCTTTTCTGCATGCCTTTTTTGGAAGTTCGGCCGGGATTCGTTTTCGGCCCAGCTATTTTCCTTTTACCGAACCCAGCGCTGAAGTTGATATTGAATGTGTGATGTGCAAAGGCAAAGGCTGTCGGGTCTGTGGTCAGACCGGTTGGCTTGAGATCTTGGGTTGTGGCATGGTTGATCCGGCCGTCTACAAATTTGTCAACTACGATCCCGAAGAGTTTACCGGCTTTGCTTTTGGTATGGGGGTGGAGCGCTTGGCCATGCTCCGCTACGGGATTGATGATCTTCGTCTCTTCTTTGCCAACGACCTGCGCTTCCTACGGCAATTTTAAATATTTTGGTAGATAAATGCTCATAAGCTGGAACTGGATGTCCGATTTTGTCGATCTCAATGGGATCGACCCTCAAGAAGCGGCTGCCCGTTTGACTATGGCCGGGCTTGAAGTTGCCGCTATCAATCAGTTGTGTCCGGCGGCTCTTGAGCAGGTGGTTAGCGCTAAGATTACGGCCTTAAAGCCCCATCCTGAAGCTGATAAATTATCCCTTTGTACGGTTTCCGATGGTAAAGAGGAACTCACAATAGTCTGTGGGGCCAGCAATATGCAGTCTGGAGACTGGGTTGCCCTGGCACCGGTAGGAACCCGTCTGCCCAACGGTTTGGCCATTAAAAAGTCCAAAATCCGGGGTATTGTTTCATTCGGAATGCTTTGCTCGGCGGCGGAACTCGGATTTGAAGAGGAGTCAGCCGGAATTATGATTTTGCCGACCGATTCCCCTTTGGGGGAGCCGGTGGTTGAAATCCTGAAATTACAGGATACGGTTCTCGAACTTGAAATTACTCCCAATCGCGGCGATTGCTTAAGTGTCATCGGGGTCGCCCGGGAGATGGCGGCAATCTATAAACGTTCCTTTAAATTACCTGAAATTAAGCTTAATCCCACTGCTAAAGCTGCAGGTGGCTTGGCGACAATCGGGATTCAAGATCCAGATCTCTGTCCCCGTTACGTCGGATGTGTGGTTGAAGAGCTTGTCCTGGGTGAATCACCTTTGTGGTTGAAAGCTCGATTGCAGGCCGCCGGAGTTCGTTCGATCAGCAATGTTGTTGACATAACTAACTATGTGATGCTCGAAACTGGTCAACCGTTGCATGCCTTTGATCTTGATTTATTGGGGGAGCGTCGGATCGAAGTGCGTCGCGCCGGATCAGATAATAGTTTTGTAACTCTGGACGGAATCGAACGGCAGATCGATCCTGAAACCCTGATGATCTGTGATGGCCAGGGGCCGGTAGCCATCGCCGGAATCATGGGCGGGCTTAATTCCGAGATCAATTCGCAAACCAGAAATGTGCTTATCGAAAGTGCTTTTTTCCAGCCGGCTTCAATTCGCCGTTCGGCTCGGATCCTCAATTTGGGGACGGAAGCCTCATACCGTTTTGAACGCGGGGTTGATTCCCGGGCCACGGCGAGAGCCGCAGACCGGGCGGCCGAATTGTTGCAGACTCTGGCTCAAGGCCAGGTGGCCGAAAGCTCTCTCGATATCCATCTTGAGCCTCGGGTTATGCCAGAAATCTTTCTTCGGCCCTCTCAGGCTAATAAACTGTTGGGTTTGGAACTCGATTTTGCCGCAGTTAAGGATATCCTTGAACGTTTGCAAATTGAGATTGTTAAAGAGCAAGATGACGGCTTTACCATAATTCCGCCGGCTTTCCGTTTTGATCTTGAACGTGAAGTTGACCTGATTGAAGAGCTCGCCCGACTTTATGGCTATGATCAGGTTCCGGTTACTGCAGTTTGCGTTTCCGGTCCGGAAGTTATAGATCAGCCCGAGATTGCCGGTTTGCGGCGGCTCCGGGAAACCATCATGGCTTATGGCTACCATGAAGCGGTCAATTACAGTTTTATCGATCCTGAAGCCGTCGCCGGCCTGCAGTTTGTGCGTGAAAGTCGTTTTTACGACTTTGTTCATCTGCGGAATCCCATAAGCTCCGAAATGGGGGTTATGCGAACCTCTCTACTGCCCGGCTTGTTGACGAATCTCAAGGATAATTTGCGGGTTAACGTCAAGGATGTAAGGCTTTTTGAGGTCGGGCGAAATTTTTACAATCTGACCGGGCAAAAGCTCCCTTCCGAAGAGCTTTTTCTGGCTGGAGTTGCCTGTGGTCGGCGCTATCGTGATCATTTTTCCGTGTCTGATGGGGAGGTTGATTTCTTTGATCTTAAAGGTCTGCTTGAAGAGCTTGCCGCCAATTTACACATTGAACTTAACTTTGTTGCTGAAAATTATTATAAGTGCTTGACTCCGGGTCGGGCTGCCGCTATTATGCTTGATAATCAAGCGGTTGGCTGTGTCGGTCAGTTGCGTCATGAGGTTGCTGAAACCTATGGTTTCGATCAGGAGGCAATCCTTTTTGAAATCGCCCTGGTACCCTTACTAAGGGCTTCGGTGGCAACCTCAATAGCCTATCAGGGACTGGCCCGTTATCCGGCCGTTTACCGGGATTTAGCGTTTCTTCTTGAGGCTTCATTGCCGGCAGCAGAGTTGTTGGACTATATTAGAAATCAGCATAAACTGTTGACTGGCGCAGAAGTTTTTGATGTTTTTCAAGGTGAGACCCTGCCGGTCGGTAAAAAGAGCTTGGCCTTCAAGCTGACCTTCCAGGATATGAATAAAACCTTGACAGATAAAAAAGTAAATGCGATTATTGCCAAACTAATCAAGGGGATAGAAGATACATTTCATGGCGAAGTACGCTGATTAGTGCAGCGTTTCTGAAGAAAAGGATGAAGGCTATGACGAAAGCCGATATGGTAGAGCTGGTTTATGAGCGCATCGGAGTTTCGAAAAGAGAAGCGGCGCGAATCGTTGAGATAATTTTTGATCTTATCAAAGAGACTCTTGAGCGAGGTGAAAATGTCAAGATATCCGGTTTTGGCAGTTTTAACATCCAGCATAAGAAGCCGCGTCGGGGGCGCAATCCACAAACCGGTGAAGAGATTACCATATCCGCCCGGCGGGTCTTGAGTTTTAAGGCCAGTAATGTTCTGCGGGAACACCTTAATCCCTGAGTTTATTTATAACAGTGACTGTGAGCCGGCTTGTGAAAGGGCTGCTGAGAGAGGTAGATGGCCTCAGAAGAGAGGATACCGGAAAAACTCTTTTTTCGCATAGGTGAGGCGAGCCGCATAGTCGGAGTCAAGCCTTATGTTCTGCGCTATTGGGAAAAAGAGTTTGATCTTGTAAAACCTGAAAAAAGCAGTACAAAACAACGCCTCTACCGGCGTCAGGACGTCGTTCTTCTTTGTGAGATAAGGCATCTTTTGCATGAAGAACGCTATACAATTGAGGGAACCAGAAAAAGATTGAAAGAGTTGTCGGTTTCGTCGGCCCAAGTCCTATCTGAAGAGAACTGCTTGGTTCAACTGAAGATTGAGTTGCTCGCCGTACGGGCCATGATATGCAACTATAGCAAAGAAAAATGAAAACGGGACGTAGCGCAGCCTGGTAGCGTACCTGAATGGGGTTCAGGTGGTCGGAGGTTCAAATCCTCTCGTCCCGACCAATAATATTAAGGGTTCCGGTGGTTTACGGAGCCCTTTTTCTTTTTCTGTTTTCCGATACAGGTGGGCCTGTGGCGATTTTGGAGCATGAATTTTATGGTTCCTTTGTCATTTGCTTCAGAGGCCCCTTAATGGGCCAAATTAGTTATTTTGATAGAGGACTTTCTATTAACTCAATTGTTTATGAGGTTTTTTGGAAATGACTGAAACGATCTACAAAAGTTTTATCTTTTACTGTTCTCCGGCCGGGACGACTCGGCACGCAGCCGGGGTGCTTGAAAAAACCCTGAAGTCTTGCAATCGGCAAGTGACGGTTTGTGAAGTCGGTAAAAATGAGAAACAGCTGACTCGGGTACTACGGAGTTTGGCTGAGACCGAAGAAAAAGTTTCGGTGTTTATCGGTTCGCCGGTTTATTCATCTCATGCTTTACCGTTGATTATGGATCTCATCGATCGTTTGCCGGCAGTCAGTCAAGGTTACGCAGTGCCCTTTGCAACTTGGGGTGGAGCGACCAGTGGTCTGGCTCTGGAAGAGATGGGGGCGGCGCTGGTTGCTCGGGGTTATGGCGTGATTGCCGCTGCCAAAGTATTGGCAGTTCACTCCCTGATGTGGCAGTTGGAAATCCCAGTGGGTTATGGTCATCCTGATGCTGAAGATGACCGTCTGTTTGAGGAGCTCGTGGCGGCCGTGGAGAAAAACTTGAGTTTGTCTGAACCTCTGCTGCTGCTTTCCACAGTCCTTGAATATCAGCCGAGAACCATGGCTGAGGAGATGCGTAAACTTAATCTGGGAATCGCTAGAGGAATTTTACCCCAAAGAGAAATTAACCAGGATCTTTGCACGCAGTGTGGCGAATGTGCCATCCAATGTCCGGTGGACGCGCTGACGCTGACGCCTTGGCCGGTTTTTGCTGAAAACTGTATCCTTTGTTTCAACTGTATGCGCCTCTGTCCGGAAAATGCTATCGTGGCGGACTTGACGGCTATCTATGATCGTGTCAGGGAGCGGGCTCAAACTTCCCGGGAAGGTGACCCCAGCCAAATCTATCTTCCCTGATAGAACAGGGCCTTTTGAGGACTTTTAGTTAGTCTTAAAGTATAGACTTTTATATCCCCCCCACTGCCCGTTTGGCAGTGCTCAGGGCACCTTCGAGGTAGCCGCCGTGTTGGGTGGCGGTTTCGGTGCCCGCGAAATGGATAATGTTGTCCCAGAAGGTGGTTTGGTGGGCCGGGGGGTGGTAGAGAGGGTGTTCGTACATTGGGGGTTGGTCGAGTTGGGTGGCGGTAAATTGTTCGCGGGCCCAATCCTTATAGAAGAAGGTCGTCGGTTGGCCCGCCGGTTTGCCGTAGATGAGCTCAAGTTGGGAGAGAATTGCTTCGATGAGGGGTTGTTGATAGTTGCGTTGGGCGGCCGGGATGCCGACAAAACCGGTTAGGCCGTATGGCCCTTGTTCGTTATTGGAGGCGTCGTGCAGTTCGCCCATCGGTCCACGCTGGCTGAAAGCTTGACCGGAGAGGTTTGCTTGTCGCCAGAAAGGTTCTTCGTAGAGAGTGGTGAATTTCGCTTGACCGGCCATCCAGGTGCCGATTTTGAGCATTGCCTGAGTCAGGTTGTCTGGCAGGTCGGGAGTAAAGAGTATCGTTGAGGCGGCCAACCGCGGGGGGAGGGCGAGGATAACTTTTTTGGTGTTGAACCGGGCCCAGGGTTCTTGTTCGAGTTCGCCGACACTGATCTCAGCGCCGCAGTCCTTTTTTTCGATCTTACAGACCGGGTGATTGAGTTTTATGGTGTTTTCGGGGATCTTTTCGCAGAGTTTTGTGATCAGGGCCATCATGCCGCCGGAAAGCCGCCAGGAGAGGGGTTCCGTGGCGTAACCGCTGACCGTTTGAACGGCTCCGTTGGGGTTTTGAAAACGGCCCAGGCCTTCTTCAAACTGGCGATATCCCTTGAGGTTCAGGGTTTGAATGAGCTGCGCCATTTTGGGGTGAATTGCGGGCCAGTACCAGGAGGGGCCGAGATCGGAAAAAAATCCCTGATGTTCAGGGCTTAAAATCCTGCCGCCGAGACGCTCCCGGGCTTCGAGAACGACAAAAGATTCATTTCTTTGGGCCAAAAGGTAAGCGGCATAGATACCGCTAAGGCCGCCTCCTATAATCAGGGTATCAACGGTTTTCATCTCTTAGCAGACCTGCCAGCGCTTATTATCTTGTTGTTTAACCACGTTGTTTTTTTCGAGTTCCAGAAGGTGGTTCTTGAGGGTCCAATATTCCCAAAAGTTATAGAGTTTCTTGAGTTTCTCCGGCATTTTACCGATTGATGAGAGGGGATAGTAGAGGCCGGTGAAGGTCAGTTCAGCTACCGTTTTACCGGGGTTGACAGAGAGGTTTCGCAAGAGTTTTTTTTCGGTTTTATCGATTCCGTCACTGATCCAGCCAAGGTTGCCAGGGTTGTTGTGAAAGTGGGGATTGCCATGACTGCTGAGCAGTATCTGCCGGCGCGGTTTGTAGAGATTATTCAAACGGGTCAGTGATTTTCTGTATTCGGTCAGATCACAATAGGCGAAACCGTACCAGGCACCAAAATCATCGAGGCCAATATCGGCAACAAAGAGTACCTTCTCTTGGGTTTTGCAATCAGTAATCAAAAATCCGGTATGTCCGGGCGAATGCCCCGGTAGAGGGATACTTTCTATAGTGATGTTTGCATGTTGAACTGTCGTACCTGAAACAAAGCTTATAACCTTTTCTATCTCCTTAAAGCCGAGATCTCCGCAAATATAATCCTTCATCTCAGTCCTCATGGCCCGTTCTTCGGCGCCGCCGTTGAGCAGCAACAGGTCGATTTCAGAGAGAAAGAAGTTCTCTGGTTCTGGAGCATAAATAGGGACGCCTCTGCCGGCCAGGAAATGAAGGTGGTTGACGTGGTCGATATGGGTGTGGGTAATGTAACAGGCTACCGCCGGGTTGTGCAGAAAGTCAAGTAACTGGCTGGTTTCGGGTTCGTTAAAGTTACAGTCAATAAGGATTGATGCGTTTTCACAGTCGATAATCAGGGCGTTACATTTCCAGATCTCAGGCCGTTTAGAGCGTACCAGGGTTGTGCTTTGGGTCAGTTTAGTAAATTTCAGCATTCATAAAACTCGTCTCGACTTTAAACACCCGGCTAAAGTGTTTAATCGGTTTGTAATGTTTAGAGATAGGTTGCCAGCTGTTTGTCGCGCATAACATATTTCCCCTAGATAACCAAAAAATTATTTTCTGGTTATCTAGGGGTGGGAGTTGGTTCAGGGGCCTGGGCCTCGATTTTGCCCAAGGTTTTTTTGAGCCAGAGACCGGCTACGATGGCCGAGGTCAGGTTGCCGAAGAGGGCGGCGATGGCGACCATGCGAAAGTCGTATTCAAAATAGATAACAAAAAGGGCGGCCAATGGTAGGGCGACGACAAAGAGGCGGGTGCCGTTAATTGCCAAGCCGGGTAGGCTTAAACCTAAACCCTGTAGAGCCCGGTTGGCCGTAATCGTAATGGCCATAAAGGGAAAGCTTAATATTTCAAGGCGCAGGTAAGCGGCCGCCAAGCGCAGAGGTTCGGTTTTATCGGTAAAGAAACGAAGAAAAAAATGGGGCCAGATAAACATCAAAAGGGAGCAACTTAAGGCAAAGCCGATATTGATAAAGATGGCAAAATGGATAATCTCGCTCAGTAATTGAAAACGGCCGGCGCCGTAAAAAAGGGCGCTTAGGGTTAGCAGAGCAACTGAAAAGGCGACCATCGGAATAATTACGGCGCTGTCGATCCGGGTTACCAGCCCCAGCGCCGCTATCGTGTCGGTACCATATCCGGCGATCAGGCGGTTGACGCCCATCATGTAAATTGCCATCAAAAGCATCATTAAGCTGGCCGGTAGGCCGATGGCAAAGATCTCTCTGATAGTTGTAAAAGAGAAGTGCCAGATTTTACGGCCAAGATGCAGGACGGAACGGTGTTTAAGGTAGAAAAGCGCCAGTATCAACCCGGCCAGCAGGGCGATATTGGTGGCGATGGCAGCGCCCTTGATGCCCAGTTTGAACGTGAAGATGAAGAGTGGATCGAGACCTAGATTGAGGAAGAGGGTAAAGAACTGGATCTTCATTGGTGTGACGGTGTCACCCTGGGCCGTAAAGGTGCAGGAGATGGCGTACATCGGAAACATCAGGAACACGCCGGCCGCCATGATCCGCATATAGTCACCCGCCAGTTTGTGGACTTCCATCTCAGCGCCGAGAATTGTCAATAAGGGATCGAGAAAAATCTCGGCGACCAAAAAAAGGGGCATGGCACACAGCAGAGAGCAGGCCATGCCGTGCAGGGCCGTATTGGCGGCGGCTTTTTGGTTGCCGGCCCCGAGGAGGCGCGAAACCGTGGAGTTAAGGCCCACCCCCATGCCGATGTTAAACGAAACCAGAGTGAAAAAGAGGGGGAATGAGAAAGTTAGGGCGGCCAGTGGTGCGGTTCCCAGCCGTCCTATATAAGCGGTGTCGACGAGGTTGTACATGGTCTGGACCATGGTCGCCATCAGGGTCGGCCAAGCCAGACGAAAAAGGGCCCGACGCGGGGCCCTCGCGAATCTCTCCAGTTGTTGGTTGATCGGAGAACTCCTTTCTTAAAAAAGCCAACTATAGACGATTAGATATCCGACCAGTACTGCGATAAGGTTTAAGTGGGCGTTATTTTTGAAAAACAGGTCCCATCTAAAATAGCGTATTTTCTTTTTGTCAAGCCCCTGCCAGGCGGGTAGAAAACGGTTGGTCTGGTTGCAATACTCCTGGTAGGCATCCCCAAAAATTTCCGCCAACACCGCTTCTTCCCTCACGACCCGGTTGGTCATATAAAAATAGTAGACGAGACTGAAAAGGATCACCAAGAAGAGACTTCCGGTAATCGCAATCGCTCCCAGAATGAGAAAATAGCGGCCGATATACATCGGGTTTCTGACCGCAGCATAAGGGCCTGTGGCGGCGAGTTCCTTTTTTTTGTGCAAGGCTGCAAAACACCAGACCTGCAGGCCTTCACCGGCCAGTGAAATCAGCAACCCGAGCCAGAAGTATTGGGGCTTCATGAGCAGGATGAGAATGATCAGGGCGGCAATCGCCAGGGGCCAGCGGTAGGTGAGCAGTTTGTCACGGAGTTCGGGATCGTTAAAGAGTTGGTTGATTTTTGTGATGATGTTTTCCATTTAGTTTGACTCCTTGAGGTTTGATGGAAATTAACAATTATTCTTGATAAAGGCCAGTTCCGCTATTTTGCGCTTTGTCTCTTTACGGATAAATGGCTGTGCTCTTGTGTCCAGTTCTTTAAGGTCGTAGGGGAGATGCGGCACCAGCATTTTGGCCGCCAGATTTTGTTCATCCGGAGTAAAGAAGAGCAGAATATTGGACCAGAACTGGGGGTAACTTTTTATCTTGGCCCGGTACCGGTTACGGGCGCAATATTGTACGTCAAGCAGATAGAGGTTGGCATCTTTCGGAACGACAACGAGATTGCGAAAGAAAAGGTCGGTGATCGCCAGACCACTTTCGATAATCCTTTGCCCGAGCTGGGTCACTTTTTCTACAACTAGCTGTCGTTGTGGATGATCGTGGTTTAAACCAAGAAAGAGCGAGAGTCGCTCATTGTCGGTCACCTCACGACTCAAGAGGAAGGCATCGATAAGGATGCGGCATCGGCGCTGCTCGCCATAAGCCAGAATTTCGATCGTGTTGCAGTCCAGATCAGCCTGTTTGATCTTCTGTAGATTTTCAAATTCTCGCCGGACTTGTGATTTCTGCCAGCAGTGTTGCCAATGGATTTTTTGATAGGTGTAGCGTTTGAGAAAACAGACCTCTTTCCCATCAATAAAACGATAGACTCGGGATGCACGACCACCGTTGATCAATTGGCCGTCGGGGCGGGTCATGATCTCTGCGTAGGAGAGTTCTTGCCAAGGGGGAGGTAAAAGGTTTGTTTTTATGTTTATGTGGTTTGACATTTTTGTTAAATTTGGTGTGATTTGAAAACTGAAATCTTTATTTACATTAAAACTTACCGGACTGCAACATTCTGTTTCTTAAAACAGGTACCATTCAGTATGTACCTGTTTAAGCGTTACTGCTTTTTTCTTTGAGCCATGCCCACCAAACAACTACAGGGTTAAGAATCATCGAGTCCAGCATCTGGGTTGCGGTAATGACCGGCTTGTCCGCCTTCAGTTATCAGGGCTTGCAGCTTTTCCGTTAATTCGGGAGATGCCGACTGCAGGTGTAGGTCATGCTGGGGAAAGGGGATGACAACACCCGCTTCTTTGAGTTTTCGAAAAAGGGCAAAGTAGTAGTCACTTTTGAGTCCGGATGGTGCTTTGAGGTTGTTCATGCGGCACCAGACGCGGATTGAAAAATCGAGGCTGTTGTCACCGAAACCTTCAAAGAATATACGTAGTGGATGCATGAAGTCTTCACGGGTGATATCGACTTCCCGGGCCGCCGCCTCGGCCAACTGGACGATTTCATCGGGATCGGAAGCGTAGGAAACGCCAAACGGAATATTGAGCCGGCGCCAATCGTCTCCGTAGGTCCAAGTGCTAACCCGATTAGAGATGAAATCGGAGTTGGGGACGATAATATCCTCCCCTTCAACGGTGCGCACGACGGTGGCGCGAATTGCCATTTTTTTTACTTTGCCGATCAGGCCTTCCCCGAGATTGATATAATCTCCAACTTTAACGGTTTGTTCGGTCAGGAGAATAATACCGCTGAAAAAGTTGCTGGTGATCGTCTGGAGACCGAAACCGATACCGACGCCGAGAGCTCCGAGAATGATACTGAGCTGGCTTAAGTCAAGCCCGGCTGTGGAGAGGATGATCAGGGTTCCGATGAGCAGACTGATATAGTAACTCAGGGTAGTGATCGAGTTTATAGCCCCGACCGACATACCGAGCCTTTTTTCGAGCAGGCGAGCAATCGTGCGCCGCAGCAAGCGCAGGAAAGCCACTCCTAAAAAGAGAAGGAAAATTACTTTGAGGATGATCGACAGGGTTATGGTCGAAGTGCCGATCGAAAAAAGCGGGTAATAGATTATGGTTAAAACCTGTTCCTGGATGTCGGCCAGTTGCAGAGCACTCCAGGTACGAATACGTTCGCTCGGACTGATGGTGAGACGGGTCAGGTCGAGAATCTGCTCAATCTCCCGTTTGGCATTGCGCAGAGCCTGATCGTTCTCCGACAGGGCCAGAATCAGGCTGTCAATGTTCTCATTGACCTTGCTCGCCTGCCGACCCAGAGCCGCAAGAGCTTCACGAAGTTGTGCGGTTGGGGCAGCTGATTCCTTGTTTCTAATGGTGACTTGTTTCTGAGTCACATTGGAACGGGCTAGGGTTACTTCCGAGATCGAAGTCGTGGAGTTCTCCTTTTTGAGGCTTAGTTTTTCAGCCTCCTGAGACCACTCTCGAATAAAATCAGTGAGTTGCTCCTGCTCGATCCCGTTTTCGTAATTGCTCAACCACTGCAAGCGAAAATTGCTTTTTAAAATCTTAATCTCACAGTTAAGACGCTTCTGGTTGATCAGTTGAATGCGCAGTTTCAGGGCATCTAAGATCAGTTCAATGCGCTCCTTTTCTATTGACAACATCTCCCTTTCAGGGTTGTTTTCGGTCTCGCTTGCCTCAAGTCTGGCCAGAGCTTTGTCAAGTTGAGCCTCATAGATCAGAACCCGGCGATTGAGATCCTGATGTTCGGCGCTGGTTGTGTCGGTAGCTTCCTTGAAAAGGGTTTGGTGCTCATCCCTTAATGTTTGAGCCTTTTTTATATCTTCCGGCATTATTTTAAGTTCAGTGAAGGCCTCTTTGACCCATGCGGCAGCGCTTTTTTTATTTTCGTGAAGATTGGAGAGCTGTTCTTCAAGTTTTGGTTTTTTGATCTGCAGGAGAGCGTATTCACCTTGTAAATTGATGATTTTGCCGTATTTATCGTAGAGTAAGAGATGTTTTTCAGAATCTGTTTTTAAAAGCTTGGCGTACTCTGAGAGTTGTCCGACAACACTCTCTTTAAGACTTGTCAGGCGGCTTTGTAAAAGGGCGAACTCCTTACTGCTGTCAGCCAACTGTCGGCTGGTCTGTCGCTGGAAAGAGATGATTTTGTCAAAACCTTCGATATCGTAGGGTGGCCCCGTGACCGAGGGTCGATTTAATGTTGTAGAGGTTGTGCGGGAAATCTCTTTAAGCAGGCTTTTGTATTGCAGGAAGAGACCCAGGAAGAGATCTTTGACCGCGGTGGCACTGTTTTCGATATCTTTGCCAGCTTCTTTGTCAGCGCTTTTGTCAATATTATTAATAACTTCTTCGATTTGTTTCTGCCGCTGAGTGATAAAAGCTGTAATCTCTTCGCCAGTGCCCTGATACAACCTGTTTTCAAGCGGATTGCTGACTTCTGGAGGTTGGGCGCCACAGTTCAATACGAGAGTAAAAATAAGCGAGAGAAGCAATGTCGTGCCGCAAAAACATCTTTTTAACAAGTGTCTGGACATTTTCTGAGATCCTTAAAAAGTGTTTGTCTCAAGCAATGTGAGTAGGTATGGCATATATACGAAAAATATTTTTTTGACATTAAAAAAAGCGTGCGTTTTTTTGATTTAAAGGACTCTAAATAGTTGGCGGGCGAGAGTTTCTACTCTCCTCATTATTTGAAGTCAATTAAAATAATTATTCTATGTAACGTCATGGTAAAGTTAGGGTTTTTTAGAGGTCGAGAGAAGCATTTTGACAGTCTGGGAAATTAGGATTATGGTATTTTTTAATCGCGTGAGTGAATTTTATGGATACGGGGTTTTTTAGAAGGTTAATTGAGATACCAGATTTTGTCAGCTGATAGCTGATAGGAAATTGCTTTCCGGGGAGTGATGCTGATTTCACCAAGAACGTCTTTTCCGAGTATTGTAACCTCCCCACACAAGAGCAGTTTTGTCACCAAGGAAACCTTTAGGTAACCATCCTGATATTTCCGTACAAAATTCAGACACCTTTGTCAATTACATAATGATTAATACCGGTTGGTCTCACCGATAATGGGTTAATAGCACAAACAGCCCCTACACCACGATTACCAGGTTGCAGTAGCCGGTTCTTCATACCCCGACCAACCATCATCGAAAGTTTCGTAGATCAGATCAGGGTGCTGGTCGGCATCATTGACAATCTCCGGACCGGCTCTGTCAGGTGGTGGTCGCTCCCAGAGTTTAAGATGTAAAAGAATTTTACGGATGGTGGGGGAATCAGTGATGAAACTGATGATCTTCATCTCCCCATGGCACTTTGGACATTCCAACGGGTCCACTTCCCATATCTTCTTAATACATTCCCGCCAGGTTGGCAAATGTATGGTGCACGATCGATAATCTGCAACATCGATTATTTCAATCCCCTCGACCAATGCGACGATTTCCTCCGCCTGGCCCGCCTGTTAACGCTTTTGACGGTCACCGCGCATCCGGTTTGAATACCAGCCATAATAACGTACAAGTTGAAAGTTTTTTTCAGGAATGTGCTGGGTTATGGCAGCAATGAAATCCACCGCTGAAAAAAGCTCGAAGTTTCTCCTGTTTCTGCCATAGGTCATCTTCGAACGATAAATCACCGTTCCCATCTGCTCATTATAGGTCATCTTCACCGTCGAAAAAGGACTTCGGATAATATATTGGGCTAGAGCTTCCTGGCCGTCAACATCGTCCGGAGCAATTCGCAGCCCGTTATAAACACTGAATCCGGATGTATGACGCCAATCCATCAGTTTTGCCATGAATCGATCGTTCATGAGCCCCCTGTTCAAAAAACATGATGACCTACACCAACAAAGGCAACACCCCTGCTCCACATCAGTGCAAAAAAAGAGCGGTGCTGAACAGCACCGCTCTTTTAACTCAATAAATTCTCAGCAATTATAATCAGCGATTCAAAACCCTTACAACCGCTTCCCCGATATCAGCCGGACTTTTGACCACCTCAATGCCCGCGGCACTCAAAGCGGCCATCTTTTCCGCTGCGGTTCCTTTGCCACCGGCAATAATTGCCCCGGCATGTCCCATCCTCCGTCCCGGAGGCGCAGTCTGACCGGCAATGAAACCAACCACCGGTTTAGTCATGTAATTACTGACAAATTCAGCCGCTTCTTCTTCCGCAGTACCACCAATTTCACCAATCATAACCACGGCTTCCGTATCAGAATCATCCTGAAAAAGGGCCAGCAGATCAATAAACTGACTGCCAATGATGGGATCTCCGCCAATACCAATGCAAGTTGACTGACCCAGGCCCCGCTCGGTTAGTTGTTTCACCGCTTCATAGGTCAGGGTGCCGCTACGGGAAATTAGACCAACTTTTCCTTTCAGGTGAATAAAACCGGGCATAATCCCTACCTTAGCCTCATCGGGAGTAATAATTCCCGGACAGTTGGGACCAATAAGCCTGGTATCCGTTTCTTCAAGAAATGCTTTAACTTTTACCATATCAATGGTTGGAATTCCTTCGGTTATACAAACTACCAAGTCAACCCCGGCATCAGCCGCCTCCATGATTGCATCGGCAGCAAAGGGAGGTGGAACAAAAATGAGCGATACATTAGCACCGGTGGTGAGTACCGCATCCTCGACGGTATTGAAAACCGGAATCCCATCCATTTCCTGACCGCCTTTGCCGGGAGTTACACCAGCAACCACCTGAGTTCCATAGGCGACACACTGGCGGGTATGAAACATCCCTTCCTGGCCGGTTATTCCCTGAACCAAAATTTTAGAATCTTTATTAACTAAAATAGACATAATTCCTCCTGCTGAACTTTCCTGTCATCCTCAATGATTTTTTGTCTCGTTCAGGTTACTGAATAGCCGCCACTACTTTTTGGGCCACATCAGCCAGTCCACGTCCGATAATCATGTCAATACCGGAATCTTCAAGAATTTTCGATGCTTCTTCGGCATTGGTTCCTTCAAGACGAACAACCAGAGGCACATTAACATCCACCAGTTTGGTCGCTTCGATAATGCCATTGGCAATCCGGTCACAGCGCACAATGCCACCGAAAATATTGATCAGTACCGCTTTCACATTAGGATCTGAGAGGATGATACGAAAGGCATTGGCTACTCCTTCAGCATTGGCACCGCCCCCAACATCCAAAAAATTTGCCGGGTCACCACCAGAAAGCTTGATAATATCCATGGTCGCCATGGCCAGACCAGCAGTCTTTTTACTTCTTTTCCTTCCGGACCGATCTGATGGGTAACCAACTGCATGCCCATAATCTGCTTAGCCGTTGTATAGGCTTCATCAGGACCATTAACCACTTTGATTGCTTCTTCAGAAGAAGTCAACGCGAAAAAATTTATTGCTATCATTACTCAACCTCCCCCTGATAAACATTTTCAGGTTCCTATATTCCCAAGGCAACAGGACAAACTTTTGTTCTGTTGCCTTGGAGTCGCTTCTGCCAGATTGTTGATTCCTTGCCCTCATATTAGCTGAAAAAAATACACTTGTTTTTCCCGGATCACATGTTATACTTTATTACAGTGATCGGAGAAAGCCATACCTGTTGTGAAGCAGGGTCGGAAAGCTGTGGATCTTGATAAGTATTGGTTTGGATGCGGATTCAAGACGGCCGGGTTGCCTGAGAAAGGTAACCCGGCCGTTTTTTCTGAATAATGGGTTGGTCTGAAAGTATCTGGAAAAAAACGAAGAAAAGTGAAAGGAGGAATTATGACAAGTAAACTGGCTTATGGTGTCTTGTATCTTTGAACAAAGCAATAACAAAGTCTTATAGGAGGTAGTTTATGAAAATGAAACGCTTAGTTACGAAAACTGCAGCAATCTTCCTCTTTGCCGTATTCTTCGGCCTCTACTGTTTTCCTTCCACGGCTTTAGCTAGTAACTATATCTATAAATGGTACCAACCTTACGATTTACCCAACGGCATTGATATTGAATCCTCTTTTAACAATCTCCCGGGTACAGCGGGAATTTACCATGTTCTTGCCGATGACTGGCTGTGTGTCGATAACCGTCCGGTAACCGATATCCACTGGTGGGGCTCCTATTGGGAAATAGATGCTGCAGGTGCCTTGGTTCCCTATACGGGGGAGACAGATCCCTATAGAGTGATGAACACCTCGCCCCAGTTTATGGTTGAGATCTGGACCGATGTGCCGGTCGATCCTAGAAATCCGAATTCGTTCAGCCATCCCGGTGAGTGTATCTGGCAGAAACCCACCGCTTTTCCGGGCGGCTTTATCGGCCATGAACAAAATCCCGATATGGGCGATGCCAGCAAATTTGGATGGAACTGGGGTTTGGATCAAAAAGACTGGTTCCGGCAGGATCCCGACAGTGAAAATGTCTACTGGCTCAGCATTTATCAGATTTTCGGAGAAGAAGATCAATATCTTTGGGGTTGGGAAACCTCAGAAGTGTCCTGGATTGACGATGCCGTGGTCTGGAACGGAGAGTTCTATGAACCTGTAGGTCAAGAGGTGGGGTTGGCTTTTGGCATAACTACCGTGCCCGTTCCCGGCGCTGTCTGGCTTTTAGGTTCCGGCTTGTTGGGCCTGATGGCTGTCCGGCGGCGTAAGAAGGGGTGACCGGTTGTCATCTAATCACTTTACCTGACACAGCCAACCATTTCAGTTTGGTTGGGAGGAAGGAAACTTCTGCTACACACAAGTTACCTTTGTGAAAAAAAGGGAGCTGATTTTTAATCAGTTCCCTTTTTTGCTGCAAAGCCAGTTTTTCATGGAGGTGCTCAAACTTACCTTATCTCAACAGTCTTGCCAGCCTTGTCTCCAACAATAATCAATACTCCACTTTCATTCCCGGCGGCAAAAAACTGATGGCGATCAGGCTCTGCCAGGTGGGAATGGCCGTTTTGATATCTTCAAGGACAGATGCAATAACCTTCTGATTCAGCCCCAAACGCTGCCGCCGGCTGATTCCGGCGACCGGGATCAGGTTGATATCAGACTTCGACTTGATCCTTCATACGGTAGCTGCCACCTTCGATGAGGATGGTTTCGGCGTGATGAAGAAGGCGGATCGAGGATGGATTGTTTTTTATCTATATATGATCATCGATATCTACAGTCGTAAGGTTATTGGCCGGGAAGTTTACCCCCAGGAGTTATCGGAATACGCATCGATCATCCTTTGTCGGGCGGTATTAGCCGAAAACTGCATATTTCAACCTCTGGTTCCGCATGCTGATAGCAGTAGCCCGCGAAAGGGCAGTGATCTAAAGGCAACCATGGAAGCTTCAGGTGTACGTCCTTCCTACAGCCGGCCTCGGGTTAGCGATGACAATCCCTATTCTGAAGCGATTTTTCGTAGCTGATAGGAAATTGCTTTCCGGGGAGTGATGCTGATTTCACCAAGAACGTCTTTCCCGAGTGTTGCAACCTCCCCACATGAGAGCCATTTTGTCACCGAAGGAACCTTTAGGTAACCATTTTAGTATTCCCATACACAATTCAGGCACCTTTGTCAAAGGTGCCTAATATTAGTGCCGGTTGGCCTCACCGATAATGGGCTAATAGCACAAACAGCCCCTACACCACAATTACCAAGTTGCAGTAACCGGCTCTTCATACCCCGGCCAGCCATCATCGAAAGGTTCGTAGATCAGATCAGGATACTGGTCGGCATCATTGGTGGCCTCCAGACCAGACTTGCCGGGTGGTGGTCGCTCCCAGAGTTTAAGGTGTAAAAGAATTTTACGGATGGTGGGGGAATCAGTGATGAAACTGATGATCTTCATCTCCCCATGACACTTTGGACATTCCAACAAGTCCACTTCCCATATCTTCTTAATACATTCCCGCCAGGTTGGCGAAGGTGTGGTGCACGGTCGATAATCTGCAACATCGATTATTTCAATCCCCTCGACCAGTGCGACAATTTCCTCCACCTGGCCCGCCTGTTCACGCTTACGACGGTCGCCGCGCATCCGGTTTGAATACCAACCATAATAACGTACAAGTTGAAAGTTTTTTTCAGGAATGTGCTGGGTTATGGCAGCAATGAAATCCACCGCTGAAAAAATCATTGTCCAGAAAATTTATCATCCTATTTCCCTTGTACCATAAGTTGCCTGTGGAAAGGAACATACCTTGACAATGATCCGTTCCTCATCCCGCCACTCCCCCTATCTCCACATTGATGTTTTTATCAGAGGAAGATCTGCTTTTATTGTATGACCGTGACCTTTTTTGATTTTTTTATTTGAGTTGTCACAAAATTTGCATGGTTTTATGGTCAACATTGAGAAGACCGACGACGGAAAGAACAGATTCGTTGGCATTGTGAAAGGATTTCCACAGGTGTTTAACCACAGATGAGGAAATAAACCATGAAAAAAGGATTATGTTTTGCAGGAGTAATACTGATGGTATTTCTGGTCACCGGCATAAGTTGGGCCGGTGCGGGACTGAACGCGGCAAAGGCCATAGGTGACTCGGTTGGCCAGAGCGATGGGTCGGGCGAAACCGATGTAGCAAACGGGGACGAAGAAGCAAAATGGACGTTCATCTTTTATCTGGCTGCCGACAATGAACAGGAGACCTACGCCGACGCAAGCATTGCCCAGCTTGAGGCAGGGACGGCCGGGGTTGAAAATCATCCGCAGATCATGTACCTGATCGATCGACTAGGAGAATCCGTAACTGAGGTTTTTAAAGTTGTTAACGGCACATCGAAGCTACTTGTAAGTTATCCAGAACAGAACACCGCAGACGGTGCCGTCCTGGAAGATTTCGCCACCTACGCCCTCGGCCTGGCCGAACATGAAAAAGTGGCCTTCGTGATGAAGAGTGAGGGCCTGTCGTGGCGCGGCATTGGCCGCGACAATACCCATGATTTTTTCGACAACATCAATAACCAGCTCATACCCGACCAGCTCATGTCCACCGGCGATCTCGCCGAAGCCCTGATTAACGCTAGCGCAAAGGCAACCGCCATCGCGGGAACCGACAAAGACATTGATCTACTGGTGCTGGAAGGGTCGATCATGGCGTTTATTGAGGTCGTCTATGAGCTCAGGGACGCGGCCCCGATAATGCTCGCCACCCAATCCAAGATCCAGCCCGACGGGCTGCCCTGGGAGATGGTAATTGAGGATCTGGGCGCAACACCCGATATGACGAACAAAGAACTCGGCATCGCTATTACCGACAACCACAGCACCTATTATGAAGACAAAGGCAACAACGGGGAGCCCTGTCTCGATACCTCGATCAACTTCGCATCCATGACTGTTTTCGACCTGTCAATTATTGACGAAGTCCGGGCCGCACACTGTCGTTGGGCTGAGACCACCTGGCCTCTTTTCGATGAAATTTACAACAGCCTGCCCCATGCCCGTGATCTTTCCGAAGTCGGCGGCTACGGGGAGATCACCGATTTTGACTATCAGTTCGACATCCAGACCTTCATGCGGGAAGGTCTCCGTTTGATCGAAGAATCCATGATCGAAAAAACCGGGTCGGAGTACACCGAACTTACCAATGCAGAGTTCACCCTTCTTAGCAAAGCAGTTGACAACTACCTGTTAGCCCAAGACGACCTGATTATCCACTTCCGGAAACCGTCAGACGGCTTCAAGCTCAACGCCGCCAACGGCTTGAGCATCTGGTATCCGCCCACCTGGAACAAGTACGAAACCCGTGACGAAAGTGATGAGCTGTTCGGTTCAACCATGTATTATGAAGATCCTGCCATCGGTCTTGACTGGGTAGTCGTCAATCGTCTTGAGTGGTTTGATTTTGGGGTGAATGACTCTGAGTGTTACATTCCTTTCGAAAATTATAATTATGGCTCAAACTGGACTATCTATCTTTTCGAGTATTTCGACCGTGCCGATGCCTTCCTGGACGGCAATGGCATTGGAACCGAGGGCGAAGAACCCCCCAAAACCGGGCTGTTCGAAAAAATCGACAAGGTGGAAGCTGGAAATTAAGACTTTTTCACTACACAATACAACAAGAGGGCAGAACCCAAAAGGTTCTGCCCTTATTTCTTACAGCCAACACTACTGGGGAGAGATCATACATCTATCCCCAGTTTGCCGGCCTCAGGAAACACTCTTTCATCCCCATAGGAAAGTGAAGTAAATATTATATATTGTAGGCAAAACCCTACGATAATATTTTCCATACATTCATCCAGCTGAAGAACCTGAACAAAATGTCGTTCCGACGTCTACGCTTCCAAATGGCAATATAAAACATGAAGCAGATCTGCAAAAGTCATTTTTTGCCGCCTCTTGCCTCAAGCTAAGAACCGGAAAGCATTTCATCCTGCTCCTTTCAACGGTAACAAGATAACTTTCAATGATAGCAGCGGGGATTTGTCTGGCAAAACGGCGGATGGCCTCTACAATAGACATAACCGGCACTGTTTGGCGACTGGGATTAACTATTGGCAAGGAACATAATAATGATCTCTACTCTGGTAACCATATTACAAATCTTTACTGTCTTGCCATGAACAGTCGGCTTTAAAAACCGCGTATTTTCGATATTTTTGTCGGGAAACGGCACGTATGTCTAGATCTTGCCGCCGCCTCGATCGACGAAAAACCACGGCAACAGTACTGTTTGACGAATAAAATAACGTTAAAGATGGCCGCTGGCACAATTGTTGAAGATACTTTTGTCAAGGTCAAGCTTTGGCCAACCATAAAATCCATTCTAACTTAAAGGAGATTAATTAAATGAAAAAAATTAAAGTTCTTTTCGCACTCATCTGTATCGCCCTGATGGCAACCATGACTCCCCTGACATCCCACGCTGAAGATTTTTCCGTCGGCATTGAAGTGGCGCCGAGTGTCATTAATCTCGGCAGCGCCAGCCCATGGGTGACCGTACACACCGACATAACTTATGATGCGGTTGATAGCGTATCCTTAAACTTATATATGGACGAATCGGACGAATTACCAAGTGCCAGCATTAGCCCCACACTTTGTTTTGCGGATGAACGCGGCGATTTTGTCGCCAAGTTTGACATGAAAGCAGTTAGAACCTTTATAAATGTAACAGATAAAGGACGGGATAGTGGCAAGTATATTGGATTTGAGCTGACGGGACAGACAGCTTCAGAATCTGCGGAAAACTTTTCCGGCAGACAGGAGGTCTTGGTGTTCAATAACAATAAAAAATAGGCGTCCTGATCTAGATCCGAAACCGCCGGCATAAGCAAGCATTGCCAGTTTTATCAAGGGAGACCGTTTCGGTCTCCCTTTTTTTACGGCCCGGGCAACAGAAGTAACGGAGAAAAGGTTAGCGCCCGTTGCCCACTGCCACCTGACGATCCGGCCCCGCTACCGCAGCCAAACGCAAGGTCCCAGTAGCGGAATTTCATCTCCATACCATAATTGCCGATGACCTATTCACCCCGGTCAACATTTTTCATATTATGCAACCTTGGTAATAAGCATGGAAAAATATGCCAAAAACCAAGTATTCGAGTAAGCGACCGGTCTGTTTTGCAAAAAAATGATCAGGTTATTTTGTTTTTTTACGATAAAGTTTAATTCATAATTTAACTGGAAGGTTGAGATTGGCAATGATAACGTGGTCGTATATTTAGTCAATGTTAGCCCAATGCATATGGGTAAAATGAAATTGATACTATGAAGATGACTTTTGGGTAAGGAATATATTCGCCAATACGCCATGGATATTGGTGCTGATGTAGTTGGTTTTGCCGCTGATAGGAAATTGCTTTCCGGGAGGTGATGCTTATTTCACCAAGAACGTCTTTTCCGAGTGTTGCAACCTCCCCACACGAAAGCAATTCAGGCACCTTTGTCAAGGTGCATAATATTAGTGCCGGTTGGCCTCACCGATAATGGGTTAATAGAACAAACAGCCCCTACACCACGATTACCAGGTTGCAGTAACCGGCTCTTCATACCCCGGCCAACCATCATCGAAAGGTTCGTAGATCAGATCAGGATACTGGTCGGCATCTCAGAACCGTATTGCGGGCAGGTCAGGGGATCGACCTCCCAGACCTTTTTGATAAGCTCCCTCCAGGTCTTGGATGGTGCCCGCGGAGGCTCGTAATCAGATACGTCCAATATGGTGAAATCCTCACTATCCTTCTTTTCGGGTGAATTATCCCCAGGTCTCAGCATTCCCTCCTTGCACCGCTGTCCCATGGACCTGTTTGAATACCAGCCATAGTAACGCACCATCTGAAAGCCCTTTTCAGGGATATGCTGCGTTACTCTGGCTATGAATTCCTCTGCCGGAAGTATCTCAAATATTCTTTTCTTTTTATCTATCCCTTGCCATGTTGTTTATGCAACTAAAGGGTTCACTCTATGGTTTTATAAACCCGCGTTCCGCACCAGGCGAACATAATTATAACACCGCTCGCCACCCTCCGAAGCAGGTCCTCCTTCAACTTTCGTGTCGAATCGAACGGCACCTGCGCCATGAAAATCATCTCCATTATCGTCCACCGCCGTTCCGAAGGCCACGTACCAGGCATAGTAATATTCGGGACTCTGCGGGCCGAAGTAAGCGCTTGTGCTGCTCCAGAAATACCCGTAATCGGTGCTGTAGTTCGTGGTACCGGACGGAAGCTCGGTGATTTGGAAAAAATCCGTATCGATGGCGGGACCCAGGTTCGCCTCGTCGCTCGCACTGGGGGAATGGGTATAATCGACGATGCTTTGGAGTTCCTTTATATTGGGAAGGCGCCAGTCATCATGTCCGGCCAACGTGGAACTCTCGGCGTAAGCCAAGGCGTTTTCCCAATCCATGCCGGTACCGCTATCCGCCTGTTGCCACATGAGCCCCGTCACATTATCGGTAATGGTGCCGTCGCCATTGTCCACAAAAACATTTACGCCATATGTGTTTCCGCGAACTGCACGCACATAATTTCCCATGCGTCCGGAGACGTTGGCCGGATAGGCCTTGATATGTCCCGTACCATGATTCACGCCGAAAGCCGCTTCCGACCCGCCCTCTACGGTCGTGCCCTCGTAATAGTCGGCCCAATATTGTTCATCTTTGCTGACGCTTGTTCCGGCCAGATCGAAATAGGTCGTATTCAAATAAGGCCACCCTTTTGAAAAGTCACTGATGGAAAACAATTCCTTCAAGGTGGGGATACGCCAGTCGTCATAGCCCGCCAGTTCCAGGGATTCACAATAGTCAACCGCCTCTTGCCAGCTTAAGCCCCTATTACCCGGTGTCTGCTGCCACATGAGTCCCGTGGCATTGTCGGTGATGGTGCCGTCGCCATTGTCGGAGTAGCTCATCTGATTGCCGTCATATTGGGCATCCTGGCCGGCAAAAGCTTCCCCGGATTCAGGACAGGTGATTTCGTCTCCGTTGTCATCATAACAGGCGGTCTGGCCAGTATCCACCACGGGGAAGGATCCGCCGGAAGCGGAAATGTTAACCTCAACCCCATCGAAATAAAGGGCATCCCCTCCCGTCAGGGTTCCGTTCATGTTCATATCAACCCCGAAATAAAATGCATAATTCCCGACTGGAAGTCCGGACACACGCAATACCTCCAGTGGCTCCGTCAGGTTGAAAAGGGCTCCTTGATAAGCAGGCCGGATGCTGTCCCCGCCAAAATACCATCCGTTGGGATACTCGTAACAATACCATCCCATGGGTGTGTCCGCGACAATCCACCAGTCAGCCTGTTCTCCGGTCTGTTCACCGGCATTCAGTTCAACCGTCACCGTGAGAGTGTTTTCGGATGCAAGGGTGACCGTGTTATCCATGCCGTTCACTTTGATATCCGGCGCCGCCGAAGCTGCCCACGAATGGCTGTAGAACTGTCCTAATAGCAGCAGTACGGAAAACAGTGCGGCCATAACGTTTACAGATGTAACATAAGGTTTTGATTTTGATCTTGTGCTTTCCATAATTGAAACCTCTCCTGTTTTATCTTTTTCAAAGAAGGCGAAAACTGTAACTGCGGGAATACATTATTTAGAGGATTACAATTTTCACCTGCCACCAAAATGCGAGAAATCGGCCATTTGCGGATGGGGACTGCCCAATCAGTCCTTGTCCCTTTCCTTGTCATCAGGAGGAGGGTAGATCAAAAACCTCATATTAAAGTACCCATTAGTCAGGCCTGAACCCCGTCGACCGTCTTAAAAAAGTTCTTCCGCCGCCCGAACATTCAAGGCAACCGCCATGCAGAAAAAAAAGATGCTGATTATTTTTGCCAATGGTTTCATTTTTCTTCCTTCAATCAATATTGCCCGTATATAGGAATTAAATTTTAAAATCAGACCGAGGTATTGAACAGTAAGCCCGACATCAGAAGCCCTGATTCATCAAGAGCGCTAAGAAGCTTACTTTCATCTTCCGACGAAAGATTTTCAAGATCGTATTGTTCAAGAATGCTCTGAAGTTCAGCAAGAGCTTCCCCATTCAACCCTGTAGCACCACCACCAGATGGAGGTGGAGGTGGCGGTGGCGGGCCTTTTGGGCCTTCCACCTGAGAGGTAGGGTCTAATTCCCAAATCGTATCAGCGTCAAAGCCAGCTTCTTTAATTGCCTGATACAACCCAAAGCCTCCTTCAAATCCTGCTTCTTTGAAAGACTCGATAATTGAACTGGCGTCTTCCGCTGTCAGGGATGAAGAATCATATTCAGATAAAATCGATGCAACCTGAGATTTCTGATCTTCGGTAAACGTCTGGAATTGAGGTGGTCTCATCATTCCAATACCTTGACTACTTCCACCAATTGAATTGATCGTCATAAAACCTCCTTGTTATTTTTTACTTACATTATTTTATTAAGATCTGATCCATCCTGACAAAGTTATCATTCCCCCTGGGAACAACACTGATAATTTTTAATCTTCATACTATTTTTTATAAGAATCCTGTTGGTTCTGTCGTCCTCCACGGCCTTCAGGGGGATGGTCGGGTCGCAAAACGAGTTGATCACCTTCCTGTACGCAGGTACCTGTTTCTTCATAATTTTCTCCTTTCTCTTTTTGCTGAAATTCATAAGGGTGCCTTGAAAAACTAGAATTTTCACCCCAAGGCAATTTTTCGAGGTACCCACATTAGGTTTGTTGTCTGCCTGATTATGACAATAATGCCTAATTGTGGAGAAATTATGGAGAAACCGTGGTATTGATGTGGAGGCGGCATTAAAGGGTTGCAATGCTATTTAAAGTCAGTGGTGTCCGGTTAAGGATTTGCATGCTGTTGTAATCCAAATGAGTTTGGACTTAGAAAACTTTGATCAGGCTCTTCAGTTGATAATTCACGGGTCTCGTTGATGATCTTATTTCGTAATTCACGTACTCTTTTAATGTTAACCTTCTCACCATGTTGTTCATGACAATAAATGACAAGCAGTAAGTAGGTGATCAATCCGGATAGTATTTGGACCATGAGACCATGTTTGCTTCTGGTAATCAGGTGATAAACACGGAGATGTCTCTTCCACCATGCGAAGAATTTTTCTATATTCCAACGAAGCTCATAGATACGAGCTATTTGCTAATGCCATCTGCGGGAGCAATATTATTTCTAGCAAAATCATCCTCTTGCAGCGTCTGGACAAGATGACGCCCTGAGGTATGTTCTTCCAGGTGGAAAAAGATTAATGCGTTAAGTTGATCTTCAAAATTCATCTGCAAGGGCCTGTTTCCTCGAGATAGAAGTTTTGGAACATTTGCTAAAATTGAAAATAGGGGCATTCGAAGATTATTAAATGACGGAACATAAAATGATTTTCTTGGTAAAAGCATGTACGGTATGGCGCGACCTCCATAAGTAGTTGATATCATCATGAAAAATCGCGCTCGCACTACAAGTGCTTTGTCAAGAAAAAAATGCCATTATTTTCATCCTTTTAATATTTCTTATTGCAAGTTTCTAACCGGACAACACTGTAAAAAATTAGAGATAAAAAGAGGATGTAATTTATTGTAAGTCTTTATGACGGCGCTTTGAATTGGCGAATGGACGCACGGGAAGTCCATTTTAACATTGCAAAGCAGAGTTTTTCCATAGAATGAGCCTGCAGCGGACACGCAGTTGGGCCGAAGTCACTTGCTAATTGAATTGCGAAAACTCAGTCGTTTTCAGCTTTAAAATATCGTCTGCAAGCGAACCCGTTGCTAAATTAGCATCAGAAAATGCACGGGTTTCCGGAAGTTCCAGATGCAGCGATGATGTGCCGCAAGTACCTCTGCGAATGTAGCTTCCCGGTCTTGATGCATTTAGAGTTTCCTTATACTTGATGGTTCCGTAAAAAGTCAGAGCGTCAGAATAGCCTTCCGGTGGCTTGGCAATAATATTTTCACCATTATTTGATGAATATATTCTGACTACCGTTCAAATATTGGTAAATTGTTCTTTGAAAG